>JAAUYD010059610.1_pt1 | contig 29670 bp, 21 predicted proteins | sample 7278101 | NCBI WGS metagenome assembly JAAUYD01 (sample SAMN14350128, study PRJNA611818) | marine sediment metagenome | isolation source: surface marine sediment (0.6m) | place: French Polynesia: Moorea | collected 2018-08
AAACGTTTCCAGCCGTGGATGAGCCATGTCAAAGTAGATATTCCCGGCTTCGACGATGGCGGGATCAATTTCGATGCCGTCAATGTGTACGTTTGGGAAAAAACGCAAAAATCGCTGTGGAATTGTCCCGGCAGCCGAGCCAATGATCGCCGCCCGCTCAATTTGATCAATTTCGGCCTCGGGAAGGATAAAAGGGGCGGCGGCCATCATCTCCCAAACGGAAGCGGTGGGCACCCGGCCCTCATCACACCAGTAAGAATGATATGCCTGCCCTTCGTTGAGGAGGAGGTAATTGCATTCACCGCGCCGCACCACCTCAATGTAATTATAGGGGGATTCAACTTCAAACAGGTGCCCGCTGCTTAGTTTGAGTGGCCCCGTTGACCACCACCAAAACAGCGGGGCCAGGGCGATCGTTACGGCTAACAAAGTGAGCGCCCGGCCGCGGGCCGGAGTGCGTAAGCCAAACAGGCCGGTGGCGATGAGCAAACCGCCAAAGATCACGGCCGTGATTCGAGATCCGGTTAGGGGGATGAGTACCAGAGTCGGGATATACGTTCCCAGCAGGCTGCCTAACGTTGAAATGGCGTAAATTTGCCCGCTGATTCGGCCGGCTTCCCCGACGTCCTGCACGCCCAGGCGGATCGCAAATGGGGAAATGCAGCCCAGCAGGGTGATCGGCACCGCCAGGGCGAAGATCACCGCCAGGAGGGAGGCGAGAATCGCTCCCACATTTAAGGCGGCCAGAGCCGCGGCCGCCTGCTTTAAAATGACGCTCGTCAACAGCAAAAAAAAGACGCTGCTCAAACCGGCTACGGTTAGCAGCGTAAAGTACACGGTTGGTTCCGGCCGTCGATCGGCCAGCCTGCCTCCCAAAAAATAGCCGGTTGTCAAAAAGAGCAGCACCAAACCGATGACGTTCGCCCACACAAGGTTTGAGGTGCCATAAACCGTTTGCAGCAGCCGGCTGGTGGTAAATTCGATGGCCAGGGTTGTTGCCCCAGCTACAAATACGGAGAAGAAGAGGTAGCGCCTGGAGCGAATCAAGCTGTTTATGCCTCAACCTGGATCAGCCAGCGGCTAAAAAGCAGCAGCAGCCACGAGCCGACGCTGGCGGTGAAGAGCTGCAGGACTCCCAGCCGCAGCCAGTTGATGCCCAGCAAATCGCCAAAGAAATGGCCCAGCAAAAAGCCGATCCATGCGGCTCCCAGATAAACAGGGATGACGGTAATCCGGCCGCCGACCATCAAATGAAAAGCCGCTCCGTAAAAGGTGGCTACCAAAAATCCAAGAATTAATGCTGCGGCAATTGTTGTCATAGTAAAAAAGACCAGAGACCAGAGATTGGAGACCCGAGAATCAGCTTTCCGGTATGTCGTCTTCGATCAGGCCACCACCCAGACAGCGTGACCCTTGATAAATTACGGCCGCCTGACCGGCCGTGGCCCCAAATACTGGAACATCAAACTTCACGGCCGCCCGGCCGTCTGCCAACGGGGTTATTTGGGCCGGTAGGGGGTTGGCTTTATAGCGAATTTTGACGGCCGCCTGGATCGGTTCCGGTGGCGGTGCCCCGGCGATCCAATTGACCTGACGCACGGTCAGCTCATCGTGACCGATTTGCTCCCGCGTGCCTAAAATTAAGGCGTTGCGGGTGACGTTTTTGGCCATCACAAAGAGGGGTTCGTGGTAAGAAACGCCCAACCCTTTTCGCTGACCAATTGTATAGTTGGGCAGGCCGCTATGCTGGCCGAGAAGCTGCCCTTCGGCCGTAAATATCGGACCAGGCTGCGCGTACTGCGGCCGATGCCGGGCCAAAAAATCGCGATAATCTTCACCGCTCAAAAAACATAAATCCATGCTGTCCCCTTTACTGGCCGTGGGGAGGCCGAACTTTTCAGCCAGCGCGCGCACCTCCGGTTTGGTGTACTCTCCAACCGGGAATTTTGTGTGGGCCAGGTGTTTTTGGGTCAAGACGTGGAGGACATATGATTGGTCTTTATGACTGTCAACCCCCTGATGCAGCTCAAACAGCCCACTTTTTCCAGGTAAAACCTGCGCATAGTGACCAGTGGCCAAAAAATCGGCGTCGAGAGCCATCGCCCGCTCGTAAAGATAGCTAAAGCGAATCACCCGATTGCACTCGACACACGGGTTGGGTGTCCGTCCTTTTCCATGTTCATTGAGAAAAAATTCGACGATTGTGCGGCGAAAATAATCTTTGACGTCGAGGACGTAAAAGGGAATACCCAGCATGGCGGCGATGTGACGCGCATCATCCATTTGCTCCGGCGTACAGCAGCGGTTGAGCATCTCTTTGCCGTCTTCGCTCCACAGGCGCATCATCACCCCGATGACGTCAAAACCCTGCTCGACCATTAAGGCTGCCGCAACAGAGCTGTCCACGCCACCGCTCATGGCCACCACAACGCGCGGTTTACTTTTCTTTCCAGTTAGGGACATGAAGGTAATCGTACCAAAATGTAAGGGTGCAGGCATCTTGTATCAACTTATATTTAATGTGGGGGGCACTAAGCACGGCCCTGCGGGCCTTTTAGCACTATAGCTCGGGGCTTACGCCCCTTTTAGCTCGCTCCTGCGGAGCTGTCAGCTTTCAGCTGTTAGCTAAGAGGCCCGCAGGGCCGAGCTCAGAGCCGCGCAGCGGCGAGCTAAAAGGCCCATAGGGCCGTGCTAATAGGGGCGTTAGCCCCGAGCTAATTCGCTAAACCGCTGCAGGCGAGAAATACTTTCCGGCATCTGTTTGATCAGGTAGTCGATTTCTGCTTTATTGTTTTGCTTGCCAACCGTCAGCCTCAGCCCGCCGATACACCACTCAGGGGCATACCCCATTGCCTGCAAAATCGCCGATGGCTTTGGGTTTCCGCTGGAGCAGGCGGAGCCGCTGCTGCTGCTTACGCCCAGGGCATCAAGCTGGATAATCAGGTCGTTGCCGTTGAGATTTTTGAAGGCGAAGCTCGCGTGGTGAGGCAGACGCTCCGTGGGGTGACCGGTCAAGGTGACTTCGTCACCCGGAAAAGCCGCGGTGATGCCGCTGATCAGACGATCTCTAAGATCGGTGACGTGTTCGATGTAGGAAAGGCGGTCTTTGACGGCCAATTCAAGCGCCTTGGCCGCTCCGACGGCGAAGGGTACGTTGACCGTCCCGGCGCGACGGCCGTTTTCCTGACCTCCGCCTATGATCACCGGTTCCATGTCTATACCGGTTTTGGCGTACAGTAACCCCACTCCTTTTGGCCCGTAAAATTTATGGGGTGCCAGGGAGAGCAGGTCGATGGGCATCGTCTGCATATCCCACTCCATCAGATTGGCTGCCTGGATGGCATCGGTATGAAACAGAGCGCCGTGTTGACGGGCTATTTGCCCGATTTCCGAGATCGGCTGGATGGTGCCCACCTCGTTATTGGCGGCCATAATCGACACCAGAACGGTATCCGGCCGCAGCGCATCGGCGACAGCCTGCGGGTCGACACGCCCAAATTGATCGACACCGAGGATAGTGAGTTCAAATCCGTGAACGTCGCGCAGGTGTTCGGCGGTATGCAAAACCGCCTCGTGTTCAACGATGCTGGTGACCAGATGGTTTCCCCGGCCGGCCGCTCTGGCGGCCATCATGACCCCTTTGACGGCTAAATTGTCGCTTTCCGAGCCGCAGCCGGTAAAAATTAGCTCGGCCGGTTTGCAATTTAACAGGTTGGCGATAGAGCGTCGGGCTGTTTCGAGCCCTTGTTTGGCGATGCGGCCAAAATGATGGACGGATGATGGATTACCATAACCCTCTGTCCAATAGGGAATCATCGCTTCAATCACAAGAGGATCAACCGGAGTGGTTGCGCTGTGGTCGAGATAAATTGGATTTTCGATCATGGGGTTATTTTAGCACGCCACAACCTGTGTGACAGCGATTAACTTATACGTTTAACTCAAGTTGCGGCCTCCATGCGCAGTCGAATTTATTCATTGTGTGAGCCGCTTGGGCGTCGGCAATCTCAGCCGGCGCTTTCTGGGCGTTTTTAACCCCTTTTCGGAGCTTATGCAGGGACTTTGGCTGAAGTTTTAGAGACCTGATCGCTGGTTGCCCCGGGAGCAACGGGCAGTTTGACGTAGAAGGTTGTCCCTTCATTGACCTTGCTCTCCACGTCGAGGGTGCCGCGATGTTTTTCAATCCCTTCTTTTACCATATAGAGGCCGATGCCGGTGCCGGCGATGCCTCGTTCAACGGCCGTGCGGGCCCTGAAAAAGCGACGGAAGAGGTTGGGCATGGCTTCTTCCGGAATGCCAATGCCGTCATCCTTGACAACGATGGATATCATTTGCCCTTCACGCTTTGCGGAAACGCGAATCGCCCCTTCGAGGGTGAATTTGATGGCGTTTTCGATCAGATTTTTGAAGATTAAGTAGATCGTATCGCGATCGGCAACGATGGGAGGCAGCTCATTTTCAATCCGCTGGATGAAGGTCAATCCTTTTTCGGTGGCTTTATCGGCCAGCGGTTCGATCATTTCGGTTAAGACATCATTCAGGTTAACCTCGGCCGAGCTGCGCTGGATCTCCTGGGCTTCAAGCTTGGCCAGCTGAAGCATTTGACGGACCATCGTCTGCAGCCGATCGCTCTCGTTGGCAATCGTGGTCAGGAAGCGCTGCGATTTTTCCTCATCGTTGATAGCTCCCTGGAGCAGGAGCCTGGCGTACATCAGGATCAGCGCCAGTGGCGTGCGCAGCTCATGAACGATGCCGTGGAAGAAGTCATCGCGCATGCGTTCGACCTCGCGTACGGCCGTCAAGTCGCTAAACACGATGATGGCTTCGGTTGGTTCGTCCCGATTGCGCAGGTTGACGGAAGCTCCACTGGAAAGTACGGGAATAAAGCTGTGGTCGCTGCGGCGAATTTCACAGGCCAGTTGAGGATGATCTGATCGACGAGAAGATTGCCCGTGATCGAGAACTTCCTGCAGAAATTCACCAAAGTTATTGTCGCGGATTTTGATGGCTTTGGCCGCTTCCGCGCCTACCAGATCGTCTCGTTCAGCGCGCAGCAGCGACAAAAGCGCGTCGTTGACTTCGGTAATGATGCCGTCGGGGGCGTGAATCGTCATCACTCCTTCAGACATACTTTGGAAAATGGTTTCGATGCGCCGCTTTTCGGAAATGGTGTTTCCGTGCAGTTCGGCGTTGATAATCGCGGCCGTTAGGGGGCCGCTCAGGGCATCGAGCAATTTTTTGTCATGCTCGGTAAACTCACCGTGACGCTTGTTGATCGCCTCCATGATGCCAATAACCCGATCTTTTTCCTGCAGCGGGACGCAGAGAATGGAGCGCGTTTGGAATCCGGATTCCTGATCGGATGATTGAGAGAAGCGATCATCTGAGTATGCATCATTGACGATAATTGTTTCTTTGTTTTGGGCTACCCATCCGGCAATCCCTTCCCCTGGCGGGAGGGTAATCGGCGGAATTTCCAAAAACATCGATCCCATTAATTCGGGAATAAAGATAATGTTTTGCGTTTCGGGATCGATTAGACCCAGAGAAAGGGACTCCACATCGAGGATGCGACGCATATCGGCCGAAACCTGGGCAAAAATCTCCTGCAAATTGAGGGTTGACGTTAATGATTGGCTAATTTCGGAGGTTAACGCAAACTCGATGGCCTGCCGATCTCGTTCGTATCGAAGCGCGGCGCGCTCGATGTAGGCGGTAAAAAGCTGGCTGGTAACCAGCAGATTATCTTCATTGAGCGGGCTGACTTCTGCAGGATCGAGAATCGCCATAAACCCTTTGTCGATAATTTTGTGCATACCGTGGGGTTGAGGCAGGGGAACCAGCAGCAGGTTATTTTCAGCCATTTGCCATAAGGGATTGGTCAGTAGGCTTTTGGCCCGCTGGGTATATTTATTTAAGCGTTCAATTTTGCCGGTGTTAAGCGTCTCGTCAATTTGACCTTTTTGGTCCCGCCAGCGATCTTGATAGATGATTCCTTTCGGATCGCTTTGCCAAATATCGTAATATTGACCGGTTGGTTCAAGTAGGCCAACCACCACCGATGAATGGGTAAAACTGGCAACCTGTTGAGCAATTGATGCGCAAACTCCGTGTGTATCAAAAATACCGGTTAATTCCTGAGCGATTTTTTCCCAAAACAGATGCAGATCTTTCATAACTCTAATGCGTACCTATTCTTCAATGCGGCATCGTAGGCCATCCACTTTTACACAAATCAACGATAAACAGTTTAGCAGTCGCCAAACAAATTGCAAACGGGAAGTTCGGGGCATGACTGTAGTTCTCAGTTTGCCTTCTTGACCGCGGTTTTGTATCATCTTTTTGATGGGTGATCTTTATGGTTCACCCTGCCGCACTCGATTTGCCCGGATCATCATAATTTGTGATCCGGCCCAGACAAAAACACCCCATGATTTTTGTTTGGGATGTTTAGCAAAATACCATTTCCAACCTTATTTGAGAGGTACAAATGAGTGAAATTGTTTCAGTTTTAGGCCGTGAGGTGCTTGACTCTCGCGGGAATCCGACTATTGAAGCGGAAGTTGAGCTTCTTGACGGATCTTTTGGTCGTGCAATTGTGCCATCCGGGGCCTCAACCGGAGCCCATGAAGCGTGGGAGCGCCGCGATGGTGATTCGGGCCGTTACAGCGGAAAAGGGGTTCTGGAAGCGGCCGAAGCGATCAATACCGAAATCGCCCCTGAAATTGTCGGTCTGGATGCTCGTGATCAGGTAGGCATCGACATGACCATGATCGAGATGGACGGCACAGAAAACAAAAGCCGTCTGGGAGCCAATGCGATTTTAGGTGTCTCTCTGGCTTTGGCTAAAGCGGCCGCCATCAGCTCTGATTTACCACTTTTCCGATATTTGGGTGGAACAAATGCACGTACGCTGCCGGTACCCATGATGAACATCATGAACGGTGGAAAACACGCGGCCGGGGCGACCGACCTGCAGGAATTTATGATCATGCCGGTTGGAGCCAGCTCATTTCGCGAAGGGTTGCGCTGGGGAGTTGAAATTTATCATGCGCTCAAGAAAGTCTTGGCCTCCAAAGGGTACCGGACCCTGGTTGGTGACGAAGGTGGATATGCCCCTCAGGTCAAAGCCAACAGCGAAGCGTTTGATTTGATTTTGGAAGCGATTGACAAAGCCGGTTATAAGCCAGGAGAGCAAATTATGCTGGCTATGGATGCGGCCTGTTCAGAGATTTACGAAGACGGGAAGTACCATCTTAAGACGGAAGGGAAGGTCTTAAACGGCCCCGAAATGGCTGAATTTTTGGCTGACTGGTGTGACAAATACCCCATCATTTCTATCGAAGACGGTCTGCATGAAGATGATTGGGATGCCTGGGCCATTTTGATGGAGAGAGTGGGCGATCGAGTCCAAATTGTCGGTGATGACCTGCTGGTGACCAACGTCAAGCGGATTCAGACCGGTTTTGAGAAAAAGGCGGCCAACAGTCTGCTGTGTAAGGTCAACCAAATCGGCAGCTTAACCGAAGCGATTGAAGCGGTTCAGCTGGTGCAGCAGCACGGCTGGACAGCCGTGGTATCCCATCGCTCCGGTGAAACTGAGGATGACACGATTGCCGACCTGGCTGTAGCCTTAAATGCCGGCCAGATCAAGACCGGTGCCCCAGCCCGCAGCGATCGCGTAGCCAAATACAATCAGCTCTTGCGAATCGAAGAAGAGCTCGGTGACGCGGCCGTTTATCCCGGATTAAAGGCGTTTACCAACTTGAGTTAAGTGGTTTACAAAATGTTATATGAAATAAATGTCCACAGATTACGCAGATTTTCGCAGATTAGAGAGAGAAATCTGTGAAAATCCGTGTTAATCCGTGGCTTTTTTTAACAATTCTTTTTGTAAACTACTTAAAAGTCCTCCGTTAAAAGATAAAAGTAAAAGGTATAAAGAGGAAAGTTGAACGTCTAGACTTTCCTCTTTGTACTTTAAACTTTCAACTCCTTTTACTATGGCTCACATTAAACAAATTCGAAAACGACACATCTGGCTGATGAAAACCACCGTTCGGATATTGGAGCATATCTTGGACCCTTTATCTGATGCGCAGTGGCGGACGTGGCACGATGGAGAGGACGGGTGGACCATTCTAGAAGTGGTTTGCCATCTCCGTGATTTTGAAGAGATTTTTCTCGGCCGGGCGCAGAAAATGATTCAGGAAAACCATCCTGACTTAGGACGATACGATCATGAAGCGATGGCCATCGATCGAAAATACAACGAACAGTCGATTCCGGAGGCGTGGGAAGACCTCGTGAGCCGGCGGGAAAGGTTTGTCGCTTTTTTTGAAGGGCTGAGTGAGAATCAATGGGCGGCCACCGGCGATCATCCAGAGCGCGAATCATTTTCCATGCTGGATGCACTGATGCAGGTGGGATTACACGATACCAACCATATCGAGCAAATAACGCGCATCATCAAAGACGGAAAAGTAGAGACGAGAGAATAGAAAGACAATCTCTCATCTCCGGTCTCTTGTCTCTAATCTATAGCTGGTAGATTTCCCCAAATTTCTTGTGGGCATAAGCCACAAATGGTTCGTGCGTGAGGGGGCGGCCGGTGGCTCGGGTAATCAATTCAGCTGAGTCGTATTTTTTGCCGTGCTGGTGGATATTCTCCCTAAGCCATTGATGCAGGGCATCTACCTGACCGCGGGCCAGCTCGGTTTCGATCTGCGGTGACTGCTTTATCGCCGCTTCGAGGATTTGGGCGGAGTAAAAATTGCCCAGGGCATAGGTGGGGAAGTACCCGAAGCTCGGCCGGGTCCAGTGAATATCCTGCAGGCAGCCCACCGCATCATTGGCTGGGGTGACCCCTAACAATTCAGCCATCTTGTCATTCCATGCTGTCGGAACATCGTTGACTTCCAAATCCCCATTTAGCATGGCCTGTTCCAGCTCAAACCGCAAGATAATGTGCATGTTATAGGTTAGCTCATCCGCTTCGACCCGTATAAATGAGGGTTGAACCTTGTTGATCGCCCGATAAAATTGTTCCAGAGAAATTGATCCCAGCTGCTGGGGGAAAGCGTTTTGCAAGTGATTGTAATGAGTGTTCCAAAATCCTCGGCTGCGGCCGACCAGGTTTTCAAACATGCGCGATTGAGATTCGTGAATGCCCATCGATGTGCCCCGAGCGAGCGGGGTCCTTTCCAGTTCCGGGCCGGTTCCCTGTTCATACATCGCATGTCCGCATTCGTGCATCACGCCAAACAAAAACGGATTGAGGAAATTGGGATTCCAGCGCGTGGTAATGCGCGCGTCATTCCGGCTGAAGCTGGCGGCGAAGGGATGGGCTGCGGTCCCCAGGTGACCTTTATCAAAGTCATAGCCAACCGCCCGGGCAAAATAGGGCGCTGTTTCTTTTTGCTTGTTGACATCAAACGGCTGGTGCAAAGCAGAGTCGTCAACCAGGTGATTCTTTTCTGAGATGGCTTGGATGAGAGGGAGGACGGCTTCTTTAACCGCATCAAAAACGGCGCGCACGTCGGCCGTAGTCATCCCTCGCTCATATTGTTTGAGCAGGGCATCATATTTTTCATCCTCATACTCGCGATATTCAACTTCTTCGCGGGATAATTCAATAACGGCCGCCAGGTGAGGCGCAAAAATGGAAAAATCACTTTGTTCTCGGGCTTCTTTCCAGGCCGGGAGCGCTTTCCCATTGACTTCGCTTACGCGCCGCACGTAATCTTCGGGGATTTGTTTCGTTTCCGCGTAATCGCGTTTTAAGTAGCGAACCAGACTGGCTTCGGTGCTGTCGTAGCTGGCACCGTTGAGCTCAGACTCTGCATTTTCAATTAACTCTCCCGTTTTATCAGCGGTATAGAGTTGATGGTGTAGTTTTCGCAGGGTGGTCATTTGCTGGGTCCGGACCGCTGATCCCTGCGAGGGCATATTGACCTCGCGATCCCAACTCAAAATCCACAAACTTTTTTCAAGGTCGTGAATTTCATTGATTTTTTCTAATAAAGCTTGATAATGTTTTCCCATCGAGCGCACTCCTGTCAATCATCCAAGTCGAAAATTTTATTTATATTGGAAAGGGGGTTGTGTGTTGGTTTGGCTCTCCACAATATAACTAATTTGAGGTTTCAGTAAATCACTGACACCCAAATTATATGAGGTTTTTATGATAACCATGTATTTGGCTGCTTCGCTGCACAAACTCCTTTACCAGGTTGTGTGTGGGATATGTCTTCACCCCCGCATTATTGAAGATTTACTAATAAATGCGGATACTTCGAAAACAGGCCCGTCATCCTGTCCCCCGTCTTCATGAGGGTAAACGACGGCGGGGATCCACCAGTGGCCATCCAATGGATTCCCGCTTTCGCGGGAATGACGACGCGATATCGGCATCTATTTGTCAAAACTCAAAAATGTGGGGTTAAAGGGCTTGACCTGATGGGTCACCAACCCTTTAGCCGTCGGTTTTAATCGACGGGTATCGGTTTATTCGACTGCGTTCAGGGCAGGTTCCGGGAAAATCCGTGCCATCCGCGGCTAAAATTAATTGTGGTACGCAGCACTTAAGCTGCTTCGGTTTTAATGGGAACGAGGAGTTTTTGAACGAGGCCGAACTCTTTGCCGGGGGTCAACTGCAGCTCACCGTCGTATATGCGCGCGATTTTGGCCGCCAGTGTTAAACCCATCCCCAGACCCTGCTGTTCGTATTCGGTCCGCCGGAATTGTTTATGCTGACCGACATTGACAATTTCCTCTTCTGTCATACCGGGACCGGCATCTTTAAAAATCAGAGCATAACATCCATTTTCGATCCCATCGGTGACGGAGACTTCTTGACCAGCGGCCGAAAATTTAAAGGAGTTATTGATCAACTCGGAAAATGCGTAGATAAAGTGTTCTCGAGAGATTTTTAATGGGGGGCTGTGTTTGAGCTCTACCGCGAGATCTTTTTCCCGTTTTTGGCGACGCCCTTCATCTTCAACAAAAGATTCTACCGTTCCCCGCGGGAATTCCGTTACGCTCTGACGCACCTCGGCCAATCTTGTGTTTGAAGATTCGATAATTTCCAGCTGGGCAAACAGAAGGTAATGTTCGATGACCCGATGTAGTCGCTGACCAGAAGATAAGATACTTTTACCTAAATCTTTGATTTGACTGGAAGTTAGTTCGTCGGAGTACATCGTCAGCAGTTCGCCACTGGCAATGATGCCTGAAAGAGGGGTGTGGAATTCATGAGGTAGGCTGTGGGTAATCGCTTCCTGAATGGTCCTCAATGGTGTTATAAAGCGTTCCCTCAAGCGAGCCTGCTTTTGCAGCATCGTGTCTATCGCTCGAATGAGTTCATCTGTTGTAAACGGTTTGGTTAAGTAATCTTCAGCCCCTAAGGTCATCCCTTTGCGTATATCCGATCGTTCCGCTTTTGCGGTCAAAAACAAAACCGGAATGGTGCTGGTTTCCGGGTTTTGCTTTAACCCCTTGATCATTTCAAACCCATCCATTCGAGGCATCATGATGTCTGAAATGATAAGGTCTGGTGTTTCCTGTAAGGCTTTTTCTAATCCCTCTTTGCCGTTTGATGAGACAAATACATCGTGGCCTTCCAGTTCTAGAAGATCGGCGATATCGTCGCGTAACGCTTTTTCATTTTCAATTACTAAGATTTTGGCCATAAGTTTAGGAATTAAGAACTAATACTTCAATACTTCCTATTATTACATATCTTTGATAATAATTTAAGCATTCGGTAGAAAACCGGATAGTCCTTTATTACTAAAAGGCGTTTAGGGAGGGGGTTTGAATGTGAACCAGGCAAGACCGCTGTAGGCAGCGGCCTTGCTTCTGTTATGACAGAATGATTAATTTTGGGGCATGTTTAGAACTTCGGTGACAATGGGGATGGTCCAATCAATCGTTTCTTTATCAATCACCAAAGGAGGGGCAAAACGAATAACCGTTTTATGGGTATCTTTGCACAGAATCCCTCTTTTTTGTAATTCCAGGCAAAAACGGTGAGCCCCACCGGCCGTTTCATTGACTTCTATGCCGATCAATAATCCTTTGCCGCGGACTTCTTTGACGTACGGGCTGGGGATCTCAGCCAGCCGTTCTAAATAGTATTCACCGAGTTCGGCCGCACGCTCCGCCAAGTGTTCATCGACGATTACGTTGAGGGCCTCGGTGGCAACGGCCGCTCCTAGCGGATTGCCGCCATAGGTGGAGCCGTGGTCACCCGGTTCAAACACGTCCATGATTTCAGTGTCGGCGCAAATCGCACTGACCGGATAAAAACCGCCGCTCAATGCTTTGCCTAAAATCAGGATATCCGGCCGGGCATTTTCGTGTTCAAAGGCGAACATTTTCCCCGTACGGCCGAGGCCAACCTGAATTTCATCTGCCATAAATAAAATGTTGTTTTTTGTACAAATATCACGCACCGCCCGCATATACCCGTCCGGAGGAACGATGACCCCACCTTCTCCCTGAATGGGTTCGATCAAAATACCGGCCGTATTGGGGGTAATCGACCGCCTGATCGCTTCGATATCCCCATAAGGGACCGTCGTAAATCCGGGAGTGTGTGGCCCGAACATCTCTCGATAAGCGGTTTCGGTGGAAAATGAAATGATGGTTGTGGTGCGGCCGTGGAAATTGCCCTGGGCCACAATAATTTCAGCCTGATTGTGAGGAACCCCTTTGCGCGTGTAGGCCCACTTTCGCGTTAGTTTAAGGGCGGTTTCGATCGCTTCTGCACCAGAATTCATCGGCAGCGCTTTATCAAAACCGGTTACCTCATTGAGTTTGAGTAAAAATTTGGCAAATTGATCATTGCGAAAGGCGCGGGAGGCGAGGGGGAGGCGCTGGGCCTGATCGATCATCGCCTGGAGGATACGTGGATGGCAATGGCCCTGGGAAACGGCCGAATAGGCGCTTAAACAATCCAGATAGCGATTGCCGTTGGTGTCATAAAGCCACACACCTTCCCCATGAGAAAGGACGACGTCTCCTAAAATGGTGTAGTTATTGGCACCGTGCTTTCGTTCAATTTCAGCAAATTGCTGGGGGGCTATCGTTTGAGGTTCAGTTTTTTCGAGCATGGCACAACTCCTTTTATTTCAATTTTGCAATATATCATTTTGTAGTGAGGTTTGGCCGCAGACGCCCGTCTGAGACCGGTGCATAAGCTTTGCCCAAAGATGGCTTTAAAAAATGCGCTCCACCTTGATCTATCGGAAAGTCAAAGCGAAAGAAGCCGGGGTTGATCAGGAAATTATCCCAAAAAATAATTCTCTGATACCATTCTCTCTTGTTTCTGGTAACGTTTGCTCGTGGAGCCGCATGTGCTTTAACGATCAACATAGGGGCAATCTTTACCAAATAAAGGTCGCCTAATGGCCTCATAGATAAAAAAAAGCCCGATGATCCTCGATTCGGTGGTGAAACGATTCAACAGGCTTTGCTCAGAGCGTCAGGATAATGAACTGACCTCATCTTTTCGGCTATTAAAGCATTCTCATTATAAACCAAATTTGACGTCTGTCGATAGTCCGTGATAGCCATTGGCTTGATTTTTTTTAGAAATTAACGGGCAAATTGAAACGTAAGATCATTAAGGCGGAGGAAGTGAGGTCCCATGTTTTCCGGGTTTCCATTATTCAGCGGTCTGATAGTTATCGGCTGCATATTTGGGTTTTGGTTTGGAGCAAACTGGCTTGTTGAAAGCGCGGTGCGCATTGCGCGGCGCATTGGCGTTTCCGAATTAATTATCGGTTTGACGATTGTCGCCATCGGCACCTCTGCGCCGGAATTTGCGGTTTCCATTAGCTCGGCCGCCACCGATCAGCTTGATATCTCAATCGGCAACATTGTGGGATCAAATATTTTCAACGTGGGATTTATTTTAGGAGGGTTGGCATTTTTCCGGCCGGTGACCACCAGTCGAGGCCTTGTTTATCGCGATGGATTTGTCGTGATTTTGGCCACGGTGATGCTGATGGTTTTTATGTGGGATCAATATTTAGAATGGTATGAAGGGGTGATATTTTTGGTCCTGCTGGCCCTTTACATTCTCTATCTTTATTTTCGGCGCGCAGCTCCTGATGAAGAGCTGCCAGAGGGGCCATTTTCCTGGACCGATATCCCCTGGCTGCTGGTTGGTCTGGCCGTGGTTGTTGGCAGCGGAAACTATTTTGTGGAGCACGCCTCGATTATCGCCCAATATTATGGGGTATCTGATTGGGTGATCGGGGTGACCGTTGTCGCTTTTGGCACCTCCGCTCCAGAAATGGCCACATCGGCCGTGGCCCTGCTGCGTAATCACAGTGATATTTCGGCCGGTAATTTAATTGGCAGCAATATTTTTAACCTTTTTGGCGTGTTGGGATTGGCCCCGACCATCGCCAAAGGCGGCCGGATGCTGGTTGACACTGGAGCCCAGGAAAGCACCTACATCCTGCTTCTGCTGATGTTTCTGGTGGTTGTTTTGATGCGCACCAAATGGCAAGTATCTCGCCTGGAAGGAGCATTTCTTTTTCTTTTTGGGCTGGTCAGCTGGATTTTAAATTTTTCAAATATATCGATTTTTCAGATTCTGGGGATTACCTGAGTTTAAGTGGTCAGCTCTCTGTTTTATAATGTGATGATTAAAAGATGAAAGTCATATTGTCAAAATAGGGGAGATCATTATAATGCCACATTACGCTTAACAAACTGTTAACACTTGGTTGTGATTGGAGCAGCAAGTTTTCTCTTCTTTCTGAGACATGAACGCCCACAATAAAAAGACCTGGAGGCAAACTCACTATGGCGATTCGTTCAGCCATCCCGGATGCCGCCGTAGACGATAGCGGGCAGCGATCAGTAATAAACGATTTTTCGATCGTGGTCGCCACAGCTAACGGAACCGGCAGCCAAACTTCAAACCTCGCAATTTTGCGCGCCATTTACAAAATGGGTATCCCCGTCAACGGGAAAAATATTTTCCCATCAAATATTCAAGGACTTCCGACCTGGTACCACATACGCGTCAGCAAAGATGGTTATGTGGCCCGCCGCGAAAATTCTGAAGTTCTTGTCGCCTTTAATTCAGATACCGCCGTGCAGGATCTTCAAGATTTACCAAGCGGTGGAATCTGCATCTACCGCGATGATCTCAAAGGATTGCCGGAACGCACCGATGTCACGATGTATCCGGTTCCCCTGGTGCGCCTGCTTCGGCAAACCGGAGCAAAGGGATCCTTTCGCGATCGATATACCAACATGATTTACGTGGGCGTTGTGGCCCGCCTGCTGGATATCGATCTCGAGAAACTTGACCTGGCCCTCGATATTCACTTCAAGCGGCGGCGGAAGCTGGTTGATATGAATATGGAAGTCATTCGCATGGCTTATGACTGGGCGATGGAAAATCTCGAAAAAAGTGATCCCTATCGGGTAGCCCCGATGAATGAAACAGAGGGTCAAATATTGATCACCGGTAACGAAGCCGGCGGGTTGGGATCGATATTTGGCGGCGTAACCGTCTGTACCTGGTATCCAATTACCCCATCAACCAGCCTGGTAGACGCCATCAACGAATATCTTCCTCAGCTCCGCATCGATGAAGAAACCGGTAAGGCAACGTATGCGGTTGTCCAGGCAGAGGACGAATTGGCGGCCATCGGTATGGTTTTGGGTGCCGGATGGGTTGGTGCCCGAGCGATGACGGCCACTTCCGGTCCCGGCATTTCTCTGATGACTGAATTTATTGGTCTAGGATATTTTGCCGAACTGCCGGGCGTTGTTTGGGATATTCAGCGTGTGGGTCCCAGCACCGGTTTGCCCACCCGCACCGGCCAAGGAGACGTGCTGGCCGCCTATTTCTGCGGCCATGGGGACACCAAAAATGTGGTGCTGTTCCCCGGTGATGTGCATGAATGCTTTAAGTTTGGCACCACGTCCTTTAATTTGGCGGAGCATTTGCAAACCCCCGTTTTTGTGTTGAGCGATCTGGATTTAGGTATGAATAACTGGTTGTCTGAACCATTTGATTACCCAGAAGAGCCGATTATTCGAGGAAAGGTCCTGACTGCTGAAGAAGTGGCCGAGAAAGGCTTTAAGCGCTTTGCCGATATCGATGGGGATGGTATTGGTTATCGGACCTTGCCGGGGAATGAACACCCCCTCTCAGCTTACTTTACCCGCGGTACAGGGCACAATGAAGCGGCCGTTTACAGCGAGCGATCGGAAGATTGGCTGGAAAATATGGAGCGCTTAAATCGCAAATTAGACACGGCCCGCGATCTCGTTCCGGCGCCAGTTGTGGATGAACAGGAAGACGCTGACTTTGGGATTATCGCCTTTGGATCGACGAAGTTTGCGATCGAAGAAGCCCGCGACCGCCTGGCGGCCGAAGGGGTAAAAACCAGCTTCATGAGACTTTTGGCGCTGCCCCTTAGCAATGACGTCCGGGAATTTGTGGAAAAGTATGATCGCGTGTATGTGGTTGAATTAAATCGCGATGGCCAAATGCATATGATTTTGCAAACCGAAATGCCTGATTTGGCGACACGTCTGGTTTCGGTTGCTCATTTAGACGGGATGCCGATGACGGCCGCCTGGCTTATGCGAACCCTGCAAGAAAAAGAAGGAGAGGCAGCATGACCAGCAGAAGACAAAGAACAAACAGCCTCGGTTTAACCAAAGCCGATTACAATGCCCGCCCTACAACCCTTTGCCAGGGGTGTGGGCACAACTCAATTTCCAGCCAAATTATCAACGTGGCTTTTGAGTTGGGTATCGAGCAGCATAAAATGATCAAGCTCAGCGGGATCGGTTGTTCGAGCAAGTCACCAGCCTATTTTCTCGGTGGAACACACGGATTTAACGCCCTGCACGGCCGGATGCCTTCGGTGGCCACCGGTGCTCTGATGGGCAATCATCAACTGCAGGCGATCGGCGTCAGCGGCGATGGCGACAGCGGCTCAATCGGCATGGGGCAGTTTAAACACGTCATGCGCCGCAACCTGCGTTTGGTTTACATTGTGGAGAACAACGGCGTGTATGGCTTAACCAAAGGCCAATTTTCGGCCACGGCTGATATGGGGCAGTTCCTGAAATACGCCGGGCTCAACGAGCTGCCACCCATCGACCTGTGTATGGAGGCGATTGTGGCCGGCTGCGGGTTTGTGGCCCGATCGTTCTCCGGAGATGCCAAGCAGGTCCGCGAACTGTTAAAAGCCGCCCTGAGCTATGAAGGAACCGCACTTTTGGACATCATCAGTCCGTGTGTGACGTTTAACAACGATGAATCGTCCACCAAGAGCTATCCGTATGGCCGGCTGCACGAAGTGCAGCTCCACGACATTTCATTTGTGCCAAAGCTTGACGAAATTGAGATCGATGATTACCAGCCGGGTACGATGAAAGAGGTGGAAATGCACGATGGTTCACAAATTCTCTTGCGCAAGCTGGAAGAAGATTATGATCCAACCGATCGCATGGGTGCGCTCCACCGTCTGCAGTGGGCTCAGGAGAAGCAGGAATTTATTACCGGCTTAATTTACTATGATAACAGCCGTCAGGCCCTTTCCAAGGTGATGAATATGATCGATGAGCCGCTGGGCACCCTGCCGAATGAAAAAATCCGGCCGTCAAAAGAAAAGCTGGATCAGGTAATGGAAAATTTGATTTAGTTTGCCCAACTGTATTTTTAAGGCGGAATTCGTGAGAGCGAATCCCGCCTTTTTTATTTCAAAAAAAGCCGCGTAAGAAATTTGTAAACGTCATCGTCTACTCAATATTGGCTTATGTTTTGGCGTAAGCAATAAAAAAGTGCCTACGAATCCGGTCAAAGTCTCGTAGGCACGGTACCGAGCATCCCTGCCTGAGCAGGGTCTTGCTGCGCATCTATGATGGCACGGTTAATTTCCACTGTCAAGGTACGCTGGTCAGGCGGGTGTTCTTTGTCCTTTCGGCCGTTTTCCGGGCGGCCAACACGCGAAGGCGTGGGAAGAAGAAAGAGAAAAGTTCAATTACCCGAAGGAGTATCTTGAAAATGTCAGGAAAGAAAAAGAGTTTAAACCGCCGTCAGTTTATCCAATTTTCAGCAGCCGCCGGAGGAGCGGCTTTGCTGGCCGCCTGTGGTGGTTCCCCTGCCCCCGAATCCGCAGCTGCGCCGGCCGCGGAGCCCACGGCCGTGCCGCCGACCCCCGTTCCCCCAGAACCGACCGCAGCCCCGGCCGCAGCAGACCCCGATGTGACGGTCATGGTCAGAGACGTGCTCGATTATCAGCTCGACAGCGCCGACTGGCCGGGTGATTTTGGTTCGGTTACGTTCCGATTGCACGAGGGGCGAGTCAATGGTGAAAAAATTTACTATATCCGCACAGACTGTTCAGATGCCGCCTTTGCTGAGCAGGAAGGGCTGGTTTATGTGCCTCTCCTCAATACCGCCAACGGCCAGGATATCGCCAACAAGCTGTATATTTTTGATGATGGCTCTCCGGCCGTGATGCAGTACAGCCCGAACGATCCGGAATTTGCCTCGTTATGCCAGATTAATAACGTGAGCGGTGGTGGGGCCGATCTCGATTCGATGGAAGCGGTGGAAGCGGCCGCTGAAAGTGGGGCGATCACGATTGAAGAGACATTTATCTTTGTCAATTACCCCATTATCAAATGGTCGGGCGGCACCCTGGCCGTAGATGACGCCTTTGAAGCGCCTCTCGGCAACGGCCAGCTCTTTGGTGAACCGGATATGGACAACATGACGGTGACCATGAAACTCCATCAATGTTATCCCGGCAGCCGCTATATCGTGACCGACACCTCGATGCCGGGCATGGCGCCCATGATGAGCATCAACGCGGCCGAGCCTACCCAAAAGTTAATGGATGTAGGAGGTACTGACGAGATTTGGGTGTTTGCCAACGGTATTCCGGGCAGCGGGGTGATGGGCTTCCAGCCGGCTATTTTTGATAACAAAGCGGGCGAACCGGCATGGAGCCCGTTCTGGAATCACTTTACCCTGCGCTGGGTGGATGAAAGCAATGCCCGCGTCATCAAAACTTCCGCTGAAGTGCGGGAGCTAATCGAATCCGGTGAGCTTGAGGAATTCAACGGGGTGCCCGATACCCATCCAAATGGGTTTGTGGTGAATTGTCCGGCCCCCATTCTCGCCCCCAATGATTTTGAGGGTTAAATATTAACCTATGTTGTTACCATGACTAGGTGACGCACAACCCCCACCTCAATCCTCCCCCACGAGGGGAGGATGCCTGTCTCCCCCCCATGGGAGGGGAAAGAGGGGAGGGCTAATGCCCCATCAAGTTTTTATAATGCCATTATTCATCAGCCAAAGAGATAGAAACGCGATTTATCGCGTTAATTAAACGGGCATGGTTTGGAGGATGAATCATAATAAGCGCTGCCAAACGTTTTCCACGTCGGGCAGCGCTTTTTTTTATGGACTGCTCAACCCTTTTTCCCTAAGCCATTTTTCTCGATTGGCGCCGCGGGCAATTTTGCCGCTCGACGTTTTTATCAGCCATTTGGGGGGAACGATTTCCGTGTAGGTCACGGTGATCATGCTTTGGTGGGCCACCCGCTGCCGAATTTCCTTTTTTAGACCGGCGGTCGTGGTTGGGGAGATTTCACCCCCGGCCGCTATTTCAGCTACGACGGCGATCAATTGCGTGCCCTCTTTTGCGTCATCAACGCCAAAAACCACGTTGCGCCCGGGATGAAGCCCTGTAATTTCATTGACGATCGCCTCAATATCCTGCGGATAGATATTTTTACCGGCGTTGATGATTAAATCATTTTGACGGCCGATCACATAAACTTCCCCGCCGGCCAGATAACCCATATCCCCGGTTTGATACCATCCCTCTTTGATCGGTTGTAAATCCGGCCGCTGGAAATAACCGCTTAACATACAGTTACTTTGTACCCAAATTTCCCCCACCTGCCGCTCTTTTAGATTTTTTCCTTGAGGATTGACGATTTTGACCGCGGTGTGATCGATCGGCCGGCCGCAAGAGACGTGCTGGACCGCCTGATGATGGGCCCGTTTTACCGGGATCGCCAACCTCGCCTGCTGCAACCCCTGCCCGTCAATTACATCCCGGTTGGGGATATCCCCGCGCGGGGTCTGGGTGACGGCAAAGGTGTTTTCGGCCATGGCGTAGCTGACACTCAACATCTCTGGAGTGGCCCCAACCGCGGAAAATTTTTGTAAGAAGCGGTCATGGCTGGCGGCTCTTACCGGTTCGGAACAGTTGATAAATTGGCGCATCGACGACAGGTCGATAGTGTCTAATTCTCGCTGCCGAACCCGGCGAGCTAGATGATTGTAGGCGAAGTTTGGCAGCCAGCAGCGCGTTCCCTGCCAATCGCTTATCGCCTGAAGCAGGGTCACCGGCCGCCTGGCCCATTCAAACGGATCGAGCAGGATCAAAGGTACCCCTTGAATGAGGGGCAGCAAAAATCCAGCAATCAGCCCCATGTCATGGTAGAGGGGCAGCCAGCTAACGATTACCTCATCCGGCTGCAAATTGAGAGCTGTAGAAAGAGCGGCCAGCTGGTTTAACACCGCCGTATGGGTCAGGGCCACCCCTTTTTGCAGGCCGGTGGTGCCGCTGGAGTGCTGTAAAAAAGCGGTGGCATCCGGATCAAGCGGCGGTTGGGGATAATTGGCTGTCAATCCATCCAGGCTTTTGATCGATAAAATCGGGCAGGAAAGCCGGGTTTTGAGGGGGTCAACCAAATCATCCGACACCAGCAGGCATGCTGCTCCGGCAAAATCAACCAGTTTCTCCAGACGGCTGAAGTAAATATGCGGATCGAGTTTTTCAGTTAAAGGGGCTAACAGAGAGGGGATTGCTCCGGCAAGTAATGCTCCCCAAAAGGCATACAGCGTTTCCGGCCGTTGGCCATGGGCGATACCGACAAAATCTCCCTGCTGAACCCCCAGGTCAATCAGACACTGCTGCCATCGGAAAGCAGCCTGGGAAAAAGCAGCCCGATCGATTGCCTCAATTTGCTGATCGCGGCCGGAATAAAAAACAACGGCGGTTTGTTGGGGATCAGCGTTAGCAAAGACGGCCGCATCTCTTAACGTCGCGTACTTCTCACGCGTTTCAAGCGTTAACACACCATTATCCCTGAAGAACCCGCGCGACCATCAAATCGAGGGTATCCATTTTGTCCACGGTTAAATCCGCATCGGGGATATACACGTCAAACGCTTCTTCAACAAACACGCCCAGTTCGGCCAGAGCAAATGAATCCATCATCCCACCCGAAATAATCCCTTCATCATCTTTGAGGGGATAGCTTTCATCGCGGATTAATTCATTGAGAAGAAAATCACGAATTATTTGGCGAATTTCTGTTGGGGTCATTATTAATTATCTCGATTTTATCTCCCAGGGCTTCGGCCAGCAGCCGTGCAAACTGCCTGGCTCCGGCCGGGGTTAGATGAACCGGTGAATCTGTAAATTCTGCGGCCGGAATGGCGTCCCAAAAATCAAAATAAGGTATTTCCAGCTCCTGCAGGTGATTGGCCATCATCTTTCTGTACTGATCATACGCCCATCTGGGGTAAAGGGAATTATAGCGCACATCGCTGTTTTGGCCGTCAGCGATAAATATCGGCTCATTGACCACAATCACCGGGACTTTCGCCCGTTCTAAACCGCCGGTTAACACCTCAAAGGCAACGGTTTCGCGGCTGATAAGATCGCTGTGCAGTAGGCCATGCCAGGCGGCGTCATTTTCAAAATCATTCTGACGTAAATCGTACTGATCTGGAAACTCCTGATCGATTCCTGTGGCCGCCCACATTGGCCCGATCAGCTGTAAACGAAGGAGATCGGCCAGGTCGCGCCGCTGTCCAACGATGGTCTCGGCCCACCACGGCTCCTCCCCAGCAGGAGAATCAGGTTCCAGACCCAGCGCGGCGCTTCGACGGCCGTTTTCCTGAACCAATGGGTGAACTCCCTGCTGCTCTAAGGCCATCGATTCCAGCGTCACCAGCCACAAAATCATATCTGGGTCGTGATTTAACCCCTCATCAAGCAGCAGCAAATCTTTGGTTAAGGACAAAACCGGATACCCTAAATTGTAGAAAACAACCTGTCGGCCGTCGGCGGTTTGGAGTTTATGCTCATTTAATTGGGCTACAACCGTTTCTTCAGCGGTTTGCAGCCAGCCCCAGGTGGCGGAATCTCCTAAAACGAGCACGCGGAATTCATCGGCTGATTTTTCCCGGGAGATTTTGTGGCTGGCGAACATGGCCGGGATATTGTTCAGGGTCAAATTGTAAGATTCAGTGATGTTTTCTCCATAGGGCAGCCGACTTCGACCGGGGAATAGTGAATTGTAAAGCGAGAGTTCCCCCAGTTGATCGGTCAACCCAGGCTGGCCCAGCCAAAAAAACAGATTGCACAGGGCAAACAAAATGGCCGTATAGCCAATGATTCGCAGGAAAGACAGTTGCTTTGACATGAGAAAGGAATCAATTGTCAATAACTAATAATCAATAGTCAATAGCTAATAAACCTAGTAACCTAATACCCTACCAACCTAGTAACCTAACACCCTAGTAACCTACCAACCTGCCCAACAGATCTACCGCCGAGGCAAAATCAGGGATGACAAACCACACCCAACCGATCACTACAAAATGAAAGGTTATAAAACGGGTGAACCATGTCCAGAGCAAAAGGCGGCGGGGATAGGTTTGCAGCTGACGATACCATTTACGGGTACGATCACTCCATATTTTGTGGATAAATAATCCCAACCCGTGCCAGGTGCCCCATATCAGAAAATTAATCGTTATGCCATGCCACAGACCGATGATAATCATAGTGGCCATCTGGCTGACAAAAACGATCAGCTGAGGCGACGGCCGCGGCTTGCGGCGGAGCAGTGCTCGGGAGAGCGGGGAAAAGACGTAAAAACGGACCCAGCTGCTGAGGGTCATGTGCCATCGCTGCCAAAAGGCGGTGATGGTGCTTTGCCAATACGGCCGGTCGAAATTTTCCGGGAGTTCAATGCCAAACAAAATTCCCACGCCGATGGCGATGTCGGTATAACCGCTAAAATCAAAATAAAGGCGAAAGGCGTAGCCATAGAGCAAAATCCACAGCCAGAAGACGCTGTCCGTTTGGGTGGCCACGGTGGGATTTAACGACAATCCCAGGGCCAGAGCGTCAGCCAGTATAAATTTTTTCCCAAGACCCTGAACGATCCGCGTCAATCCCTTTTGCCAGCGAGGCCAATCATCGGCCGTTAGCTCGGACATTCGGTCCCAATCCTGACTAAAACGCTCGGCGCGATCGATTGGTCCGGCAAGCAGGGCGGGGAAGAAGAGGGTATAGCTCACAAATTTTTGTAGCGATAAATCAGGCAGCTGGCCGGTTTGCCGATCGCGAATGGTGTGCAGCAGTCGAAAAGCGATATAAGAGAAACCAAGCCAGAATATATCTGTTGAGGCGGCCAGAGAGGGATTTTGATTGGCAAGTGTGCGCCAAACCGTGCTTATTTGCACCACGATCCATTCGGTCTTGACCATGACGAACAGACCGATAATGATCAGCATGCCGAATAGAAACCGCTCAACTTTTTTACCTTGTATCAACCACATAAAAAGGGCAAATAGTGCTGCCAGCGCGCCAACGACCTCGATGCCAGGGGGGCGATTTAGGGTCGGCCGCCAGCCCGGTGGCAGGTAGCGAACGCATGCCAGAAGCAAGACCAGCCCCAAGACAATGGCCAGCGTCTGCCAGCTTTGGCGATCCATTGAGCGTTGATCGGCCGGTTTGGTTAACCACCAGCTCCAAATCACCAGGAACAGCAAAAAAAAAGGGAGTAGAAAGCCGCTCCAGCGGATCGGGAGGGGCGGCTGCAGCCAAAAAAGAGCGGTAACGCTCACGGTAAGTAAAAAAGATTCTCTCCAGCTTTGAGGTACGAAAAAATTGAAGATCAAAGCCCCAACGGCCGCGATTCCCAATAAAGCAAGATCGAAATTCATGATTCGAGGAGCACTACCTCGTTTAAAATTTCTTCGAGCATAAACAGCACAACTAAATTGTGAACCGTATGCCCTTTTTGCAGCGTCTCTTCGAGGTTGTAATCGTGCTGCAGCGGGCCGTTCATGTGCACCCCGTCTTCTTTTAAGCCGCGGTCGGGCAGTGTGGCGGCAATCAAGTCATAATCAAGAAGTGGAACCCGATATTCACTGGCTAATTCGCGCATCGTCAGGTTGTTGCGGTTGTCTTCCCCTTCAAAACGATCCGCTTTGGTCATGATGATGGGAATGACTCCTTCTTCCAAGCAGTGCTCGATCACCCGACGCATAAAGAGCGGGTAAGAATCACTGGTGTCGTTGGTCCCCAGGTGAATGAGGACCACGGCCGGATTATTGAGCCGAAATTCGCACTCGATTATGACCTCATTGGGCTCGCACCAATCTTTGTTGGCCCACATCGGGTCAAAAACGCCCCAGGCATGCAGCCCGATACGCATGCCCACGCCAAAGCGATCCCACGATCCCTGGAAATGGGTAATGACCGGTCGCAATTCTTCATACGGGCCGAGCACAAAGGTGTTGGGCTGGTCGAAGCGGGTTAAAAAATCGCCGTTGGCGATGACGCTGTCACCTAATTTAGAAAAACGATATGAATTGCGGCCGAGGGTTTGCCCCTGAGCGAAAATTTCGCGCATGTGGGTGATCGTTTCTTCATCCAGGACGATGAGCTGGCTAAGCGGTATGCCGTTCAGGGTTACTTCTGGAATGGAAGTTGACGTAGGTTGTAAATCGGCCGTTTCTCCAGGTGTGGTTGTGGTGGTTGGAACCGGTGTTGCCGTGGCCGGAGGAGGGGCGGTCGGGGGAATGTCGGTGGGTGTGGGTGAGGCCGGAATCGCGGTTGGGACAGCGGTTGCTTGAGGGGCTTCGGCTGCTGGTTCGCTGAGCGGTTCTGGTGATCCACACGCAGTGAGGCCGATGAGGATCAAAACCGTCAAGCTGAAAGAAAAATGTTTGAACTGTTTCATTTCTATCCTGAAAAAACGCATTTAGTGGGTCAAAGACCAAAATTTAAAAACAAGATTTCACGAATGACACGAATTTCCCACAAACACCAATAGGCAAACGTCATTCCCGCGAAAGCGGGAATCCACTGGATGGCCACCGATGGATCCCCGCCGTAGTTTACCCCCGTGAAAACGGGGGCCAGGATGACGAGTCTGTTTTGAAAGTCGGTTCATAGCAACATTTATTTGTAAATCTTCGATATTCATCGGCAAAAGTAATTAAGAAAGTTTAAGTTACGGAGAACTTAGGTAATTTACAAGGAGAATTGGTAAAAATAGCCACGGATTGTCACAGATTTCAATCAGTAATCCTTCGGCTGCGGTCAGGACAGGTACTGCGAAAATCTGCGGCTGATCATTTGGTATCTAGAATCCTTGATAAATCCACTGCGGGCTGCTGTCGGCCGAAATAATGAGTAGCAAAATGATCAGCAGACAAAGACCGCAGGCGATAAAAAATTCTTTTAAGTGAGACATGATGAGCTAGGATTATAGGTTATTAGGTTTTTAGGTTGCTAGCTTTTTCGCAAGCAGCTGAAAGGCCCGCAGGGCCGTGCTAAAGTGCTAACAGGCGCATTAGCGCCGTGCTCCTTAATTCGATTCACCACACCATTTCCACTCCCCATCCTCTTCAACCATGCGATAGGTGGTAAGCGGGAATACATTTTCCTCCGTGCCGTAGAGGGCGATTATTTCCCCATTGCATTTTACCGTATTGGTGTCTCCCACCTGCTGACAGCTCATGCCTCGGATTTCGGCCCCGGAAACGGTGGCAAAGGTCATCGTTTCCCGCTCTAGAAACGGCTCCAGCTCAGAGCACAAGAGCGCCTGAATGGTCGCTTCGTCACCGCTGATTTTAGCCTGCATATACTGTTCAACCACCGGGGACGGGTCCGGGCTGCTGCTGCAGGCTCCACTCATAAAAATAATAAACAGCCCAAAGGTGGCCAAAAAAGATAGTTTTTTACCGATCATCGCTCTATTTGACGTCCTACTCTAAATTGACGAGCACTCTTCCCCGCATCTGCCCCTGTAACGTGCGATCAAGTTCGGCATCAACCTCTTCTAGCTTGACCTCCCGGGCTAATTTATTGAGATTGGGCAATTTGTAGGCGGTCGCCAGAAGGTCCCAGATTCGGTTTTTCTCTTTAAGGGGGCACTCCACCGAATCGATCCCCAGCAGCGACACCCCGCGCAAAATAAAGGGGAACACCGACGATTGGAAATCGCTGCCGGCCACCAGGCCGCAGCAGGTCACGGCGCCACCATAGCGCGTTGTTTTTAGCAAGGTAGGCAGGGTATTGCCTCCCACCGTATCAACCGCACCGGCCCAGCTCGGGCGCAGCAGCGGCCGGCCGCTCTGGTCGTTAATTTCATCGCGATGGATGACAGCTTGAGCGCCCAAGGAGGTCAAAAATTCACTTTGATCGGTTTTGCCGGTGGCGGCGGTTACCTCATACCCCAGCTTGCTGAGTAAGGCCACGGCCACGCTGCCCACCCCCCCGGTCGCACCGCTGACAACAACCGGCCCGCTTTCGGGCGTGATGCCGTGATGAACGAGGGCGTCAACCGACTGCGCGGCCGTAAACCCTGCGGTCCCCAATATCATGGCCTCGCGCAGGGTCAGCCCGGCCGGTTTTTTGACCACCCAGTCAGCGGGTACGCGAATGTACTGGCCATACCCGCCAGAGGTATTCATGCCCAGATCAAATCCAATCACGATCACTTCATCACCGGAGGAAAATTGAGATTGTGAACTGTCATCAACCACCCCGGCGGCGTCAATCCCTGGCGTGTGCGGAAAATTGCGGGTGACGCCTTTGTTGCCGCTGGCGGATAACCCGTCTTTGTAATTAACTGAGGAATAACGCACCCGAATTAAAACCTCACCGTCGGGTAGATCATCGATATTTTTTTCTTCAATCGTCCGGGTAAACCGGCGTTCACTGCCTTCTCGAACCACCAATGCTCGAAATGTGTTTGCCATCTTGTGTTAAATCCTTTTTCTTTTCTCTCTTCTCTCTTCTCTTTTCTCAATTGTATCGTGTGATTCTCGAAAGAACAGCTTGCGACTGCGCTCACCATACTTAAAATTTAACCCACAGTTGCTGTCTGACCTTCTCGATGAACAATGGAGTTTAAAATTTTAGTTTGGCTCTCAACTTAGCCCTCCCCGACGCGGGTTCAGGGGCGGGCAGGTCTTTCATAACCTGCTTTATTGTTCGCAGCCCCCCGGTCATCCTGAGCCCTTCGACCTCGCTCAGGACAGGCTTCGCGAAGGATCCCGTCCACTCACTTGAAGGTGGCTAAGAATGGGTTTGTATCTCGGTCTTCTCTTATTGAAGTTTGGCGAGATTCTTGTAGGTTAAAGAGAACGGAGGTGGTCTGAGGGCGATTTAACAAATTCACACAATCTGCATTTGTAAGGGCTTGGCTAGTATGGGCTTGGCTAGCCAAGCCCTTACATTAAGGCTTTGGTTTCACCCTACCCACCCATGAACCGAGGCGGGGATGACGATATGCAGTGAAGAGTGGTCCACTAGAATTAAGAAAAAACACGCACACAACGAGGCAAATCATGGCTAAATTATTTGAACCGTTAAAAATCAAAGATGTCACCCTGCGAAATCGCATCGGCGTATCTCCGATGTGTCAATACAGCTCAGTTGACGGGAAAGCAACCGACTGGCATATGGTGCACCTGGGTTCCCGGGCTGTGGGTGGGGCTGGTTTGATCATCGCCGAAGCTACCTCTGTTTCTCCAGAGGGCCGCATCACCCCTCATGATGCTGGACTGTGGTCTGATGACCATATCGAGCCCCTCAAGAAAATCAACGCCTTTATTAAGGAGTATGGTTCGGTCCCGGCCGTTCAGCTGGCCCATGCCGGCCGGAAAGCAGGTGCCGCTCGGCCGTGGCAAGGTGGGCAGCAGTTGGAAAACAGCGAGGGAGGATGGACGCCCATCGGACCCACCGCTGAGCCGTTTGGTGGCCGGCAGCACAAAACCCCAAAGGCGATGAACCAGGCGGAAATCATTGAGGTACAGCACGCGTTTCGCGATGCGGCCGTGCGCGCCCTGGCGGCCGGTTATGAAATGGTGGAAATTCACGGGGCGCACGGTTATTTACAGCACAGCTTCCTGTCACCGCTCTCCAACAAACGCACCGATGAATACGGCGGTTCCTTTGAAAACCGCACCCGCATGATGTTGGAAACGGTGCGTCTGGTGCGCGCTGTCTGGCCGGAGCGGCTGCCGTTTGCGGTGCGCTTATCGGCCTCTGATTGGGATGCGGCCGGTTGGTCTGTAGAAGATTCGATTGCCCTCTCACGATTGCTAAAGGAAGAAGGGGTTGATTTGGTTGACTGCAGCTCTGGCGGGGCCAGCAGTAACTCCAAAACCGCTTTAGGCGGGGTCAAACGGGATCAGATTCCGCTGGCCGCGGCCGTTCGCGACGGGGCTGATGTGCTTTCAGCTGCCGTGGGAGGCATCATCGATTTCCATCAGGCTGAGGACATTATCGCGGCCGGCAAAGCGGATGTTGTTTTATTGGCTCGCGAAATGCTGCGCGATCCGTACTGGCCGTTTCACGCCGCTCAGGCGCTTAATGTCAAAACAGAGAATGTGGTTCCTTCGCAGGTTGGGTTTTGGGTCGGATGAAAAGAGACCACAGACGTCAGACATCAGACCACAGATAGGTTGGCATAAAGCGGGGCCACGTTTCACAGTTTATAGTCATCTGTGGTCTGAAGTCTGTGGTCTGACGTCTGTGGTCTGAAGCCTCTCAGGGCCTGACATGCCCCTCACCCAACACCACCCACTTATACGTGGTCAGCTCTTCCAGCCCCATGGGGCCGCGGGCGTGTAGTTTTTGGGTGCTGATAGCTACTTCTGCCCCCAGGCCGAATTGGGCGCCATCATTAAAGCGGGTGCTGGCGTTGACAAATACGGCCGCTGAATTGACCTCGTTGATAAACTTCTGGGCGTTAGACCAATTTTCGGTGACAATGCTGTCTGAATGATCGAGGCTGTGATCTTGAATATGGGTGATCGCCTCATCGATTCCGGAAACGACCTTGATGCCCAGAGTGAGCGACATCCACTCGGTGTCCCACGCCTGAGGACCGGCTTTCTCAACGTTAAGCCCGTGCCCATTGCCGGCCAAAAGGGGATAAGCGGCCGGGTCGGCGTGCAAATCAACCCCGTGGCTGGCCAATTGATAGGCGATTTGGGGAATAAAATCACCCGCGATGTCTTCGTGAACCAACACGGTGTCGAGCGCATTGCACACGCTTGGCCGCTGTACTTTGGCATTTTCGATGATATTCAGGGCGATTTCAACATTGGCCGACCGATCCACAAAAACGTGGCAAATGCCGATGCCGCCGGTAATTACCGGGATTGTGGCCTGTTCGCGACACAGTTTGTGGAGGCTGTGTCCTCCCCGCGGGATGAGCATGTCAACATACTGGTCGAGCTTCATAAATTCTCCAACCAGCGCTCGATCCGGATTATCGATATACTGCACGGCCGAGGTGGGCAGCCCTGCCTTTTCCAGCGCCCCCTGAATGACC
>JAAUYD010010134.1_pt1 | contig 29639 bp, 25 predicted proteins | sample 7278101 | NCBI WGS metagenome assembly JAAUYD01 (sample SAMN14350128, study PRJNA611818) | marine sediment metagenome | isolation source: surface marine sediment (0.6m) | place: French Polynesia: Moorea | collected 2018-08
GCGGTGTCTAGCTTCTTATTCTGTGCTCTGAGACGCTGATTTTCTTCTTGTAATTGTTGCAGATCCATGCTGACTGAAATGTACCTGATTTTCAGGTACCTGTATAGTTACTTACGATTTACGATTTACGATTTACGATTTACGATTTACGATTTACGATTTACGATTTACGATTCTTAAAAAATCTATATTTTCTTCACTTTATGTCAAGTCTCCTCATCTCTTGTCTGATGTCTGTGGTCAGTGGTCTTTTCAAAGACAATTTTTGATCGCCAAAATCGCCCCTAAATGGAGCCCTTCGTGGAAATTGTTAAAAACGATCGCCTCTTCCAAAGTGTCCAGCTGAAAGCCGGTTGTGGTTTTATACGGCTGAAAATGCTTAAACACCCCGGCATCGACATCTTCTGCCAGCTGTGTCGCCTGACTTTTTAGCAACCCTTTTAGCTGCTTAATATCCGGCTCCTCCACCCAATCGGCCGGTGAGCTGCCCGGCTTGTACAGGGTTTGAAAATCGTCCGGTAACCCATTCGCCAAACCGCTCAACCGGTAAATCAGGCTGCCGGTCACATAAAGGACATGACCGATATTCCAGGCGATATTGTTGTCAAAGTTTGGGGGGATTTTATACCACTGCTCCGGTGACAGCCGGCCGACAGCCACATAGGTCAGCCTTCTGGTTTGGTGCAACATGCTTACCGCTTCTTTCATGATTTTTGATTTCTCCAGTTATCAGATGATCGGTCGCAACCAAACCATTGTACTGATTCAATGAACAGATCAAAATAAAATGTTAGAATAGATCATCGAATCCACCCAAACAATCCGGAGATCGACATGACTCGTCCTATTATCGGTTGGGAGCGCGCTGATTCAATCCCCGATGGCACAAAATTTACCGATTATTTGCATGTGCAAAACGGAGATTTGTACCTCGACCAGGTTAATTTAGGGGAACTTCTGCGTTCACATCAATACACAAGCCCTTTAGAAATTGTCTATCTACCGTTGATTCGACGCCAAATCACAAAACTTCAGGACCATTTCGCCGAAGCGATAAAAAAAACTGACTATCAGGGTCGATTTATTTTCGCTTACGCCTCAAAAGCCAATGCGGCTGAGGAAGTCGTGCGCACGGTTTTGCAAACGTCGGCCGATTATGAAATGTCCTCCATGGTCGATGTGCAAATCGCCGCCCTGATGAAAAGTAAGGGATTCTTGAACGATGAAAAAATGGTGATCTGCAACGGCTTTAAAGCCCCCGGAACGGGCTACATGCGCGAAATTATATCCTTTCGCCGGCAGCATGAACGAATTATTCCCATCATTGAAGATCCCATCGAAGTGGCCCCGCTGGCGGATTCCGGCCTCACTTTCGACGTCGGCGTTCGGCAAAAAACCTATGGGTCAGCCCGCGATCTGGCCGGTTTAGATACGATTAACTCGCGCTTTGGGATGGATCGGGCCGGATTGGAAAAAGCGGTGCAGCATATCGAAGCCGCCCCCAATTTAACCTTAAAAATTCTCCACGCCATGGTTGGCAGCCAAATCCTCGACGTCGACACCTTTGTGGAGCGATTAACCCCTTCGATCGAGCTGTTCGCCCAGCTGCGAAAGCGGTATCCATCTCTCTCAATTTTTAATTTTGGCGGTGGGATACCGGTTGAAATGACCCTCGATTTTACCTTTGATTACCAGCTGTTTGCCGTCAAGCTCATGCGCGTCTGCCAGGAAGCCTGCGGCCGCCACGGGGTGCCGGTGCCGGACATCATGGGTGAAATGGGGCGCTATACCGTCACCGAACACGGGATGCACCTGTTTAAAATAACCACCGCCAAAGATAATGGCTCCACCTATCCGTGGCTGATTATCGATGGCTCAATTATGTCCTCATTTCCCGACAGCTGGGCGCTGGGGGAGTTGTTTACTGTTCTACCCCTGAACCAGCTCGACCGGCCGTTTCACCAGGTGCAGCTCGGCGGGGTCACCTGTGACAGCGACGACGTGTATCCCAGGAACCCCGCTGAAAACCCGCTCTTTTTACCCATCCCCTCAGATGAAGAACAATTTATCGGCTTCTTCAGCGTCGGTGCTTATCAAGAGATGCTGGGTGGGGCCGGTGGCAGCAAACACTGCGTCATCCCGGAAGCGGATGAATTGATTATTGATCTCGATGAAAATGGAAATCTCGTTTTTGAGCTGCTTCAGGGTCAAAATAGCGCGGAAGTGATTTCCAATCTGGGGTACGGCCGTCATCTTTAGCCAAATGTTCACGCGTTTTAGCAACCGTTAAATATTGCTATACGTAGTGGATGGTAACATTTAAGAAAATTAATTTTTCCTTTCCCCATCCCCCACGCCTCCCGCAAGGGCAGGCGTGTGAGCGACTGGTGATTGAGCAAAACAATTGAACACGGAGGGTTACTGTGAAAAGATCATATATTAGTATTGGTCTGTCGGTTATCTTGTTGATTGCCGTTGGGGTTGCTATCTACTTCTCGGCCCGTGATGCCTTGCAAAGCGATGAATCGGTAGAGGGTCCGGTTGCCGAAACTGACGTGGTGGTGACCCGTTCTTCTCAGTCAGAAGAAGATCTGCAATCACCAGATCCTCTTTTTGGGCCGAATTACGATGCCAGCAGCGAGCTGCCGACCTACATTTGCGGAGCGGATGCATTTGGCAGTTACTTCGTGCTGCAGCAAATGCAAATGTCCGGGTTAGATGTCGAAAACGGCTTTCATCTGGGAATTGTGCCCTTTTTACTCGATGAAGATCCGGCCTACGATGTCTCCGAAGAGCTGCGCACCGGCCTCCTTGATCAGGGAAAGTGGGATTGCCTCCTAACAACCCTCGACTCGGTTGCCCTTTCCAGCCCGGGAGTCATTACTGCTATCGTGGATGAGAGTGCTGGAGCTGATCAGCTGTGGGCCCGCGATATTAGCAACTTGAATGATTTACGCGGAAAACGCATCGCCTTTTCAAGGGGCAGCGTCGGCGAATACTTTGTCTATTACGCCCTCTCAATCGCCCGCCTAAATCCTCGTTTTGACGTCACGCTGGTCCCCACCGACAGCGTCGCCGAGGCGGTCGAGGCCTTCAACGACGGCCGGGCTGATGCGGTTTCCGCCTGGGAACCGGACATCTATGACGCCGAAACTGGTGGCGGTGTGCCGCTGCTCAGCACCGGACAGCTGCGAGTCGTCATGGATGTTGTGGTGACATCACGGCAGTCCATTGACAATCGGGCCGACCTGGTTCAATCGTTCCACGATGCCTGGTTTGCCACCTTAAAAAATCAGCTGGACAATTTTGATGGGGCGGCCAGCGACATCGCCGACTGGGGGCACAACGATTGGAGCTTTGTTTATCCGGAAACCGCCTCTGAAGATTTAACTCTCTGGCTCGAAAGCGTGGCCCAGGCGGATCTGGGGGACAACATTTTTGTCATGCGTGAAACAACCCCCCTGATTAATCGCCTGGAAATCGCCCGTCGCGTGTGGGCCACTTCCGGAGCGCCGGTCAGCAATGTCGGGGTTGAAGAGTTGGTCAATCCAGGGTTTGTCTCCCGCGCGGGGAATCAAGCCAGCTTGCAGTCGAACAGTGCCCCGATCAACGATACTTTTTCGGTGAACGCGGCCGTAACCATTACCGATCTAAACACGGCCGACGCGGCCACCCTGGCCGTTCTACCCTGCCGTCGCTTTACATTTTTGCCGGAATCCACCGAATTGACGCTTGAATCCCGACGTATTCTGGACGACTGCGTTTTGCCAACCCTCTCTCAAAGTATCGGTCTGTATTTGCAGGTCAAAGGGTCCTCCGCATGGCCCGGCCCGGCGGGGACATTCACCGAAGACGAAATTCTAGAATTTGCTGAAGCTCGGGCCCAATCCGTTGTTGACTATCTGGTCAGTCAGGGCATTGATCCCGCGCGCTTTGTGGTCAACGCCACTTTACCCCCTGAAGCGAACTGGGAAACGGAAGATCCCCTCGTTCAGGCGGAGGACCGCTTCGTGGAAATGACGCTGGTAACGGTTGGTCGTTAAATTCTTTTTCACGGTTCATTGCGGAGATAGTTATGAAAGTAAATAAATCCGGTTTTGCCGCTGTTTGTGTGGCTTTGCTGATTCTGTTGACAATGGGCTGCTCGGGTTCGGGCAGCAGCAGCGGTGCACCAAGAAATTCAGTTGAAGTAGTGGTTTTGGCGAACGGCAGTGCGGCACCGTGGCTCACGGCGGCCGCGCTGGCCGTCAATGAACAGGAGATCGAGCTGGCGGATGGAAAAACGCTCTTTGTCGGCGTCGTTTCTCGCGAATCAGGAGAGGCAATTGACGCCCTCCACGCCGAAACTCCTGTTGACATGTGGGTGCCGGAAAACAATACCTGGCCGGCGCTGCTGGCTGAAAATGGCAATCCAGCCTTTGAAACGAGCTGTCAATCTTTGGCTGAAAGCCCTCTGGTCATCGGCATGTGGCAGCCAATTGCCGAGGCATTGGGGTGGCCCGGCCGTGAATTGGGGTGGCTGGACATCGGCAGCCTGGCGGCCGACCCATCAGCCTGGTCGTATTACAGCGGTGGTCAGTTTGGCAACGAGCTGCGTATCGGTCATACTCATCCCGGGGTCTCCGGATCAGGCGCCAGTACCCTGCTGGCCATTGTCCAGGCGGCTCAATCAACAACCGCTCCGGTACAGGCTGACGAGCTTCAATCGCCGATTGTTCAGGCCTCGGTTGGCTCGTTTGAGTCAGCGGTGACCTGGTTTAGCCCCAGCACGGAGGCCCTGGCCAGCACTATGCGGGAACGAGGGGCCGGTTACCTTGGGGCGGGTATCATGTATGAAAGCGACGTGCTGCGCTATCAAGCCGGAGATCCGGCTCTGGTGCCGGTTTATCCGTTTGAAGGGACGTTTATGGCCACCCATCCCGGCTGTATTAACGGCGCAGCCCCGCCAGAAAAAGTTGCCGCCGCCGAGGCCTTTATCAATTATCTAACTGGTGAAGAAGGGCAGGTGCTGGCTCAATCATACGGTTTGCGGCCGATTAACAGCGCGGTGGCCATTGCCGCTCCTTTAACCGAGGCCAACGGGGTGCAGCTCAACCAGCCGCTGGCGGTATACGACGATGTTCCACCTTCAACTGTTTTTGCCGTGCAGGATTTGTGGCAGTCCAGCCGCAAGCCGATCAACCTGGTGATGCTGATTGATACATCCGGCAGCATGGATGGCAGCAAGATGCGCAACGTGCGCGAAGCGGCCGCTCAATTTGCCGAGCAAATGGGCGAAGAAGATTTTATCACCCTGATCGCCTTCTCAACCTCCCCCCAGGTCATCCACGAACGACTGCTTATCGGTGAAACGCGGTCGGTGGTCGTGCAAAGCATCGATCGGCTGCGCGCAGATGGGGACACGTCGCTGTATGACGCCATTGGCCTGGCCGGAGAGATCATTGAGCGTACGAGTTCACCGGCCGCGGCCAACGCCATGATCGTCTTGACCGACGGGGTGGACACCATCAGCTCCAACTATCGCTTTGACAGTGAGCTCATCAATCGGGCCACCGCCAACGGGACCACCGTTTTTACCGTGGCGTACGGCAACGACGCGGATGAAGATATTTTAGAGAACCTGGCCCTGCAGGCCAACGGCAACTATTTCCAGGGCAATGAAGCCGACATCACCGCCATTTATGAGGAAATTTCTCTGGCGTTCGGCGGGAGTGTTGGTATCGGCCGTTAAAAAAGACAGGAGACCAGAGAAGTAGAATCATCATGATTTCTACTCTTTTCTCTGGTCTCCAGTCTCTCATCTGTGGTCTGTAGTCTTTATCATGCATCAACTTCCTCTAGAAACCGCAACCGTTATTGAAGCGGGTTTTACGACGTATCACACCCAGTTTAAATCGCTAACGCGGCGGGCGAAACGCTATTTTGAACGGGGTCAGTGGGAACGCAATCAAACCAACGCCACCGAGCGGCTTGATTTGTATACCAAATTGGTTAACCGCACGGTGGAAGACGTTTTCCGCCTCCTTGAAGGCGACGTGCGAGAAAAATTTTTATGGCGGGAGATCAAGCGAGATTTCGGCCGCCTGATCGTCCATCGTGGAGACAAAGAGCTAGCAGAATCGTTTTTTAATTCCATTGCTCGCCGCATTTTTGATACCGTGGGGGTTAATCCCGACATCGAATTTATCTATGAAGAGATTTTGCGTCACCCCCAGCCGGCTTTTAACGTCTCCCCCGTGTGTCAGGCGTATCGACTAAGCTCATTTGAATCGGTGGCGGAGTGTATCGAAAATATTTTAGAAAGTCGCGGCTTAAACACCCCCTATCGCTTTATCGATCACAATTCAGCCCAAATCGCCTCCCAGCTCACCTCTCAACTGCCCGGGATGATGCGCATCGATATTGTTGAGGATCTTTTTTACCGCGGCCGCCTCGCTTACCTGATCGGCCGGGTGCTCCATGAAGAGGGCATCAATCCTCTCGTGATCACCCTGACCAACAGCGAGTTGGGGGTTGAAGCGGATGCCGTTCTGCTCACTGAAGACGAAATGAGCATTGCCTTTAGCTTCGCCCACACTTACTTTCACGTTGAAACCAGGCAGCCGGCCGCCCTAATTAGCTTCTTAAAATCAGTTTTGCCCAAAAAGCCGGTTTCAGATCTGTGGAACTCAATCGGCTACAATCGACACGGCAAAACCGTGCTTTTCCGCGAACTCCAGCGCCATTTGCACCAATCAACCGATCGCTTTGAAGTGGCACCCGGTATCCCCGGCATGGTGATGCTCGTCTTTACCATGCCCTCTTATGAAATGGTGTTTAAGGTCATTAAAGACGAGTTTGACTATCCGAAGCAGTCGACCCGAAAAGACGTCATGTCTCGCTATCACCTGGTTTTCCACCACGATCGCGGCGGCCGCCTTCTCGACGCCCAATGGTTTGAACATCTGACCTTCAATCGGGATCGCTTTGATCCCAAACTGCTCGAAAAATTGCTGACGGAGGCCTCAGAAAGCGTGCAGCTGGAAGGAAATAAGGTGATCTTCTCTTATCTCTATATCGAAAGGCGCGTGACCCCGCTCAACCTGTATCTGGGGCAGGCAACCGATGAACAGCAGCAGCAGGCAACCATCGAGTACGGGCAGGCGATTCGGGATTTAGCCGCCACCAATATATTCCCCGGCGATCTCTTTCTCAAGAATTTTGGGGTCACCCGTCACGGCCGCGTGCTTTTTTACGATTATGATGAGCTGTGCTTTGTGACCGACTGCAACTTCCGCAAAATTCCCCCTGCGCCCAGCTGGGAAGATGAACTCAGCGATCAACCGTGGTATACCGTGCACGATGGGGATGTGTTCCCGGAAGAATTTGCCCATTTCCTGGGGTTAAAACCGGCTCTCAAAAAAGTGTTTTTTAAGCATCACCGCCCGCTAATAACGGCCGATTTCTGGTGGGAAATGCAGAAATTACATGAAAGCGAGCTGCAGGCGGATATCCGGCCGTATCCCCCACAGCGACGCCTTGGACACAAAAATTCTTAAACGAAAAAATTAGACAAATGTCATGCCTAAATTGATGACGTCATAATTTGTCAATTACTGCCTCTGAGAACTTGAAAAGAGCAATTTGATCTTCTACACTGTAATTAGTTCCTGGTATTGCTTTTTTCCTACAGCTGAGTTTCTAGACCTTGGAGGTGCTTCCGATGACAATGAAAGCTTTTGCAGTGACCTGCAAAAAATATTTTCCGGACAAGGTCGTTTATTATGCGGCCGAAACGCCCGATGGCGCAATCACGGCGGCCCGCCTTTCCTTAATGAAAATCGGCCGGAATGCCAAACGCGCCGACATCGTCTCGATGAGGGCTCCCGAGTATGATGAAATTGCCAAGAAATTTTCCAGGACCGGATGTATCGATTCTCTGATCGCCGAAATTTCCCCCGCATAAGCAAATTTTTTGCTCAAAAAGGCCGGTGTTTACCGGCCTTTTTGTTTTCTCTAAACTCCCCTCCCCGCGTCGGGGAGGGGCAAATTATTCACCTGTAAATTGCGAAAAATTTAATTGTCCGCAGACCCCATAGGGGTGAACCAAGGGTTCTGCGCTCCGCGCTCTGCGGACAATTTTTCTCATAACATTTTTTGTAAACCACTTAAACAGTTATGCTGGGCCGCGGATGATCGGACGGTATCATCCGCTCAATGTCATCGGCAAATCCGGAAATTGCCGAAAGCCCAAAGAAAAGCAGCCCACCGGCTAAAATCAACCAATCAATGGTTAAAATTTGCTCAGGGTTGTCGAGGCCCGGCACAAGACCGGTAATAGCAATAAACAATCCAATTAAAAATAGAAGTGAGCTGGTCATTAGAAACGGCCGCCACAATCGCCGCAGGACGCTCCTCACTTTTTTGGGCATTACCCGCTCCCACCACACTAGCGGTTTGTTGATCCTCGTCGCCACGGCCCAGGCCAAGGTAAAGAAAATTATTTGGCCGATCCCACCCCCTACCAGGAATAACAAGATAAAGAGGGCGATAAAAATGAACGGGCCGTTTTTTTTGTGTACAAATCCAATCGACCAAACCAGGATAATGGTGCTGACCAAAATGGTCAGGATTCCGGCCCACAAAAAGGTTGGCAAGATGGTAAAAGCCTCTTCCGATCCATACAGCCACATCCTTTGCCCTTCACCAATCGCTTGAATAATGACGCCATTTGTTGGCGTATTCCCCTGCAGGACTTCAAAAAATCCGTGGTTCAGCCCACTAATAGCCAGGAGGACGCCAATGGTTGAAACGATAATTCTTGTTGCACGATTCACGCCAAACTCCTTTCGAAAATATAAAATCACCCAAAGTTGTTCTTAAACAGGTTCACTTTGGGCAATCGTCTTCTCAAGCAAAACATTGGCAATTGATTGAGCCCAAGCCTCGATCGCCTCCCAGTCGCGGAAATCGCCAACCGGTGCCTCAACTTTCTTGATCATCCAGCTCTCAACCCAATTTAATTTGTCGGGTTCAAGATCTCCGTGAAAGACCACCATGCTTTGCGGCTGAATGCGCTCGGTAACAGGCTTTAAATTTTTAGGGAACTGAAACTCAGCACGCGTTTCATCCGGCTCGATATCCCCGGTTGGCCCACTCGCAAACAGCCAGACCTTTTTTTGAGCAAGCGCTTTTTTATTGGCTCTTAAAAATCTGACCGCCTCTCTCCGCCATTGGCCGATGTAAACCGCGCTCCCCAAGACCACGGATGAATAAGGAGATAAATCCCTCACCTGATCTACCGGCATCAGATCGACAGAGCATCCTCTATCGTTTAATATCTGGCCGATCTTTTCGGCAATTTCGGCCGTCGCCCCATGTTTTGTAGCATAAGCAATTAAGGTTTGATTTTTCATTTTTAATCTCCAGTTTTTAACTCAGCATGCCCCAAATCACGTGCCAGACGATATCTACCCAGAAATGAATTCCCACGGCCGCCAAAAAACCGTATTCCTTAAAATAATACGCGGCAAAGAGCGAGAGAACACCGTTGAGTAAAATTATTTCGGTGAGAAGAGCGATCGGCATTTGGTTGAGGGATTCGATGCCCATGGCCATCTGCACGGCCGGGAAGTGCGCAAAAGCGAATGCCAGAGCTGAAAGTATGGCCACGATCCAAAATACTGCGCTTTGCCATTTGCCTTTAAAAATCACATTTGATACCAGCCATACCCAAAATGATATAAAAAACAGGCGGAAGATAACTTCTTCTCCGATTCCGGCCGTGGCCGAGGCGACGATAGAAGTCGGGAAAGGTGGATGCGGCAGCGCCCCGAAACTGTGGAAGCGCTGAAAAAAGACGTCGGCCACGATAAAGAATACGCCGATCCCTCCTCCTATAATGGCGGGTACAGCGAACCGCTGATAATTGGTTACCTCAAGATCCCATAAGCCTGCAAACCCCAGCTTCTGCGACAGGCGCAGGCCGATAAACCCTAATCCACCATAAATAACCAGCATCATGCCGGCCGTTACCAGGGCCATGACAGGTTTTGAGGCCGGCATTTGCTGATCTGGCAAGGAAGCTAAAAAATCACCTTGGGGTAAAAACACGTTGAGTGCTGCCAACACAACCAAAACCAGTATCAAGGCAAAATAAATACCTGTAGATGAAGGCGGCTTTTGTACCGTCACTTTTACCTCTCTTTTTTATTGGATGACAGTTTAAGTGGTTTACAAAAAGAATTGTTAAGGAAGCCACGGATTAACACAGATTTTCACAGATTTCTCTCTCTAATCTGCGAAAATCTGCGAACCCTTGGTTCACCCCTATGGGGTCTGCGGACAAAATATTTTTGAAAGGTTTTTATGTTTCACTAAATTGAGGGGGTTTGTGCAAACTGCGGTTTCGGCCGATAGTTGAAGTGACAAATGCCCGCAAAAAATGCGGGAGTTGGCAAGGCTTTATGTCCCCTCAGGCTGTTTAAGAAGGTTCTGCTTTTCAGTTATGAAGGAGAACTGCGCCCGGCTAAAAACCGCACGCAGTTCGAATAATTAAAATAATGCTGGCTCACTATGACACAACATCTATGCTGTGATTGAATGACGGAGAGTTAATATCGCGCGAGTCTACGTCTTTTTCTGAAGAAAAGTCATGCTCGTTCTCAACCAACTGCTCCTGGAATTCCACAGCCGAGAGAGGGATAACCAGCACTGGACAATACGCATGATGGAGAACCGATTCGGCCACGCTGCCTAGCACCAGACGGCGAATACCGGTGTAGCCATGGGAAGTCATGACGATGATATCGGCATTTTCGACGTCCGCCGTGGTGGCGATCATTTCCGCTACGGATAGCAGTCCGCTCACTACCTTGGTTCGAGTGGGGAGGCCGCGCTGCTCCATTTCCGCTTTTTTCTGAGCCAGATACACTTCCATGCGTTTGCGGGAAACATCGGTCGACATGACCAGATGATAGGTATCAAAGAAACCGGCAGGCGGTGCCAACGCTTGTTCCATGGTAGGAATACTGATCAGCAGCAGCTCTCCCCGTTGCTCCTTAACCAGTTTTTCGGCGATAAACAGCGCTTTTTCAGCCACAGCTGACCCGTCTAATGGAACCATGATGCGCTTAAACATAAGTCACCTCCTAAAACATGAGTTAAGTCATCCTCAAAGGGGGTCACCAACCCGTCAGCGATTCATAACTTGAGGACGCTACTCCGAAGACCAGTTGTTTGTCTGTTGAACTGTCTCCGCAATTCGGTCAATTAATTCCGGGGTGTTGATTTGTTTGAGTAAAATTTGACTGGCCCCGGCTGATAATAAACTGTCTCGCTCGGAAGCATCAACGAAAGAGGTTAAAACGAGGACTTGGATGCCACACGCGGTCCAATGCTCGATAAACTCTTCTAGCACACGTGGATTGGTAACGGACCGCTGCGGTAAGCCTATCAGAACGGCGTGTAAACCCTGGCGACATAAATCGTCGGGCTCGCTCGGCAAGTAAGCTAAACCGGCAACAAGTTCAATGATTGGTGAAGCTTGGAGCCGCTCTACCAAAGCTTGACGGACATAACGATGTTCTTCAATGATGGCAACCCGCAACGGCCGGAAATTGTCCGGCGGCAGATTCATATACAAACTATACTTTGTGGCAGGATTCACCCGCAGTAACAAATGTCACGGGTGGCGCGGACGGATGTCACGCGGTGGGCAGTGTAAGCTGAATGGTGGTTCCCTGACCAGGAGCGGATTGAATGTCAATATGTCCGTTCAACTGCTTGGTGCGGGTATTCATGTTGTGTAAACCATGCCCCACCGTCAAGGCCCGATCTTTCAAGTTAAAACCGATACCGTTATCCACGATGGTCATTTTTACACATGATTTTTCATACCGGATAGAAAGCTTGACGGAGGTCGCACGCGCGTGGCGGGCCACGTTGGCCAGGGCGTTCTGAGCGATCAAAAAGACGGTACGGGCCACTCGCGGAGGCATATTTTCGAGCGTTTTCTCCGGCAAATCAAGATTAATTTCTACCAGCGCATTCGCTTGAAACTCTCGGGCCAGACGGTTGATATTCATGTGCAAATTTCCCGTAAAATGCTGCGGCCGAAGATCGAGAATGTAGTTGCGAATATCCCGAATAGCGTTATTAATGCCCTCGATTGCCCCCTCCAGCAGCTGGCCGGATTCGCGGGGAGTGTCATTGAGGGCCAAACGGGCTGACTCAAGCGTCAAGCCAACCGCATAAATCGATTGAATTATCCCGTCGTGTAGATCCATCCCGATGCGCGTCCGCTCATCCAAAATCGCTAGCCGCTGAACCTCTTGATCGAGACGGGCATTTTGAATGGCCACGGCCGCATGTGCGGCAAACATCACCGCCAATTCTTCATCAACTTCGGTAAACTCATCGCGGCCGATTTTGTTGCACAAATACAAATTGCCCAGGATTTTGCCTTCGCCAACAATGGGAACTCCCAAAAATGTGACCATGAACGGGTGATTTGCCGGAAATCCAATCGAACGGGGATCATCGGCAATATTCTTGGTGCGGATTGGCTTCTTCTCTTCCAGCAGAGCCCCCAACAAACCCAACCCCCGCGGCAAATGATCCATTAACGCCACGTCATCAGCCGAAATGCCGCTATGAATAAATGCATCCAGGTAACCTCCATCGCTGGGCACTCCTAAAGCAGCGTATTCTGCATCCAAAAGAGTCCGCGCCGTATCGACGATATGTTGTAACAAATCGTCAATATCACCACGATCAGCAATCAATAATGTCGCCCGGCTCATTTCACGCAGCAGAGGAGGAACCATATTCATTGACCTTCAGTTTAAGTCAGTCACACTTCATTTTTAAAATCAGGATGACGCGAATTAAAAGGATTTTCTCTTTAAAGTCGGAAAATTCGTGTTATTCGTGAAATCTTGTTTTTAAATTTTGTACTTTGACCCACTTCATTAAATTCGGGGGGGTTAGTCGAGGTAATCTCGCAAGCGGTGTTTAATGGCATATGCGGCCGCTTCAGCCCGATTAGATACATTTAATTTGGAGAGCACATTGCTAACGTAATTGCGGGCGGTACCCGGACTCAAATATAGATCGCTGGCAATTTCTTTGTTGGTTTTCCCTTCCATGATCAGGGCCAATACCTGCATCTCCTGCTGGGTTAAGCCTTCAAAAGCTGACTTTTCCTGCTGGCGCATGCTTTCCCGCATGGCCGAAAACAGTTTTTGGGTAAGGGACGGGTCGAGCGTTGACTCCCCTCGAGAAACCGCTTCAATCGTGCGCACCAAATCGTTGGTTCCTACCTGCTTGAGAACATAGCCGGATGCCCCAGCCCGTATCGCGTCAAACAGAAGTTCTTCTTCAGCATAAGACGTCAGCATAATAACCTTCGTCTCCGGAACCGTTTGGGTAATTTGCCGACATGCTTCAATGCCGCTGCCATTATTGAGGCGAATATCCATTAGAACGATATCCGGTTTTATTTCAGCAGCCGTTCTGATTGCCTCAGCTTCACTTCCCGCCTCGGCAATGATGCTTAAATTATCGTATCGTTGGATAAGGCTCTTGAGCCCTAAACGGACCACTTCATGATCGTCCACCAACATGATTTTTAGTTGACCCATATGTTAATTATACCAGCAGTTTAATTCCAGACGACCATTGACATTTTGCGGTTCAGTGGATGACATTTGACACTACCTTCTGGGGGGTCGCTCAACTAACATAAAGCTATCTTAAATTTGACAAATCTTGATAGAGTTAACACATCATGAAGAATAATCTTGTACGCGATTGGATGACCGCACCTCCGATCACCATTGAACCCAAAACGAAATTGCCGGATGCTCATCGGTTGATGAAAACCCGCAACATTCGTCGTTTACCGGTCATCAAAGGGTCCAAGATCGTAGGGATGGTGACCCTTGGTGATGTCCGCGGTGCGGAACCATCAAACGCCACCTCCTTAAGCATTTGGGAAATGAATTACCTGGTCGCCAAATTGGAGGTCCGGGAGTTTATGACCAAAGATATTATCACCATCTTTGATGATCAAACGATTGAGGAAGCTGCCCAATTAATGATGGAGAATAGAATCAGTGGTCTACCGGTTGTTAATCGCCAAAACAAACTGGTAGGCATGATCACCGAATCAGATATTTTCCGGCTGGTTGTAAATCACGGTTGGGAAACAATGGTTCCAGTGTAATGCCCTCATTCATTGATTGGTAAGCCCAGGTGGGGGGTGCCTATCTTATATTCGGGAGCAGCTACAGCCGGCCGGATTTTTAATTCGGCCGGCTTTTTTTATTTTAATAGCAAAGCTCAGCAATCATCTGCTGATAAATCTCTACCGCCTGCTCTAACTCCGCGACCGGTATTGACTCCCCCACCGTATGCGCCACCGCAATATCTCCCGGTCCCAAAATAATCAATTCATCGATACAGTCTTGCAAAAAGACCCCGTCTGTGCCGTAGGCCACGAGCTCCGGTTGATCGATTCCGGTGGCCTTAGCGGCCGCCTTGATCAAGGCGGTGTCTGTTGATGTGTAAAGTGCGTCGGTAAACTCGATGTGACATTCTAATCCATACGCGTGCGCCTTGTCTTGAATGATCGTCGCCAACTCCTCCGCACGCGCATCCGGCATGACCCGATAGGTCAGGGTAACGACGGTTTTAGGGGCGGTGACGTTGGGGCGCGTATTGCCGTCGTTCACAATCATATTAAATCCATTGGTCGGTGGAGAAAACGCTTCATTAGCAAACGAGGGATCGCGAATTAACTGTTTGGCCAGTTTAGCCATGTCGGCCATAAACGGGGCAATCAAAAAATTGGCTGATTGACCCAGGCCGGTGCTGGTGTGCGCCGCCCGGCCGCGCGCGGTAACCGCAATGTGGGCAAACCCCTTGTGTCCATAAACCGGGATCAGCCTGGTTGGTTCGGCGATAACCCCGTATTGGGGCCGGAAATTGCGCAGCATTTCCGAGTGCTCAGCAACAAATTTGGCTCCCTCCAGCCCCACCTCTTCATCCGCGGTGACCACGATGTAAAGGGGGGCCTTTAATCGATCTCGATCAATCGTCGCCGCAGCGATCATGGTGGCCGCCAGAGGGCCCTTCATATCGCAGCTGCCGCGGCCAACCAGCCGGCCGTTCTTGATGACCGGGTCAAACGGATCCCAATCAGCTTCCTGACCGGGAACCGTATCTGAGTGGGAACAAAATGCCAGACCGGCCGGGCCATCACCCAATTTGGCAATCAGATTGACCTTGCGTTCCCCATTCAAATCAACATATTCCAGCCGTTCCACTTCAAAGCCCTGCTCGATTAACCAATCATCAATAATCTGTGACACGGCCGCGTTGCTAAAGCGGCTAACCGAGCTTGTTTTAATCAGAGTTTGAGAGAGGGAAATGAGGTCCATTGTTTACTCCAAAGTTAAGGGCATGGGAAAAAGCCAATCATAGCAGTTAGGCATAAAAAAAGCCGCTCAGCTTGAGCGGCTTGGATTTTTACTCTTTTTGACTCTTATTCAACGATGAAATCGCCCCACATACCGGCGGCGGCATGACCTTCAACGGTACACACAAATAGATAGTCGCCGGCTGGAGGTGCCACAAAGGTTATCGAAGCTGATTCACCACCGGCAATATCCCCGGTTGTTGCTCCGGCCAAAGCATCGGCTTCGGTGGCCAATAAAGGATCGACGCTGCCATCAACCAAGACCCAGCTGTGCTCCAGAGTGCCCACATTATTTAAAACGATGGTCACTTCCTGACCAGACTGCACGGTTACTTCATCCTTATCAAAGAAGATATCACCCCCCTCAAACTCAATGGTTACAGGTCCGGTTGCTTCTTCCCCAGATGTGGGGGTATCCCCACCGCCACCGCAGGCTACCATTACCATTACCCCAAATAAAAATATGGCCACGTAGGTTATATATTTCACAACAATTCTTCTCCTCATGTAAAGCAAAGATATTAGGCGACATTGATAGAAATGCACTGGTCGCCATTATGATGGATGAGTTATATTTCTTACAGTGTCAAACCACACCGTTCTTTAGTGAAATTTGTCACTAAGGAATTATAGCCAAACAGGCCCCCATTTCACCAAATCCTTACACTTATCATATTGTTTCACAATAGCTGAACAAAATATTAACGACCAACACATGATGACGAATGTCACTACTTTTTGTGACATTTGTCACTTCAGCGGTTGAGGTTCTCCAAGTAAAGTCCGAACAGCATGTTACCGGTCAGAAATAGTTCTTTGGTTGGGTCGGTTGAGAAAACACCTTCTCTCGACTGGCGCAGGATATTAACCATAAGCTTGTACACTTTTCTGACCCTCGCCACCGTGGGCATCGTTTCATTTGCCGTTTTCCGGCCGATCCTCGTTTTACCACGCATTCGCCTTTCACCAGGCTTTGTCATGAGCGATCAAACCGGATCCCCAATCACCAGTGAAACATTTCGCGGTCAGCTGACTTTTTACACCTTCTCCTATTCAGGTTGTGATGAAGCCAGCATTTGCCCGCAAACCACGGCCGATATTCAACGCCTAACAACTCATTTGGAGACCCTGGAAACCGGGTCGCTTGATATAGGCGTGGCGACAATCCTGCTTAATCCGAATCCCGTAGATCCTGCTGATTTATCGCTGACGATTGAAAGCGATCAGGTGAAGTGGCAGGCGCTGCAAGGAGATTCGTTAAGAAATAAATATGTGGTCGGACAAGGGTTTCAGGTCTATTACAGTGAGGAGGTCATTGGGCTAAGTGAATCCGATCGGATTCCTTTTGCCCCCCGCATTGTCCTGGTCGACGGACTGGGCATCATTCGTGCGGAGTACCGGAGCTCACAACCTGACCTTGCCGTGATTACACGTGATGTGGAACTGCTTGTGAAAGAGGCGGAAAGCAGCGGCCGATTGTCCAAAATTGGTTACGAAGCGGCTCACCTTTTTGTCTGCTATCCATAAACTAAGAAGTTAGGTAGCAGACGATCGTTCTACCCCTCAAAAACACAGCGGCCGGACCTCACTGAGGTAAAATTATTGACGCAAAATCTCGCGATTTTTGTCAAAATTTTCATGTGTTACCTCTATAAAACGACCACGAATAGGAGAAAAAATGAGCGACGTTACCACACCATCTGAGGTCGAAACCACCTCAAACCCGACTCGTAAGCGAATACTACAGCTGATCGTCGGCGCGCTGGCGCTGGCGCTTGGACTTTATGTAGGCTGGTTGGGTATGCGGCTGTTTGCCGCCCCCCCCGAATTTAACGGCATGGTGATCCAATCACCCGAACAACTTAGCGATTTTACGCTGACCGCACACACCGGTGAAACGGTCAATCTCTACGATTATCGCGGCCAGGTGGTGCTGCTGTATTACGGTTACACCTTCTGCCCTGATATTTGTCCGGCCACGATGGCCGAGCTCAAAACAGCACGTGCTTCGCTGGGCAACCAAGCTGATGACGTGCAGGTCATTATGGTCACGGTTGACCCAGAAAGGGATACTGCCGAGAAGCTGGCCGAGTATATGGCCTTTTTCGACCCCACATTTTTAGGGTTGACCGGCACCGACGAAGAGATCATGGCCGCCACCGCTCCCTACGGCATCTTCTATCAAAAACAGGAGGTTGAAGGATCTTCCGGATATTTGATGGACCATACGGCAGCGGTGCTGGTTATCGATCGCGAAGGGTACTTGCGCATGCTTTATCCCTTTGGTGTGACCGGTGAGGACATCGGTTCGGATTTAGAGATCCTCGTTCGCGAGGGGCAAGGATTGTTCAATTAAGACCAGAGACTAAAGACACGAGACCAGGGAAGAATTCACATAAGTGTGACCCTCTCTGGTCTCCAGTCTCCTGTCTCTGGTCTTCTAAAAAATTTTCGTGGAGGTAACGCATGAACAAAGACAATTATAAACCACCTGCAGGAACGATCGCGATTATGGTCATCTTTATCTTGTTGATCATACTCCTATGGGGCAGTGCCTATCTGACCATGCTGTCAAGAGGGGGGGTCGGCTAATGCATATCGATCAAACAGAACGGCGGTATATCATATTTGCCCTGCTTCTGGTAGGCGCATTTGGGATCGCCATTGCCATTAGCAGCAGCGCTTACAGCATAAACGTCGTGCGGCCGGAATCCCAAATCGACCCCAAATTATTAACCACCCCAGGGGCGACCGCTTATGATGGGTTCGCTGAGCCGCCAGAAAACCGTCTGCGGGAGCTCTCTCCTGGCAGGTATGAGGCATATATTATCGGATATGCTACAAAAGGTTGGATTTGGGAGCCAGAGGAACTGCGCGTCCCGGCCGGTTCTGAAGTTACCTTCTATGTGACAAGCGCGGATGTGACCCACGGATTTATTATCCAAAACACCAATGTCAACATGATGGTTCTTCCTGGTCAGGTCTCAAAATTAACAACGACCTTCGATACACCAGGGACATACAACTTTATTTGCCATGAATACTGTGGCATCTTGCACCACAACATGTATGGGCAGTTGATTGTCGAATAGCTACAGCTACCTAACCAAAGGAACCCCTTTTATGGCCTTAACGGATTCACAACAGGCACCGGCCGGCACCCTGCGGGCGCCAGGGCAGGTTCGCTCTCTCTTAAAATTAATTGTCGTGCTCTTCAAACTGCGCGTGGTTTCACTGCTGCTGTTATCCGCTTTTGGCGGGGCCGCTTTGGGAATCGCGGCCGGTGGGCACGCCTCTCTTGAAAATTTTCTTTTACTGACAATCACTGGGACGATGGCTGCGGCCGGTGCATCGGCGATCAATCAATATCTTGAAATTGATCGCGACTCCAAAATGCGGCGCACGGCCAAACGGCCGTTGGCTACCGGGCAAATTCGCAACCCCCATATCGTTTTATTGCTGGGGGGCGGATTGGTCGCCGGGGCTTCAACCCTGGCCCTGCTGGCCCAAAATCAACCGCTGGCTTTCTGGCTCTTGATGGGCGCAATTATATATGTCGGCGTTTATACGATCTGGCTCAAACCACGAACGACCCTCAACATCGTAATTGGGGGCGCGGCCGGCAGCTGCGCCGTCATTAGCGGTGGCGCAGCGGTTGGGGTTCCCCTGGATTTAGGGGTGTGGATATTAGCCGCCCTCATCTTTGTGTGGACCCCGGTTCATTTCTGGGCCCTGGCCCTGGCCTATCGCGATGATTACGTCGAAGCTGGTTATCCGATGTTACCGGCTAGAGTATCGGCTAAGGTTGCGGCCGGATGGACCGCCCTACACACGGTTTTGACCATTGCGGCCGCCCTGGGATTGGCTTTTGCACCACAATTTGACTGGATATTGGTGACAATCATATCTTTGAGCAGCTTGCCCTTGATCAAGAAAACCGTGGCCATGTTGGTGAAGCCGGAACGTTCAACCGCCTTCCCCTTGTTCACTTACAGCAATATTTTCCTCACGATCGTTTTATTGGCCGTGATGGGATCACTCCTCTGGAGATAATTAAGATGTACAAAACAGCAAATCGTTTGACTTTATGGAATTTGGCCCTGGGCATGGTTGCGCTCTTTATCGGCGGGTCGATGGGGCCGCTGCAAAAGCTCGAACATGTCGGCATTAATTTATATTCAAGCTTACGAGAAATCGGAATTGCCTCGTATTATCAGGGGTTGACGATTCATGGGGTGCTCAATGCCCTGGTCTGGACCACCTTCTTTATCTGTGGCTTCCTGACTTACGCCACGGTTAACAGCTTAAAACGCGAATTATCGATGCCCCGGCTGAACATTGCCGCCTTTATCGTCATGGTCGTTGGGTTAGTCACCGCAGCAGTCCCTCTGCTGGGGAATTTGGCAACGGTTCTGTACACCTTTTACCCACCGATGAGAGCCAGTGGCTTCTTTTACGTGGGGCTAACCCTCTTTGTCGTTGGGTCATGGATGGTTGGATGGGGACTCCTTTTCACCTATCGCGACTGGCGGCGTGAAAACAAAGGGGAAAAAACACCGTTTGTCGCCCTGGCCAGCTTGATCACCATGGTCATGTGGCAATTTGCCACCCTTGGGGTCGCTGCTGAAATACTGTTTATCCTCATCCCCTTCGCCTTTGGCCTGACCGATGCGGTTGATCCTCAGGTGGCCCGGACCTTCTTCTGGTTTTTTGGACACCCGCTGGTCTACTTCTGGCTTTTGCCCGCGTATTTGTCGTGGTATGCAATGCTGCCCAAACAGGCCAACGGCAAGATGTTTAGCGAATCGATGGCCCGCCTGGTTTTCTGGCTCTTTTTAATCTTATCGATTCCGGTTGGCATCCATCATCAATACACCGATCCCGGTGTTCCTACCGGGTGGAAGGCAATGCACGCCACGCTGACTTTGCTGCTGTTTGTGCCCAGTATGATTACCGCCTTCTCGGTGGTGGCCTCTTTAGAAATTGGCGGCCGAAACAACGGCGGCACAGGCTTGCTGGGGTGGATTCGCAAGCTGCCCTGGAAGGATCCTTCTTATGCCGCTCAAAACCTGGCCATGATCCTCTTCGTTTTTGGCGGAATTGGGGGATTGACCAACGCGTCTTATAACCTCAACGTAACCGTTCACAACACAATGTGGGTTCCCGGCCATTTCCATTTGACCGTGGGTTCGGCCGTAACTTTATCCTTTATGGGTATCTCCTACTGGCTGTTTCCCGCTCTGGTCGGCAAGCCTTTGTGGAGTAAAACGCTGGGCCTCTGGCAATCCTGGACCTGGTTCATCGGCATGATTCTCATGTCAAACGGGCTGCACATCCTGGGATTAAACTTCGGCGTCCCCCGCCGCTCCTCCCTGGGTGTGGCTGAATATCTCCAGTCTGATTGGCAGCCGCTAATGATTGAAGCGATGATCGGCGGAATAATTCTTGGGGTGAGCGGTTTGCTCTACTACATCAATATCATCGGCACCGCAGCTCAGAAAAAGAAGCTGGAGGAGCCGATTGTGATGCCGGTCGCCGAGCCATATCATCCGGAAGAAATTGCCGTTCAGCCTGCCTGGTTGGATCGATGGCGGCCGTGGATTGTGACCATGATCGCCCTAATCGTGATTTCTTACGGTCCGGTACTCTTTGATTTGATTTCTAGGTACAACCCTGTTGCAGGCTTCAAGGTGTGGTAACCTTTTGCCCTGGGTGGGTCGGGGGACGCTCCGGCCCACCACATAAATTAGAGAATAGAGAAGAGAGAAAAGAGAAACTCTCTTCTTTTTGCTGTAGCAATGACCAAATTTTTCGTGATCGTTTTTTGTTTTTTGATTCCATTAACCGCCTGCCAGAGCAATCCGGACCCGGAGCCCATTAACCCCCTGACGTTAGAAGGTGATCCTGATCTCGGGCGAGAGCTCGTTCAAATGCCTCTTTTGGGTGAAACCCCGGCCCCCGGCTGCCGAAACTGCCATTCAATCGAGGAAGATGCGGTTTTAGTTGGACCATCTTTTTTGTCGATGGCTTCGTCGTCAGAGACGTATCTACTTGAAGGAATTGTCGATCCGGACAAAACGATTGCTGAAGGGTTTGTCAGCGGGGCGATGTATCCAAATTATCAAGAAGATCTAACCGCACAAGAAATCGCTCACATCATTGCCTTTATCCAGAGCTTGGAGCCGCAAAATTAAACCACTTCAACCATCACCCGCTGCCAAGCAAATCAGATGAGCAAAAAATCCGTTACCAAAGATCAGCTGCAAACACCAGGCGATCCGCTAAAGGAAGGAGCGGCCTGGATTCCACAGAAAAAATGGTGGGCTCGCCAGCTTGAGCAAATCGCCCTGTGGATCGAACGGCCGATTAACCGCTTTAGCGGCACGTCGCAGCTTAATCCCTTTTATCACACGGGCACCATCGCCGTATTTCTGCTGGCCATCGTGGCCGTAACCGGCTTTTATCTGTTTATCTTTTTTCAGTATGGGTATAACAATTCTTATGCTGCGGTTGGCAGGCTGGAAGGACAGCCAATCGGCCGGCTGATGCGGGCCCTACATCGTTATGCATCGGGAGCCCTGGTGATTACCACCTTTTTTCACGCCATACGGATCTTGTTCATGGAGCGGTTTCGCGGACCGCGCTGGCTGGCGTGGGTAACCGGTCACGTGATGATGGCGTTTCTTTGGGGGGCCGGGGTAACCGGCTACTGGATGATCTGGGACAGCCGGGCCCAGCTTATTACCGATCGCTTTTTGGCCTTTCTGGAAATATTTACCCCCTGGTCAAGCTCATTTGCCAACTGGCTGATTGCCATCGAACCTGGTCGACAAAGCTGGGTTTTTATTTTTTTGCTTCTGGCCGTACACGTTATCCTGTTTCTGATTACGGCCGGATTCTTTTATTTGCACATCATACGTCTTAAGCGCGCCAAATGGATTCCAGAACTGCCGTCGATTATTGGCATGGGCGTCGTGCTGCTCGCCGGTTCACTCCTTTTTCCGTCCGGCATGCTTGCTCCGGCCAATACCGCTCAAATGCCCCTGCTCATTTCGTATGATCCGATTTTTCTCTTCTTTTTTCCGGCCTCGGGAGCAACCGGGTGGGTGGTGTGGTCGGTTCTGCTAGGGGTTGGACTGTGGTTGACATTTATGCCCTGGCTTTCCCGGCCAACCCGGCAGATACCGGCCGTCGAAGTAATCGATGAGCTGTGTACCGGCTGTACTCGCTGCGCCCTGGACTGCCCTTATGGGGCAATCGAAATGATTGAGCTGCCGGAACCCGCGGCTCACAAATACCTGGCGGAGGTGGATCCGAACTTGTGTGTCTCATGCGGCATTTGTCTGGGTTCTTGCGTGGATGATGCCCTGCGTCTTAATGGCGTTGACGCCCCTGCGCTGGATCAAGAAATGCAGCGGCGCATCGCCTCTGCCCAACAAAAAAACAGCGGCCCAGACGACATTGAAATTGTCTTTGCCTGCGCGCGGTTTGCCGGTATTCAGGAAACCACATCTGAGTTCAAAGCCACCCATGAAACGGTGGAGATCATCCCCGTGCCCTGCGCCGGAGCGGTTCCGCCTGACTTATTGATTGATGCCCTGGAATCAGGGGCAGCGGAGGTTCGGCTCATGGGGTGCCCTCCAGATGATTGCCTCAATCGCGAAGGAAATTTATGGGCAGAGCAGCGTCTAACCCGCGAGCGGCCGCCTCGCCTGCGCCGAAAATATGCAGATGTACCGATTTCCGCAGTTTGGCTTCCCCCTGATCAGTTTAGTGAGGGGCTGAAAGCAGATGTCCACGCTGAAGAAACCGGCTGGCTGGAAACGCGCCGCCTCCTACAATCGTTAACTTGGAAAAACTTCGTGCCGGCTTTTGTCCTGTTGGGGCTCGTCCTCCTGATCCAAATTTTAACCAATGATTTACCGTTTATCCCCCCTTATGCCGATCAGGTAACCCTCGAAATTACGCTGCCGGACGTAGCCGATCCTCTAGGCTGGTCTTCACTGGGATCAACCCCATTTCAGGGGGGCATCCATGAAATTTGGCTTTCCCTAAATAATCGGGATATTCATTTGGCTACCTTTGCTTCACAAGATTTGTTTGCCAATCAGAAATTCGCCTACCACGAACGCTGGCCGGTTTCACCCGGACGCTATCAAATCCAGCTTAAGCTTATCAACCCGAAAACAGGGGCCACATTTTTACTCACCAACATCGAAGAAGAGCTGGCCGAAGGAGAAATTTTACGCCTGAGCGATCAGACTGAGCCCATACTGGTCCCTCGAAGTGGGGCTTACGCCCGTTAAGCGTAAAATTGATAAAAAGTTAATTCTTCTGTAACCATTTCCTCTGGTTTTCGCCAACGTTTTTGTATAATATTGACATATTAATCGATTTTTAAGTTGGTTTAGCAAGCGTTTTAGGCATAAACACCACAAAGCTATCTTTCTCGTTGTCAATAAAAAACCTATGCCGTGCCTTTACACCTTTGCGGGTAACTACAATTTCTCTTTTTCTGAGGGGCAATGTCTAAATTAGGACACATATTACTGATAGAGCCCGATCCTATTCATGCTCGCCACATTATTGGCCAGCTGAATAACATTGGCTGCCCACCCGCTGAACTGTCCCATCATTCAACCACCGCCGCAGCCCTTGATTTTTTGGCTGTAAGAACTCCAAATGTCATCCTGCTTGATGAGCAGCTTTCAGATCATGAATTGGTGATCAACTGGGCCAGGAAAAATTTAATCCCCCTCGTTTTTTTATTTGAAGAAAATGGTCATTCTTTGGAAGCGGAAAGGCAAAACAAAACGCTAAATAAGGTCGCCAACAAACGGGTAACCGGCCACCAACTGCAGCAAATTCTAAATGAAGCCATTGGCGAAAGGAAGCTGTATCAGTGGTTGGCTGATAGCGAACAGCGATACCAGAGTATCTTTAATGAAATCCCCACCGCCATTCGGGTTTTTAATCAGCATAAGCAGCTTATCGATGCCAATCAGGCGGCTTGTGATCTTTTTGGTTACAGCCGGGAAGAACAGATAAATACGCCAACCGAACAGCTGATTCACCCGGACACGCGGGATACATTTCAACAATTTTTTGAGACGCTCGATCGAGAAGAGCCTTTTCACAAAAGGGTTTTGGCCCTTCACAAAGACGGCCGGACCTTGCGGGTTAGGGTCAACGGCCTGCGGCTGAGCATCAATGGCGAATATCACTATCTATCGATGATGCAGGATGAAACTGACCGGTTTGTAACCGAGGAACAAAACCAGCAGTTGATAAGTGCCGTGCAAAATACAGACAGCATGGTCATGATCACGGATACCCAGGCGCTCATTACCTATGTCAATCCCAGCGTCATGCGTCAAACCGGGTACTCTGAGGCGGAATTAATTGGGCAGCCGGCATCGATATTTCAATCCGGTAGGACATCTGCTCATGTATACGAGGACATGTGGGATACGATTCGCCGTGGTCACCAATGGATCGGTGAGTTTTATAACCGCCGAAAATCAGGGGATTATTACTGGGTTGGTACAACGATTAATCCCGTCCAAGATTCAAACGGAAACATCACCCATTTTGTGGCGATTCAGCAGGATATTACCGCTCAAAAATCGCTGCAGGCGGAACTACAGGCCAGCAACGAACAGCTGACCCTGCTGAACAAAATTATTTCTCTGGCCCATTCATCCCTCAATATCCAAAAAATATTAGAAATCACCTGCCGCGAGCTGGCTCATCACTTTAATGTCCCCCAATCCTCAGCCGGGCTAATCAATGAAGAACACACCGTACTTGAAATTGTGGCTGAATACATTGTTCCCGGCCGCCCCCCCTCCCTGGGAATGAAATTTCCGGTGCGAGGGAACAAGACTTTGCAGCGTCTGGCAAATACCTTAACGTCGTTCGCCATTCATAACGTCAAAGAAAGCGAAGAATTAAATTTCGGCCGTGAAAATATTCTCATTCGGGAAACGGAAAGCCTGCTTCTGGTGCCTATCGTGGTGAACAACGAGCTCGTGGGATCAATTGGTGTTGATTCGTTAAATCCCAGGATTTTTACGCCGTCTGAAATTACCTTCGCCCAGCTAATCGGGCAAACGCTATCCGGATCGATCTACAACAGCTGGCTGCATCGACAGGTTCTCCAACACAATGAACAGCTTGAAGAATTGATCCAGGAACGAACCGGTCAGCTGCAGCAGACGATGGACCAAACGTTGGCCATCCTTAACAATAACAGCGACACCATTGTCTTAACCTCTCTCGATGGTCGGATTATCCAAACCAACGAAGCGTTTCAAACCCTGTTTGATCCGGTATTTGAAAATGTCATCGGCCGCTCAATCTATCAATTTTTAATCGAAGATTCAGCCAATCAAATTAAACAATTTATTGAGGGATCACAAAAAATATTGACCCGCCACTTTGACTTAACCTCCATCGGCCGTTCTGGGTCTTTTCTGCCTGTCCATGTAGCCGTGACGGTCGTGCGCACCCTCAACTTAAATGGGGTTGTATGCAGTTTTCGAGACGGCAGCGAGAAAAAAGCGGCCGAAGAAGCGCTGCGTCAGGCGCTAAAAAAAGAGAAAGAAGTCAACGAAATGAAAAGTCGCTTTATTTCCATCGCTTCACATGAATTCCGCAACCCACTGGCCACAATACAAATGTCGGTCTCTATGTTAGAAACCGTTGGTGAAAAATTATCTTCCGCACAAAAAAATCAAAAATTCCAGATCATCAATGACCAAATCAGGCGTTTAACTAAATTGATGGAGGAAATTGTGCTGGCATCCAGATCTGAAGCCGGGCAGCTTTCGTTTATGCCGGTTTCAATTGCCATTGAAGAAATGGTCAAACACACCGTCTATAATTTCCAGGAAACCACCGGTCTGGATCACCGGTTGCGTTTAGAATCATCTGTGGCTGATTTATTAATCGAAGCGGATGAACTGCTTCTGTCGCAAATCCTCAACAATTTAATTTCAAACGCCATTAAATACAATTCTCCAGATGGGTTAGTTACCGTCAAATTAAGCCACCTGGGAGATCATCTGCGTCTCGAGGTTATCGATGAAGGGATCGGCATCCCGGAAGAAGATCAGCCGGGATTATTTGAGGCTTTCTATCGCGCGGGAAATGTCGGCCAAATTCAGGGCACCGGATTGGGGTTAATGGTTACCCGCAGTGCGGTCATGCAGCACGGTGGCTCAATTTCGTTTACCAGCCGTGAAGGGCAAGGCTCTTCGTTTGTGGTCTTGATGCCCATTAGCCAATCCTAAATTTAAACCGAAGTTCCTAACCTCAGACGAATATCCCCAAGGCCCTCGCGCGGGCAACCGCCTGAGTGCGGCTGTTGACGCCGAGCTTGCTGTAAATATTTCGGGTGTGAACTTTGACGGTATTAAGCGACAGGTATAGCCTGGAAGCAACTTCCTGATTGGATAGCCCCTGGGCAATAAGCCGCAAAACCTCAACCTCTCGTTCGCTAAGCTGGTCAACCCCGTCCGTGAGCCTGGCCTTTGATGGCCCTGAATCTTCAGAATCAACCTCAGGAAATGCGGCCAACAGTCGCTGAATATATTCTGCAGCTGCTCCCCTGGCCAGGGCCACATTAAGCAGGCTCGCCATCGGCCGACCTTCATCGACAAAAATGCGGACAAAACCACCGGGTTCGGCCAGGCGGACCGCCTGTTCCAAGCTTTTCAGCGCCTGGAACGTCTCTCCCTCAACCTGAAAAGCCAGTGCCTGAAGCAGCCGAATTTCTATTAAGATCGTTGTGCGTCCCCCACGGTCAGCCCCCTCACCCAGGCGCTGCAGCAAGTCAATTGCCAGCTCAAATTGCTTCTGAACAATCAAATATCGAGCCACCACAAGATACTCCGCTTCTAGCAGATATTCAAGATCATGATCAACGCCTAAATCTCGTTGCGTCATCCAGCTGGATACCGCCGTTAAATCTCTCTGTGCCAACCATAAACGAGCGCGCCAGGCCGCCATCCGGTTCTCCATCCAGGGGGGCACATCCACATCCCTCATCAACGTCTCTGCCTTTTGAAGCATTGCGTCAACACCGGAAATATCTCCCTGGGTGAACAGAATTCGGACCAGACACACATAGCTCCATCCGCGCATGGCTGAATCGCCTTCTCGGCTGATAATGGCGGCCGCTTTTTGCAATAGACGATTGGCCCCTTGCAGATCGTTTAATTCAGCCAGCGTCTCACCCCAGACCGACAATAACAATCCGGCCACGGCCGTTTCTCCCATACCGCTTTCCCCAGCAATCTTCAGCTGCTGCTCGCAAATTTCCGTAACCTGCAGCAGCCGGCCTTGACGCCTCAGCGTTATAGCTAATTTCACGTTAGCGATGACGATCTGCAGGCTGTTGCCCGAGGCCTTGCTCGCTTCGACCGCCTCCAGACGAACGGGATAGGCTGATCCCATTTGGCCGCTAAAATCATAGGCATCCCCCAGGATGTGAATCGCTCGGCTGCGCCAGGCTAAATCCTGCTGCGGGAGATATTGAAGCGCACGATGCGCATGGTGCATAATTTCTGGTATATCTCCTCGATAAAAAGCCGCAAATGCGAGCGTTGTGGCGATCCGGCCGCGCAGCATTGAAACGCTGGCATCCCGGTGCTCTGCCTTCTTGTGGGCAACAGCATCCTCCACACCCAAATCAGCGATCCGCAGAATTTGCTCCGCCCTGTCCTGACGGCCGGCGGACAGGAAAAACCACGCCTGAAAGATGCACAGCTGTGGCTTTTTGTGAAGCAAAGCTGTGGGTAATGCCGCCAGCCAGCGACGCAATTTATCATCTACCCCACTTTCCCAAACGAACTCGGCACTTTTTTCGATGAGCATTGCCGCGCGGTCAAACTCCTCAGCCTGCAAAGCATGGTCGATCGCCTCATCCATGAAATCATTCTTCTCGTACCATGTGCTGGCACGCAGATGAAGGATCTTTTTGCGTTGGGCTGGGCCCAGGCGCTGCCGGAGTAAATCAGCAAAGAGATGATGATAGCGATACCAGCGCCGCCGGCCATCCAAAGGGACGACAAACAGATTGGCCCGGTCTAACATCTCAAGGGTGGCCCGGCCGTTGTTCTGCCCGGTTAGGAAATCGCACAGAGGGCCGCTTAGCCTGTCGAGGACGGCCGTCTCCTCCAGGAAGCGCTGTACGCTTTCCGTCTGCACTCTCAAGACTTCTTCAAGTAGATAATCCAGCACATAACGGTGGCTGCCGGTAAAAGATTTTATAAAGCTTGATGCGTCGCGGCTGCCCCGCATGGATATTGCCGCCAGCTGTAGACCGGCAATCCAACCTTCGGTACGGTTTTCCAGGGCGTCAACATCCTCAGCTGAAAGATCCAGACCCATCACCTGATTGAGAAATTCCGCCGCTTCGATAGAGGTAAACCGCAGATCGGCCGCCCGCAGTTCGGTCATTTCTCCCCTGGCGCGCAGCCGGGCCAGAGGGAGGTTTGGATCAACCCGGGTGGCTACAACCAGATGCATGTGCGGCGGTTGATGATCGAGCAAAAACGCCAGGGCATCGTCAACCTGTGGCGATTCGATCACGTGATAATCGTCGAGAACCAGCATAATTCTCTCGGGGAGGGTCATGATATCGTTGATTAGGGAGGAGAGGGCATGCTCGGCCGGTGGTGGCTGCGAGGATTGGATCATCCGCAGTGCGGTTGCTCCGACGGTGGAGCCCCGGCCATGATTCAGGGCGGCGATGACATAGGTTAAAAAGCGAGTTAGGTCGCTATCCCCCGGATCTAGAGATAACCAGGCCAACCGAAAGACGAAAGACGAAGGACGATCTACAATTGGATTCCTTTTATTCGTTTTTCCTTTTTCGTATTTCGTATCCCGTAATTCGTATTTCGAATTTCGTATTTCGAATCTCGTCTCCCGTATTTCGTCTCTCGTATTTCGTCTCTCGTCAATCGTCAATTGATTCACCCACTCACTCACCACCGTGGTTTTGCCAAACCCGGCCGGAGCGGATACGAGAGTCAGTTTATGTGCCAGCTCCAATCCCCGATTAAACCGTTTAATGAGTTGGGTTCGGGGAACAAAATTCGGCCGCAGTGATGGGACAAAGAGCTTGGTGCGCAGCAGGGTTTCAGACATTCCCCAATTATAGAGGAAAGAC
>JAAUYD010192269.1_pt1 | contig 29608 bp, 26 predicted proteins | sample 7278101 | NCBI WGS metagenome assembly JAAUYD01 (sample SAMN14350128, study PRJNA611818) | marine sediment metagenome | isolation source: surface marine sediment (0.6m) | place: French Polynesia: Moorea | collected 2018-08
ACCGACGGCCAGGTCTGCTTCACCAACTCCGAACACGGCCCCGTCCACCTCGTCCTCGACGAACTCATCGTTGGCGACGCCGCCTCGTTCGAGCTCCCCACCACCAACGGCGCCGAACGACTCGCCGACACCCGCCTCGGACTCGGCGGCGACCAACTCGACGCCAACGAGTCCCGCTGCTTCGACGCCGTCGGCGCCGACCCCGGCGACTTCGTCGGCCTCAACGCCACCCCCGTGCTCGCCGACGCCGCCGGCTTCGGCACCCTCCACTCCAGCGACGACACCGCCGGCGACACCTCCAACGTCAACTTCGCAGCCGGCACCGTCGACCCCAACGTCGCATTCGTCGAAGTCGGCACCGACGGCCAGGTCTGCTTCACCAACTCCGAACACGGCCCCGTCCACCTCGTCCTCGACGAACTCATCGTTGGCGACGCCGCCTCGTTCGAGCTCCCCACCACCGACGGCGCCGAACGACTCGCCGACACCCGCCTCGGGCTCGGCGGCGACCAACTCGACGCCAACGAGACCCGCTGCTTCGACGCCGTCGGCGCCGACCCCGGCGACTTCGTCGGCCTCAACGCGACACCCGTGCTGGCCACCACGGCCGGGTTCGGCACCCTGCACTCCTCCGACGACGCCGCCGGCGACACCTCCAACGTCAACTTTGCAGCCGGCACCGTCGACCCCAACGTCGCCTTCGTCGAAGTCGGCAGCGACGGCCAGGTCTGCTTCACCAACTCCGAACACGGCCCCGTCCACCTCGTCCTCGACGAACTCATCGTGGCCGACGGCGCCGTGTTCGGCCCCCCGACCGACCAAGGCTCGAAGCGACTCGCCGACACCCGCATCGCGAGGTTCTGACGCCCACGTCGTAGCGTGCTCGCAATGCGGCTCTCGGTGGTGCTCGGGCAGTGGCTCGACCGGCCGATCGAGGCCGACGTCGAGACGGCGATCATGGCCGACCGGCTCGGCTACGGGCAGCTCTGGGTGCCCGAGATGGCGAAGGCCGACGCGCCGGCGCTGGCTGCGACGATCGCCGCCCGCACCGAGCGGATCGAACTCGTGCTGGGTCCACTCGCCGTGACCGTCCGCAGTGCGGTCCAGATCGGCATCGCCGCGCAGACGGTCGCAGCGACCGGACGGCCGGTACACATCGCCGTGGGCACGTCGAGCTCGACGGTCGCCCGCTGGCACGGCCGGACCCGAGCCGGCGCCGCCGAGGCACTCGGACGAACCCGCGCCGACCTCACCGCGCTCCTCAGCGGCGAGCGCGTCAACGGGTTCCGGCTGTCGCAGCCGCCGAGCCCGCCGCCGTCGATCACCGTCGCAGCGTTCGGGCCGCGTGCGATCGCCGCCGCCGCCGATGCCGACCGGATGGTGCTCAACATGGTGACGGCCGAAGCGGCGACCCCGCTGGCCGCTCGGCACCCGAACACGGCGGTCTGGCTCTGCGCGGCGATCGACCCCTCCGAGGAGGAACGGGCGTGGCTCTCGCGGGGCTTCGTCGGCTACCTGGCGGCGCCGGGCTACGACCAGATGTTCGTCGACGCGGGATACGGCGAGCTCGTCGAGTTCGCCCGGACGAAGCCGGGGCCGAAGGAGGTCTACGCCCGCATGCCGCACGACCTGATCGACCGCGTCGCGCTCGTCGGCGACGAGGCGACCGTCCGCTGGCGCATCGGCGAGTACGCCGCTGCCGGGATCAGCGAGATCTGCATCGTCCCGCCCGCCCCTGACCTCCTGTCGGCGCGTCGCACGCTCGAAGCGCTGGCGCCTGCGCCGGCCGGCGCGAGCGGCGCTCGCTAGATCATCGCGGCGTTGAACTCCTGCCCCAGCAGGTACTTGCCCAGCGTCTCGTTGAGCTTCGGTGCGACCATGATGTGCTGGGTCACGACGTGCACGTCGCGCAGGCACCGCCCGAGCACGCTCGTGTCGTAGACCGCCGTGCCGCCGGCGAGCGTCCATGCCGCGTCGACCGCGGCGACGCTCTCGGCCGCAGCGTGCGCCGCTGCGAGCCGCATCGCCACCCGCGCCTCGACCGGCACCGACTCACCGGCCACGGCAGCCTCCCACGCGTCGCCGACCTCGGCCCGGAGGTACGCGCGAGCGGATCGCCAGCGCGCCTCGGCGCGCGAGAACTCGGACTGCGCGAACCCGCTGGCCGCGAGCGTCCGGGACGAGAACTGCGGCGTCTTCGCGCCGGCGAGCTCGGCCAGCTCGTCGAGCGCCCGGCGTGCGACACCCAGGCCGGTCGCGGCCACGCCGAGCGCGAGCAGCGTGAAGTTCGGGAAGTGCGCGAGCGGCTCGTCGACGTGCACGCCGCTGACGCCGGGCTGGATGGTGTGGTCCTCGGGCACGTGGACGTCGTCGACCGAGATGTCGAGCGAACCGGTACCCCGCATGCCCGACGTGTGCCACGTGTCGTGGAAGTCGACGTCGGCGGCCGGGAAGAAGCACACGCGCTGCGTGTCGTCGTCGCACATCGCGCCGCCGACGATCCACTCGCAGTGCTGCGTGCCGCTGCCCCACTGCCAGCGACCGGTGACTCGGTATCCGTCGCCGACGCGTACCCCGTGACCGTTCGGCGCGAAGACACCACCCGATGCAGTGGCGGGCGACGTGAAGATCTTGCGGGCGACATCGGGTTCCAGGAACGCCGCCAGCGACGCGGTCGTGGAGGCGATCCCCGAGCACCAGCCGGCCGACCCGTCGGCACGTGCGACCTCGAGCACCGCGTCGATCATCCGCAAGGGGCCGGTGCCGGGGCCGTCGTACGCGGTCGGCAGGCACAGCGTGAACATCCCGGCCTCGGCGAGTGCGGCAACCGTCTCGGCGGGGAGGCGCCGCTCTCGCTCGGCCAGGTCGGCGTTCGCCCGTGCCACCTCGGCGGCTCGCTCGATCGCAGTACCCGAGAGGCTTCCCATCCCCCGGATCGTAGGCCGATGACCTCATCTGCGGCGGTGGCGTACGATCGGATCATGAGGTTCGGCTTCGTGATCCCGTGGGCCGACGCCGACGAGGTCGGCGAGCTGGCCGTGGCCGCCGAGGATCATGGCTGGGACGGCATCTTCGTGTGGGAGCCGGTCTGGGGGGTCGACAGCTGGGTCAGCCTCGGCCTCGCCGCCGTGCGCACCTCGAAGATCCGGCTCGGCACCATGCTGACGCCGCCGTCACGACGACGACCGTGGGAGCTCGCCAGCCAGGTCGCCACGGTCGACCGCCTGAGCGATGGCAGGGTGACCCTCTCGGTCGGTCTCGGCGCCCCCGACTCGGGCATGGAGGCCTTCGGCGAGGTGTGCGACCGGCGCGAGCGGGCCGAGCTGATGGACGAGTGCCTCGAGATCGCCTGCGGGCTGTGGAACGGGCAACCGTTCGAGTACGACGGCAAGCACTACCAGGTGAAGCCGTCGGAGTTCCCGGCGATCGGACACACCACCCAGGTGCCGAGGGTCCCGATCTGGTGCGTCGGCGCGCTGGGCTACGAGCGGTCGATGCGCAGGGCACTGCAATGGGACGGGCTCATCCCGCAAGTCCTCGACGACGGCACCGCACGGCAGGCGAACCTCGAAGAGCTGAACGGCATCAAGGAGCAGCTCCCGGATCGCGACTACGACGTGATCATCGAGGGTGTCTGGTCCGAGCACTCGCCCGCCGCGTGGGCCGATGCCGGCGCCACCTGGTGGCTCGAGACGCAGTGGGACGCCGTCGGCCAGGCCACACCGGTGCTCGCAGCCTTCGACCGGCTCCGTGACGGCCCGCCGCGCTAGCGGCCGCCGTCACGCCGCTCCGGTCGCGGATCGTACGGGGGCCCGCAGGTACCGTCACACCCCGTGACCGCCAGCGGATGGAACCTCGCCGACGTCTTCGAGCGCATCGCCGACCGCATCCCCGACGCGCTCGCACAGCAGCAGGGCACCCGCTCGTTCACGTGGCGCGAGTTCGATCAGCGCGCCGACGGCGTCGCGGCCGCGCTCCTCGATGCCGGGCTCACCGAGCAGAACAAGGTCGCCCAGTACCTGTTCAACGCGCCGGAGTACCTCGAGAGCGTGTTCGGCGCGTTCAAGGCCGGGATGGCCGTCGTCAACACCAACTACCGCTACGCCGAGGACGAGCTGGTCTACCTGTGGGACAACGCGGACGTCGTGGCCGTGGTCTTCCACGGCGAGTTCGTCGAGACGATCGAGCACATCCGCGCCCGGGTCCCTCGGGTCCGGCTGTGGCTCTGGGTCGACGACGCCAGCGGACCGTGCCCCGACTGGGCGACGCCCTACGAGGCAGCGGCCACGTCGAACCCCGGCCGCACGCACGGCCCGTGGGGTCGCAGCGGCGACCACCTGCTCCTGCTCTACACGGGCGGCACCACCGGCATGCCGAAGGGCGTCATGTGGCGCCAGGACGACGTGTTCGGCGCACTCGACACGAACAACCGCCGCCGGATGCCGCCCGAGCAGGACCTGGAGGCGATCGGCGGGCGGGTCGACCGCGCCGGCCCCCGCGGCATGCCCGGCGCACCGCTCATGCACGGCACCGGCCTGTTCAACGCGCTCAGCACTCTCATGGTCGGCGGCTCGATCACGACGGTCGTCGGTCGCCACTTCGACGCCGCCGAGCTGCTCGACACGATCGAGCAGCAGCGGATCAACTCGATCTCGATCGTCGGCGATGCGTTCGCCAAGCCGCTCCTCGCCGCGCTCGACGCCGAGCCGCATCGCTGGGACGTGTCGTCGCTGCGCGTCATCGTGTCCTCGGGCGTGATGTGGTCGAAGGAGAGCAAGGCCGGCCTCCTCCGGCACAACGACCGGCTGATCATGGTCGACTCGCTGGGCTCGAGCGAGGCGATCGGCATGGCGACCAACACCACGACGGCCGCCACGGACACCGAGACGGCGAAGTTCGAGCTGAGCCCGACCACGCGCGTCGTGACCGACGACGGCCGCGACGTCACGCCGGGCACGGGCGAGCTCGGGCGAGTCGCCCTGCGCGGGTACACGCCGATCGGCTACTACAAGGATCCCGACAAGTCGGCGGCCACCTTCCAGGTCATCGATGGGCAGCGCTACTCGATCCCCGGCGACTGGGCCGAGGTGCTCGCCGACGGCACGGTCAAGCTGCTCGGTCGCGGCAGTCAGTGCATCAACACCGGCGGCGAGAAGGTCTACCCCGAAGAGGTCGAGGAGTGCCTCAAGCTCCACCCCGACGTCGCCGACGCCGCCGTGGTCGGCGTGCCCGACGACCGCTTCGGCGAGGCGATCCATGCGGTCGTCGAACCGCAACCCGGCGCCACGGTCGTCACCGGCGCCCTGATCGACCACGTCAAGGCCCGTCTCGCTCGCTACAAGGCGCCGAAGGCGATCCACGTCGTCGAGTCGTTGGGCCGGGCGGTCAACGGCAAGCTCGACTACAAGGCGATGAAGGCGATCGCGATGGATCGCTCCTCGCCGAGCGGGGTCTGATCGCACGGCAGTACGCTGCCGTGCGATGAGCGACGCAGTTATCGACTGGGGCCGTTACCGGGCCGTCCTGTTCGACCTCGACGGTGTGATCACGCCGACCGCCTCGGTGCACGAACGCGCCTGGTCCGAACTGTTCGCACCCTGGGACTTCACCCCCGAGGACTACCTCGCCAACGTCGACGGGAAGCCGCGGTACGACGGCGTCCAGGCGTTCCTCGCGTCGCGCGGTGTCGAGCTCCCGTGGGGCGACCCCGACGATCCGCCCGGCGACGACACCATCTGCGCGATGGGCAACCGCAAGAACGTCGTGTTCAACGAGCTCCTCGAGCGCGACGGTGTCGACCCGTACCCCGGCAGCCTCCGCGTGCTCGACCATCTCGACGAGCTCGGCATCGTCCAGGCGATCGTGTCGTCGTCGAAGAACGCGCGGTCGGTCCTCGACGCCGCCGGGCTCGGTGGGCGGTTCGAGCACATCGTCGACGGCGTCGCAGCCGCGACCCTCGGGCTCACTGGCAAGCCGGCACCGTCGATGTTCCTGCTCGGTGCGGCACTCGTCGGCGTCGGCACGCAGGATTCGGTCGTGGTCGAAGATGCGACGTCGGGTGTTGCCGCCGGGGCCGCCGGCGGCTTCGCCCTGGTGCTCGGGGTCGACCGCGGCGGCAACGCCGAGGCGCTGACCGCCGCCGGCGCACACCTCGTCGTGACCGATCTCGACGAGACGCTGGCGTGAAGCTCCGCGCCACGGCCTCGCAGATCCCGCGGCACCGTTTCCCCATCGAGCCGTGGCGGCTCGTCGAGCGCGAGCCCGATCGCCACGATCTCGGGCTGACCGAGAGCCTCTTCGCGATCGGCAACGGGTACATCGGGATGCGCGCCAACCCGAGCGAGGGCCGCGAGGCCTACACCCACGGCACCTACCTCAACGGCTTCCACGAGACCTGGCCGATCCAACACGCCGAGGAGGCCGTGGCGTTCGCCAAGACCGGCCAGACGATGGTCAACGTTCCCGACGCCAAGCTGATGAAGCTCTACGTCGACGACGAGCCGCTGGCGCTCGGCGAGGCCGACCTCGACCACTACGAGCGGGCGATCGACTTCCGCACCGGGGTCTCGCATCGCGAGCTCACCTGGCGGACGCCGGCCGGCAAGCTCGTCCACGTCCGGTCCGAGCGCATGATCAGCCTCGAGCACCGGCACATCGCGGTGCTGAGGTTCGAGGTCACGCTGCTCGACGACAGCGCACCGATCGTCATCTCGTCCCAACTGCTCAACCGGCAGGACGGCGAGGACGAGTACCACGTCACGGCCGCCGCGCTCGGCGAGGGGGTCGACCCGCGCCAGGCGCGCAAGTTCGACAAGCGGGTGCTCGAGCCCAAGCTGCAACGGCACATCGACGCCGACGACCGATCCGGCGGCGAGATCACGCTCGGCTACCGCTGCGCCGAGAGCGGGATGACGCTGGCCTGCGCGTACCGTCACGAGCTCGACACGCCGTGCGAGTCCACCGTCGAGACCTCGATCAACCACGACCACGCGAAGTCGGTCTTCACGATCGACGCCCATGCAGGCGAGACCATCCGCCTCACCAAGTTCGTGTCGTACCACTCGTCGCGGGGCATCCCCGCCGAGGAGCTCGCCGACCGGTGCCGACGCAGCATCCGCCGCGCGCAGGTCACCGGTGTCGGCGAGCTGCAGCGCCAGCAGGCCGCCTGGCTCGACTGGTTCTGGGAGCACGCCGACATCGAGGTGGGCGGCGACCCTGCGGGTCAGCAGGCGATCCGCTGGAACCTGTTCCAGCTCGCCCAGGCCACGGCGCGCACCCAAGAGCAGGGCGTCGGCGCGAAGGCGCTCACCGGGGGCGGCTACGACGGCCACTACTTCTGGGACACCGAGGTGTACGTGCTGCCGTTCCTCACGTACACGAATCCCGAGGCGGCGAGGAAGCTCCTCCGCTTCCGGTACCACATGCTCGATGCCGCGCGCGCCCGCGCCGCCGAGCTCAGCCAGCTCGGCGCACTCTTTCCGTGGCGGACGATCAACGGCGAGGAGGCGTCGGCGTACTACGCAGCCGGTACGGCGCAGTACCACATCAACGCTGCGGTCGCGTACGCCCTCGAGCGCTACCTCACCGCCACGGGCGACGCCGACTTCCTCGCCGGCGAGGGCGCCGAGATCTTGGTCGAGACCGCCCGGCTCTACGAGGACCTGGGCTTCTACGACAACAACGGGGGCGAGCACTTCCACATCCACGGCGTCACGGGACCCGACGAGTACACCACCGTCGTCAACGACAACCTCTACACGAACGTGATGGCCCGCTTCACGATGCGGTTCGCAGCGCGATCGGTGGTGTTCCTGCGCGAGTGGAACTCCGAAGCCTACGACGCGCTCGTGCGCCGAACCGGCCTGAGCGAGGAGGAGATCGCCGGCTGGCACCGGGCGTGCGACGCGATGTACCTGCCGTACGACGAGGAGTTCGGCATCCACCCGCAGGACGAGAGCTTCCTCGACCGCGAGCGGTGGGACTTCGCCAACACGCCACCCGACAAGTACCCGCTGATGCTGCACTTCCACCCGCTGGTGATCTACCGCCACCAGGTGCTCAAGCAGGCCGATGTCGTCCTGGCGATGATCCTGCGCGGCGAACACTTCGACCTCGAGACGAAACGGCGCAACTTCGACTACTACGACCCGATCACGACGGGCGATTCGTCGCTGGCGGCCTGCATGCAGTCGATCATGGCGAGCGAGGTCGGCCGGCCCGACATCGGCTTCGACTACTTCGAGCAGGCGGTCTATCTCGACATCGCCGACACGCACGGCAACACGGCCGACGGCGTCCACGTGGCCAACGCGGGCGGCGTCTGGGCGACGGTCGTCTACGGGTTCGCGGGCCTCGTCGACAGCGGCGATCACATCAAGCTGCAGCCCCGGATCCCGAAGGCGTGGTCGTCGATCCGATTCCGGCTCCGCCGGCACGGCTCGGACCTCAAGGTGTCGCTCGACAGCGACGGCGCCACGGTCGAGGTGCTCGACGGCGACCCGGTACCGATCCGGATCGGCGACGAGATGCTGCACGCCGGACCGGATCAGCCGGTCCGGGTCCCCTCGGTCTGACGCACGTCGGGGCCGATTTGGGCCCGGCCGGTTACCGGCCGGTACCGTTCCGGCCATGACAGATGCGCTCGGATTCGACGGCAAGGTGGCGATCATCACCGGTGCAGGCGGAGGTCTCGGCCGCGAGCACGCCCTGCTGATGGCGTCGCGTGGTGCCCTCGTCGTGGTCAACGATCTCGGCGGGGCGGTCGACGGCACCGGCAGCGACAAGGGCGCGGCCGAGCGGGTGGTCGACGAGATCAAGGCAGCCGGCGGCGAGGCGGCCGCCGACACGAACTCGGTGGCCACGCCCGAGGGCGGGGCGGCGATCGTCCAGACCGCGCTCGACGCGTTCGGCCGGATCGACATCGTCGTCAACAACGCCGGGATCCTGCGCGACAAGTCGTTCCACAACATGACGCCCGATCTGTGGGGCCCGGTGCTCGACGTCCACCTCAACGGCGCCTACCACGTCACGAGCGCGGCCTGGCCGCACATGCGCGACCAGAGCTACGGCCGCGTGGTCTCGACCGCGTCGGGGGCCGGCATCTTCGGCAACTTCGGCCAGGCGAACTACGGCGCGGCGAAGATGGCACTGGTCGGGTTCAGCCGGGTGCTCGCCGTCGAGGGCGCGAAGTACAACATCAAGGCCAACGTCATCGCCCCGGTCGCGAAGACGCGCATGACCGAGGACCTGCTCGGCCCGCTCGGCGACAAGGTCGAGCCCCGATTCGTGTCACCGGTCGTCACCTACCTCGCTCACGAGAGCTGCGAGCCGACCGGCCGCGTGTTCTCGGTCGCCGGCGGCCGGGTCGCCGAGATCTTCATCGGTGAGGGTCCGGGCTTCACCGACCCCGAGCTGTCCCCCGAGTCGGTGGCGGCCAACTGGGATGCGGTGACCGACCGCGAAGGGTACGAGGTGCCCGGCCAGATGGCCGAGGAGATCGGGATGTACCTCAAGTACCTGCAGTAGACGGACGTTCTGCCAAGCTGACGACGTGAACCGCGACGCGCTCGACCTCGAACAGCCAGCCGAGAGTGGCGGTGGCGCACCGTCCCTCAAGCTGATCGCGCTGCTGCTGGTGACGATCGCTCTGGCGGTCTTCTTCTTCCAGAACGGCGATCGGGCCCCGGTCGAGTTCCTCTGGATGGACGGCGACTGGCCGGTCTGGACGGTGATCGGCATCTCGGTCCTGGCGGGCGTCGTGCTCGACCGGCTGTTCACGTGGCAGTGGCGCCGCGCCCGCCGGCGCAAGCAAACCGCCGCGTGATCTCGCTCCCGTCGAGCGACGGCGTGCAGCTCGCGCTGCACGACTTCGGCGGCGCCGGGCCGCCACTGCTGATCGCCCACGCCACCGGCTTCCACGCTCACTGCTACGTGCCCGTCGCCCGGGAGCTGTCGGCCGCGTATCGCTGCCATGCCGTCGACGTCCGTGGCCACGGCGAGTCGACGGTTCCGGAGCATTGGCAGGTCGATTGGTCCCGGTTCGGTGACGACGTCGTCGCTGCGGCACGCCATGTGCGCGACGGGACCGGTGAACCCATCGTCGGCGTCGGCCACTCGATGGGCGGCGCGGCGCTCCTCATGGCGGCGTGCCGCGAGCCGGAGCTGTTCACGTCGCTCGTGTTGTTCGAGCCGATCGCGTTCCCGTCGGGCGACCAGCGGATCGACATCCATTCGGTCCCGATCGTGCAGTCGGCGCTGCGTCGCCGCCGACGTTTCGCGTCCGTCGACGACGCACACGACAACTTCCGCGGCAAGGCGCCGCTGTCGCTCATGACACCCGAGGTGCTCCGCCTCTACGTCGAGCACGGCTTCCGGGCGACCACCGACGACATCGGCAATCCCTGCGTCGAGCTCCGTTGCACGCCCGAGCTCGAGGCCGGCATCTTCGTGGCGGCGCGCGAGAACGGCGTGTGGGAGCTGCTGCCCGGGGTCGAGATCCCGGTGGTCGTCGCGTCCGGTGTGGTCGAGGACGACCAGCCATCTGCACGCGCCGACGGGATCGCCGAACGCCTCCCGGACGGGCGGTACGTCTCCCTCCCCCACATGACGCACCTCGGCCCGTTCAGCCACCCGGACGAGGTCGCTGCGCTCGTCGTCCGTCCCGGCCGATAGGGGTCCTGGCTTCCTCTCGCATGTCCCTGCTGCTCCTCGTCATGCTCGTGCTGGGCCTGGTCGCCTTCACCCCGATCGTGCTCACCGCGCGATGGCTCGCACGTGGGCAGCGACATCGCATCGGCCTCGCCGTGGCAGCCACCGCTGCGATGTTGTTCTGGCTCGTGCTGCCCGTCTACGTCGTCGGCGCCGCGTGGTGCCCCGACGACGCGTGGGAGGTGCCCGTCCGGATCGGGTTGTACGCGCTGGTCCTCGGCGGCGTGTATGCCGCCGGCTTGTCGTACGACGTGGCCCGTTCTCACGGCGCGGGTCGGCTGACGGGTTGCCTCGCGGTCGCCGCGGTGGCGCTGACGGCTGTCACGGTGGTCTCGTTGCTGTCGAGCGCCGCGTCGGGGATCCTGGCCCATCCGTACTGCGGCTGACGGTCACGAACCGATGCAACACCCCGCGCGTACGATTGGTCGCATCATGACCGACGTGGCAGCCGAAGCGACGTGGACCGTCCCGACGAGCCTCTCGCCGTCGCGGGTCGAGTCGTTCCTGTCGTGCCCGCTGGCCTTCCGGTTCTCCTCGATCGAGAAGCTGCCCGATCCACCGACCGTCGCGACCACGCGAGGGTCCCTCGTGCACCGGGCCCTCGAGCTGTTCTTCCTCCGGCCCGTCGCCGAGCGCACGCCGGCAGCGCTCGATCGCTGTGCCGACGCGGCCATCGCCGAGTACCGCGAGCATCCCGACTTCGTGCAGCTCTCGCTGACGCCCGACGAGGTCGAGCGCTTCGACCACGAGTGTCGCGAGCTCGTCGCCAACTACCTCGGCATGGAAGACCCGACCACCGTGCGCGACATCGGGCTCGAGCTCAAGCTCGAAGCGCCGGTCGGCGACCTCACGCTCCGCGGCATCATCGATCGGCTCGAGCTCGACCCGCAGGGCGAGCTCGTCGTCACCGACTACAAGACCGGCCGGGCTCCCAGTCCCAACTGGGAGCGCAAGAGCCTGTCGGGCGTGCACTTCTACGCCTTCCTGTGCGAGTCGGTGTTCGGCCGGCGGCCGGCTGCGATCCGGCTGATGTACCTCAAGTCGGGCGAGACGATCACGGCGACGCCGTCGGCCCAGTCCACGAAGTTCATGACGACGCGGACGAGTGCGGTCTGGAAGGCCGTTGCCACCGCGTGCGAGCGCGACGACTTCCGGCCCCGCCAGAGCGCGCTCTGCAACCACTGCGCCTACCAGCGGTGGTGCCCCGAGTTCGGCGGTGACCCGGCGCTCGCCGCCGCAGAGGCGCCAGTCGTGCTCGGCGGCGCCGTGCCTGCATGACATCGATCGTCGGCGCGTTCGACGACTGGGCCGATGCGCAACTCGAACTGATCCGCGGCACACCGACGATCGACCGGCTGATGACGGCCGCCACGCACGCCGGCGAGTTCAGCGTCATCTGGCACGGCTGCAGCCTGCTGCGCGGCATCATCGTGGGGCGGCCCGACCAGATCGTCGCCATGGCCGCAGGCATCGGCACCGAGAGCCTCATCGTCAACCAGGGCCTGAAGCGCCTGTTCCGACGCACCCGACCGACCGAGTCCGGCGACGAGCGATTCGACATCCGCACCCCGCTGACGTCCTCGTTCCCGAGCGGCCACGCGAGCGCAGCCGCGTTCGCGGCGACGGTCCTGGTCGGGTGGGACGGTCGCCGCTCGCTGCCGCTGTGGGGATCGCTCGCCACGCTGGTCGCCGTCAGCCGGCCCTACGTGCGCATCCACCACGCCTCCGACGTGGTCGGCGGCGCCCTGGTCGGTGTGGCGCTGGCGGCGGGCGCACGGCGTGTGATGCGCCGGTTCGGCGTCGGTTGATCTCGCAGCGGCGCCCGTAGCCTGCCCGCATGAGCGATCTGCGCTTCGATCCGACGATGAGCGACGCCGAGGGCCTGATGTGGCGGCTCGAGAAGGACCCCCACCTCTCCTCGACGTTCGCGACCGTCACGGTGCTCGATCGGGCACCCGACTTCGACTCGTTCCGCCGCCGGATCGAGCGGGCGTCGGTCGCGATCCCCCGGCTCCGCCAACGTGTCATGCCGGCCCCCGCCAACCTGTCCCCGCCGGTCTGGGTCGACGATCCCGACTTCGACATCGACATGCACGTTCGTCGCATCGCCTGCCCGAAGCCGGGCTCGCTGCGGCAGGTGCTCGACATCGCTTCCCTGTTCGTCGCCGATCCGCTCGACCGGACCCGTCCGCTCTGGCAGTTCCTGGTCGTCGAGGGCATGCGTGGCGGCAAGGCAGCGATCGTCCAGAAGATGCACCACACGATCACCGACGGCGAGCGCGGCGTCGAGTTGTCGCTGCAGTACCTCGACTTCGAACGCGACGCGCCCGAACCTCCGCCGCTCGCGGCCGACGACCAGCCGACTGCAGGCGAACCCGAGCCCGTCGGCACCGACGCACTGCGCGACCTCATCACCGGTGGACTGCGCCTGCCGATCGGCATCGCGAAGCAGGTCCGGGACCTGCTGGCCGACCCGGCCGGCATCCCCGACGCCTCCAGCGCAGCCGCCAACACGATGCGCGGCATCATGTCGCAGCTCTCCGACACCGAGCAGGCGCGATCACCGCTGTGGACGTCGCGGTCCCTGCAGCGCCGCGTCGAGCCGGCCCGTGCGCCGTTCCGAGAGACCAAGGACGCCGCAAAACGCCTCGGCGGCACCCTGAACACCGCCTTCCTCACGGCTGCCGCCGACGCCGCCTCCACTTATCACGTCGAGATGGGCAGCCCGGTCGAATCGCTCCGAGCCTCGATGGCGATCTCGACCCGCACCGCCAGCTCGGGCTCGAACGCGTTCTCGCTCGCCCGCTTTCTGGTCCCGACCGCCGAGATGCCGATCGACGAACGGTTCCTCGCCATCCAGGAGGCCGCCGATCTCGCCCGCGAGGCCAACAAGCGCGCCGGGCTCGACACGCTGGCCGCCGTCACGTCGGCGCTGCCGACGTCGCTCATCACCCGTCTCGCCCGGCAGCAGGCTCAGACGATCGACTTCGCGACGTCGAACGTCAAGGGGTCGCCGGTGCCGTGCTACGTCGCCGGGGCGCAGTTGCTCGAGATCTACCCGATCGGCCCGCTCGGCGGCGTGGCCTTCAACCTGACGCTGATGTCGTACCTGGGGAGCCTCGACATGGCGCTCAACATCGACACCGCGGCCGTCGCCGAGCCCGAGTTGCTGACGCGTTGTCTCGACCGCTCGTTCAAGCGGTTGGCGAAGGTCTAGTCGGCGTCGCTGAGCAGCGTGCGCAGGTCGAGCAGCAGGTCGGCGACCTCACCGGTCGAGACCAGCTCGCGCTGCATCATCTTGGCAAGTGCAGCGTCGATGACCGCCACGGCCTCGGCCAGCACGTCACCGGGTGTGCCGGCATCGTCCACCATCAGGGTCGATTCGAGCGTCGGGGCGGGGAGCTGATCCGTCATCGGCGATCACCGTATCGGCGTTTCGCCGCTCGCGCGCGCACCTAGCATGTGACACATGCGACCGAGCGGGCAGCCCGAATGAGCAACCCGGCTGATCGGCATGGTTGAACGCACCTTGGCGGCCGTCGGCCTGCGACTCGGTGAAGCCATCCGGTTCCGCCGCCACGAGGGCGGCCGCTGGCTGGTCGGCAAGGTCGCCCGCATCGAGGCCGACGGGAGCATCACGCTGCACGACCCCGACGGCGCAGCGCGGTCGCAGCGCCCCGAGCGGGTGCAGGTTCGGCGGCCCGGCAGCCGCGGGCGGCTGGTGTGGTGCGACGTGAGCGAGGTCGCTGTCACCTGGGAGCAACTCGAGCTGTTCTAGCTCTTTCGGGCTTCGCCGACCGGCGAAGCCGGATCGGCTGCACCTCCGAGCTCGCCGCCTCCGCTTCGCTTCGGCGCTCACCCGCCTCCACATTGCGACGCGGTCGACCGGCGACATGGGCGTCGGCACGCCACAGCATCACACCCAGCGAAGCCGGATCGGCTGCGCCTGACCGGGCGTCGCCACGTGTCAGATCTGCGACGCGGTCGACCGGCGACATGGGCGTCGGCACGCCACTCTCGCGAAGCCGGATCGACTGCGCCTGACCGAGCGTCGCCACGTGTCAGCGGCCGCCGGAGGTGTTGATGAACGAGCCCGTCACGTAGCTGGCGGCATCGGAGGCGAGCCACAGGATCGCCTCGGCGACCTCGTCGGCGTCACCACCCCGCTGCATCGGCACGTGTACGGACAGCTTCTCGACTCGGTCCTCGATACCCGAGAGCTCGTGGATGTCGGTGTAGATGAGGCCCGGTCGCACCGCATTGACCCGGACGCCTTCGGAGGCGACCTCCTTCGCGAGCCCGATGGTGACGGTGTCGAGGGCGCCCTTCGTCGCCGCGTAGTCGATGTACTCATTCGGGCTGCCGAGGTAGGAGGCGGCCGACGACACGTTGACGATCGCCCCACCGGCACCACCGTGGCGCGTCGACATGTGTCGGACCGCCTCACGGAGCGCCACGATCGCACCGATCACGTTGACCGCCATCACGTCACGCAGACGTTCCACGTCGAACTCGTCGAGCCGCATGGCGGGATGCAGCGTCCCGGCGTTGTTGACGAACGCCGCGATCGGACCCACCTCGGCCACGGTCGTCGCGAAGGCAGCGACGACGTCGGCCTCGTCGGCGACGTCGGCCCGAACGGCCAGCGCGCGGGCGCCCGTCGACTCGCACTCGGCGACGACCGCGTCAGCGGCGTCGGCGCTCCGGACGAACGTGATCACCACGTCGTAGCCCCGCGCGGCCGCGAGCCGCGCCGTCGCAGCACCGATGCCGCGGCTCCCCCCGGTGATCAACATGACGGGCCGGGCCATGACGCAGAGTCTGGCACCAACGGCACCGGGGGGCCGGCGGGAGCTGGGATACCGTGTCGGCGTGCCGGACACCGAGACCCCCTCACGCCACGCCGAGATCGCCCGCGATCTGATCCATCTCCGCTCGGCGGTCGGCCAACCGAAGCTCAGCCCCGACGGCCGGCACGTCGCGGCCGTCGTGGCCACCGTCGACCTCGACGAGAACACGACGCGCACCAGGGTCTGGCTCGACGGTGCACCCGTCACGGCCGGGCCGAGGGACTCGCAACCCACGTGGTCACCCGATGGGCGGTGGCTCGCGTTCACCAGCCGACGCGACGACGACTCGAAGAAGCCGACACTGCACGTCATGCCCGTCCACGGCCCTGGCGAGGTTCGCACCGTGTGCACGATGCCCGACGGCCTCGGCGAGTTGGCCTGGTCGCCCGACGGGCGGTGGCTCGGGTTCCTCAGCCGCACCCGCGACTCGCGCTACGACGCGAAGGACGCGACGTGGCAGTCGCCCCGCAAGATCGAGCGGTTCCTGTCGCGCCTCAACGGCGAGAACTGGATCTTCGACCGACCGCAGCACGTGTACGTCGTGGCCGCCGACGGCACGGGGCAGCCGCGCAACCTGACCGAGGGCGAGTTCGCGTACGGCGGATTCTCGTGGCTCGCCGACTCGAGCGGCGTCGTCGCGTCCGGTACCGCGCACGAGACGTGGGACGAGGACGCCGCCGAGGACTTGTACGTCGTGCCCCTCGACGGCGAGATCCGGGCACTCACCCAGCAGACGGGGAAGTACGTCGCCCCAGCCGTCTCCCCCGATGGCCGGCAGGTGGCGTTCATGGGCCTCGACAACGCGCAGGAGTATCCGCAGAACGCCAAGATCGGCCTCGTCGACGTCGACGGCGGTGAGCACCGCTGGATCAGCACGGGCCTCGACCGCACGTTCTTCGCGATGGCCTGCCCCCAGGCGCCCGTGTGGGAGACCAGCGACACGCTGCTGGCGGTGGCCGAGGACCGGGGCGACACCCACCTCTACCGGCTCCATGTCGACGGCCGGGCACCCGAGCCGATCACCGACGGGCCGACAACGGTCCAGGGCTACGACGTCGCGGGCGACGTGATCGCCACGACCCGATCCGACGTCACGCACGGTGGCGAGCTGTGGATCACCCGCGCCGGCGACGACGAGCAGCTCACCCACGTCGCCGGCGTCCACCGCGGTTGGGAGAAGTTCACGGTGACGTGCACCGACGGTTCCGACGACATCGACGCCTGGATCATGCGACCCGACGACTTCGATCCCGACCAGCGGTACCCCCTGCTGCTCAACGTCCACGGCGGCCCGTTCACGCAGTACGGCGAGTACTTCTTCGACGAGGCCCAGATGCAGGCCGCAGCGGGCTTCGTGGTGCTGATGTCGAACCCGCGGGGTGGCAGCGGCCGGCACACCGCCTGGGGCCAGGCGATCATGGGTCCGAAGCACCCGACCGCGCCGGGAACCGGTTGGGGCAGCGTCGACGTCGACGACGTGATCGCCGTCCTCGACGCGACACTCGATCGATACACGTTCTGCGACCCCGAACGGGTCGGCATGCTGGGCGGCAGCTACGGCGGGTACATGGCGACGACGCTCGCCGCCCGCTACGGCGACCGGTTCGTCGGCATCTGCTCGGAACGTGCGGTGAACAACCTGCTCACCGAGGAGTGGTCGTCCGACGTCGCCACGTTCTTCCGCGCCGAGCACGGCCCCACCGTCGTCGAGGACCCCGGCGAGTACACCCGGATGTCGCCGATCACGATGGCGCACGACATCCACGTCCCGATGCTGATCATCCACAGCGAGGACGACTTCCGCTGCCCGATCAACCAAGCCGAGGAGCTGTGGGTCACGCTCAAGCTGCTCAAGCGGGACGTGACCTTCTACCGGTTCCCCAGTGAGAACCACGAGCTGTCGCGGTCGGGATCGCCGGTGCACCGGCGCATGCGGGCCGAGATCATCCTCGACTGGTTCGCCGACCTGCTGCTGCCGGCCGACGACACCGACGCGGACGCCACCACCGAGGAGACCGGGTCAGCGGCCACGTGACGCCGGCCGCCGGCCAGGCGCGGTCGTTGCCCGGTCGCGCTCCGGGCGTGCGACAATCGCAGAGGATGACCACACACGCCCCCGACCACCTGTACCTCCGGCAGCGGCTGCTCGGGGCGACCGTGGCCGCGGCCGTCGCTGGCGCAGCCACGCTGCTCGGCGCAACCGAGGCGAGGGCGGACGGCTGGCCGGCACGCGTCACCGTGGAGGTGGTCGTAGAGGGCGATCAGGGGCCGACGATCGATGCGATCGGCGACGCCGGCGGCATCGTGGTCGGCACCGGCCCGGGCACCGTGCTGGCGCGGATCCCCAGCGTTCGCCGCCCACTGCTCGCTGCAACTCTCGACGCGGAGGTGCGAACGCCGGTGCCGGTGGATGTCCGCCCCGAGTCGGTCGTCGACCGGAGGCCGGCGTTCGGGCCCACCGTGGGCGAGCACGTCGCCATCACGAACGCCGACGCCTGGCACGCCGCGGGCTTCGACGGCGACGGCGTCAAGATCGGCGTGATCGACTTCTTCGACGTCGAGCTCTTCTGGGACGAGGACGAGCACGGACCGAAGCCGGTGGCCGGCGTCACCGCTCGGTGCATCGACCTCGGCAGCGACTGCTCGGCCGAGTTCTTCGACGCCGTCGACAACGGCGGCGAGGACCACGGCGTCGCCGTCGTCGAGACGATCCTCGACATGGCTCCGGCCGCCGAGATCTACATCGGCCAGGCGACGACCGTCAGCGACTACTCGGCGCTCGTCGAGTGGTTCGCCGACGCCGGCGTCACCGTGATCAACCGCTCGCTCGGGAGCCGCTACGACGGACCGGGCGACGGGCGGGGGCCGCTCGACGAGGTCGCGTCCGAGGCGACGGCCCACGGCATGCTCTGGGTGAACTCCGGCGGCAACAACGGCGAGGGCAAGTACTACCGGCACCAGGCGCGCCTGATCGGCAATCGCGTGGCGTTCGGCCCATCGGGCACCGGCACGTACCTGCGGTTCTCCGGCTGTGTCGCACTCGGCGGGATCCGATGGTCCAACGACTGGGACGTCGCCGCCGCGCAACGCACCGACTACGACGCGCTGCTGTGGGACGCCCCGACCGGTGACCCGGCCGCCGGCACCCTGGTCGATTCGTCCCGACGCCCCCAGCAACTCGGTGCCTCACCGATCGAGCTCCTGCCGACGCCGCGCTGTCCGGGCCCCGGTCGCTCGCTGTACCTCGAACTCGAGTGGCTCGGCGGGTCGATCGCCGGCGACGTCATCGAGATCCTCGACTACGGCTCGGGCATTGCGCAGTTCACGCAGGCCGCGGGCAGCGCCGCAGTACCGATCGTCGACTCGTCCGACCCCGGCGTCGTCGCCGTCGGCGCGATCGACCCGGCTGCGACGGGCACCGTCGCGGCGTACAGCTCGCGCGGGCCGACGAACGACGGCCGCGTGATCCCCGATGTCGCCGCGCCCGCGGCGGTCACCAACTCGCTTCAGGGCGTGTTCGCCGGCTCGAGTGCGGGTGCGGCGGTCGTGTCGGGCGGCGCCGCACTGCTGGCCGGTGCCGGGCTCGCCGCCGACGGCGTCACGCTCGCCGACCTCGTCCGCCACCTCGCCGTCGATCGCGGCGCGAGCGGGCCCGACAACGAGTACGGCCACGGCGAGTTCCGCCTCCCCGCCCCACCGGCCGGGATCAACGACCTCCCGTCGACGTTCCGATCGCTCGACGTGCCGACCCGGATCCTCGACACGCGCGAGGAGAGCGCCGTCGGGCCCGCTGCGCTGATCGGTCCCGTCGGCCGTGGCGACGTCCTCGAGCTGCCCGTCGCCGGTCACCACGGCGTGCCCGCCGACGGCGTGACCGCGGTCGCCGTCAACGTCGTGAGCGTCGCAGCCGACCGGCCGAGCTTCGTGCAGGTGCTGCCGACGATGGAAGCGGCTCTCGGCAGCTACTCGAACCTGAACATCGACGGCGCCGGGCAGACCCGCGCCAACTTCGCGATCGTGCCGGCCGGTGCGGACGGCACGATCTCGATCTACTCCATCGCTGCCGGCGACATCGTCGTCGACCTGCTCGGCTTCTTCGAGGAGCAGACCGGTTCGGTTCGGGACGGCCGGTTCGTCGGGCTGCCGGCCGCGCAGCGACTGCTCGACACCCGTGACGACGCTCCGGTCGGACCGCTCCTGTCCGGGACGAGCCGCGCCGTTCCGATGCCGGCGGGCGTCGATCCCGGCGTGGTCGACGCCCTCGTCGTCACGGTCACCGCCACTGCGGCCACCGGACCCGGGTGGGTGCAGGCCTACCCGACCGATCGGCCCGACGTGATCGGCACCACGTCGACGCTCAACCTGGCGTCCGGCGGCACGGTCGCCAACACCGCCATCGTCCCGCTCGGCGGTCCGGGCATCAGCGTCACGACCTTCGTCGCCGGTGCCGGGAGCACCCACGTCGTCGTCGATGCCATCGGCTACGTCACGACCGACGCCGCATCGCTGTCGGGCGCCGGCAAGTTCCGGTCGGTCTCGCCGAACCGGGCGTTCGACTCGCGCCAGACGGGTGGCGCACTCGGCGACCTCGAGCAGGTCGTGATCGACGCCTCGGCTGCCGCTGGCGTCACGGTGCCCGACTCGGCGACGGCCGTGGCCTGGAACATGGCGGTCGTCCACGCTGACCGGCCCGGATTCCTGCGGGCGTGGGCTGCCGACCAGCCCGAGCCGCCGACGTCGGCATTGAACTGGACCACCCCGGGCGAGATCCGGGCGGCCGCCGTGATCTCGGCCGTCGATCGCGGCCGCACGCGGATCCGCGTCGACGACGGCGACGCCGACACCCCGGTCGCCCTCGGCCACCTCATCGCCGACGTGTTCGGCTACTTCACCTGATCGACCGACTCGGCGAGCCATGCGTCGATCAGCCGCCGGGCGATCGAGATCCCCGGTGGCACCATCGGGAGCTCGCCGGGCAGGAACCAGCCGGCGTCGGCGATCTCGGCCGGGTCGCACTCGATCTCGCCGGACTCGTACCGCGCACGAAATCCGATCATGAGGCTGTTCGGGAACGGCCAAGGCTGACTCCCGAAGTACGACGGAGCGCTCACGGTGATGCCGACCTCCTCGTGCACCTCCCGGACGACGGCCGACTCCAACGACTCGCCGGGCTCGACGAACCCTGCGAGGCACGAGTACATCGGGATGTCCCACTGCACGCCCCTCGCCAGCAACGCCTCCTGCTCGGGCCCGGGCTCGCCGCGGGTCACGAGCGTGATCATCGCCGGCGAGAGCCGCGGGAACGACAGCAGGTCGCATCCCGGGCACCGCATGGCCCGCTCACCCTCGGCGAGCGCGGTCTCGGCACCGCAGCGCCCGCAGAAGCGATGGGTGCGCGCCCATTCGACGATCTGCACCGCGCGGCCCGCCGCCAACCACTGGTGCTCGGGCGCCCGGCCGTAGAACCTGCGCAGGTCGATCGCTGCGCCGTAGCTCGGATCCGTGTCGGCCGGGACGTCGACCGCCCACCACGCATGCCCGTCGACCATGCCGATGAAGTGGATCCGCCAGTCGTCCTCGCCGGGTCGGTCGTCGATGAAGACCGTCGACCCGATCACGTGCACGTATCGATGTTCACCGTCGTGGCCCGGCGGTGGCGCGTTGAGCGGCCGGAAGTCGGTCATGACCGGATGCGTAGCACACCGGTCGGCGCCCGGCCTATGGGGTCAGGGTGCGGCCGTCGGCGGCCCAGGCGCGCACGCCGCCGTCGAGATCGTAGACCTGCTCGAAGCCGAGCTGCTCCATGAGGGCAGCCGTCTGCCCCGAGCGATTGCCCGAGCGGCAGTAGAGCAGGTACTCGCCGTCGCGATCGAGGGCGGCGATCTCGTCGGCGAAGGTGTCGGTGTAGAAGTCGATCATCGTGGCGCCCTCGACGTGACCCTCGCCGAACTCCTCGGGCGTGCGGACGTCGATCACGGTGATGTCGGGATCGGCCGCGAGCGCGGCGGCTTGTGCCGGTGTGACCAACCCGTAGGCGGGTGTCGCCGAACCCTCGGCGGCGGCAACGCTGGCATCGTCGCTGTCGCCGCCACATGCGGCGAGCACCAGCACGGCGGCGAGCGCGGCGATCGGCGCGCGAGCCCGACGGGGGGTCCGGCGGAGGGCGCTGGCTTCGGTCGAGGTGTGGCCCATGTCATGGTCCTTCGTACTCGTGGACGTCGTTATTGTCCGTACAATATCGGATGTCGAGCTCGACCGTCACGCACCACCCAGTCCGCGAGAGGATGAGCACACATGCCGACCGTGCTGATCGCCGCCGACGAACTCGTCGCGGCCCGCTATCAGATGGCCCTGTCGCTGGGCTTCCACATCGTGCTCTCGTGCTTCGGTGTCGCACTGCCGGCGATGATCTACGTCCTCCACCGGCGCGGCGTGCGCAACGGCGACCAGGAGGCGCTCGCCCTCGCCAAGAAGTGGGCCAAGGCGTCGGCCGTCCTGTTCGCGATCGGCGCGGTGTCCGGGACGATCCTGAGCTTCGAGATGGGCTTGCTCTGGCCGGGGATGATGTCGACCTTCGGCGACGTCATCGGCCTGCCGTTCGCGATGGAGGGCATCGCGTTCTTCCTCGAGGCGATCTTCCTCGGCATCTACCTCTACGGCTGGGGGCGCCTGCGACCCGAGGTGCACCTCCGCACGCTCATCCCGATCATGCTCTCCGGATTGTTCGGCACGTTCTGCATCCTCGCCGTCAACGCATGGATGAACGCGCCGGCCGGCTTCACGATGCTCGCCGACGGCACGGTGACCGACGTCGACCCGCTGGCGGCGATCTTCAACGACGCGCTCTGGCCGCAGTTCCTCCACATGTGGGTCGCGACGTTCGTGGTCGCCGGCTTCCTCACCTCGGCCGTCTACGCGGTCGGGATGTTACGAGGCCGCCGCGACCGCTCGCATCGGCTCGGGTTCACGGTGCCGTTCGTCTTCGCAGCGGTCGCCGCGCTCGCGCAGCCGGCGATCGGCCACTGGGCCGGCACCCGGCTCGACACCCAGCAGCCGTCGAAGCTCGCGGCGATGGAGCTGGCCCTCGAGACCGAGGATCGTGCGCCGGTCGTCATCGGCGGCGTGCTCATCGACGGCGAGGTGCGCGGCGGGATCGAGATCCCGGCGATCGCCTCCTTGCTGGCCGGCAACTCGTTCGACACGGTCATAGTCGGCCTCGAGGACATCCCCGAGGACGAGCGACCGCCGGTCAACATCGTCCACTGGTCGTTCCAGACGATGATCGCGGCCGGCACGGCGATGATCGCGCTCGGCGGGTGGTACGGCTGGCGGCGTCGCCGCTACGGCGCGGACGGCGTCTTCGAGTCGACGTGGTTCCTGCGGGCCGCGGTCGCCGCCGGCCCGGTCGCCGTGATCGCACTGCAGGCGGGCTGGGTGACCACCGAGGTCGGCCGGCAGCCGTGGATCGTCTACGGCGTGATGCGGGTCGAGGACGCCGTCACGTCGAACTCCGGCATCTGGATCTCACTGGCTGCGATGGTCGTGATCTACACGAGCATGGCCGTCGTCGGCGCGCGGGTGCTCCTCGGCATGGCGCGTCGATGGCGAGCCGACCCCTCGTCCGACCTCCCGACGCCGTACGGGCCGGGTGGGTCGCTCCATGACGTCGACACGACGGGTCCGCCGACCGACGATCTCGTCGGCAGGCCGTCGTGAACCTCGCCGACGTGGCCGCGATGCTGATGTTCCTCGGCGTCGTCGCGTACGCCATCCTCGGCGGCGCCGACTTCGGGAGCGGCGTCTGGGACCTGCTCGCCGGCGACGCCCGCCGGGGCGCACATCTCCGCTCCCAGATCGATCGATCGATCGGACCGGTCTGGGAGGCGAACCACGTGTGGCTGATCTACGTGCTGGTCTTCCTGTGGACGGCGTTCCCCACCGCGTTCGGCTCGATCATGACGACGCTGTTCGTCCCGTGGATGCTCGTCGGGCTCGGGATCGTGCTGCGGGGCGGCGCGTTCGCGTTCCGCAAGTTCTCGGGGTCGGTGCGTGAGGCGCGCCTGCACGGCATCGTCTTCGCGACGTCGTCGGTCGTCACCCCGTTCTTCCTCGGGATGATCGCGGGTGCCGTCGCCAGCGGCCGCGTGCCCGCCGAGGGCACCGGCGACCTGTGGCGCTCGTGGACCGGCCCGACCTCCTGGGTGGGCGGCGTCCTCGCGGTGCTGACCGTGTCGTTCCTCGCAGCGACGTTCCTGGCCGCGGACGCCGAACGAGGCGGCCGCCGCGCCCTGGCGGACGACATCGGGGGCAAGGCGGTCTGGTCGGGCGTCGTCACCGGCGGGGCCGCGCTCGCGGCGGCCATCGCCATCGAGGTCGACGCCGACACGCTCGCCGACGGGCTCCACACGTCCGGTCTCGGCTTCGTCGTCTCCTCCGCGGTCGCCGGTCTCGCATCGCTCGTCCTCCTCCGCCGGCGGAGCTGGGCGCTGGCGCGTGTCACGGCGGTGGCAGCGGTGGCGTCGATCGTCGTCGGCTGGGGCGTCGCGCAGTATCCCGACCTGCTCGTCGACGAGTTGACGATCGACGACGCGGCCGGCGCACGATCGACCCTGGTCGGGCTGCTGATCGTGTTCGGCGTGGCCGTGGTCACCGCGGTGCCCGCCATGCTCTGGCTGTTCGCGCTGGTCAACCGCGACGACCGGCAGACCGACCAGCACTGAGCTCGGCGAACAGCGGACCCCGGTCGAGCGGCGACCCGCGACCCGGCGTCAGGACCGCACTCGGGTCCGAGCACCCGGCTCGAAACGATCGGCCCCGGGGTCGTACCGGACCAGCACATCGTCGTCGTCCGCCTCGGAGGAGACGATCACCGGCTGCCCGATCGCCTGACCGAGCTGGCAGATGAACCCGGCCACGACGTCGAGGCAACCCTGGTTGACGAGTTGCCGGCTGTCGATGTCGAAGTCGATCGAGGTCTCGTCGAGCGGGAAGAAGTTGATCCGGATGTCGAACTCGAGCAGGACGTTCAGCGTGCCCAACAGCAGATCGCTCGCGAAGAGCTCGGTCGCCCGCTCGGGCATCGGATGATCGGTACCGTGCGCCTTGAACCGGCTCGCGACCGCGACCTCGTCGACGAGGTCGAGGACGCGCTGCCAGGACGAGAGGGTGACGTTCTCGACGCGCCCGTTCGGCAGCGATCGTTCGCCGTCGAACGCGGCCATGAAGTCCCGCCAGCCCGGCATCCCCTCCACACCACCAGCGTGCCAGACGCGGCACCGCCGAACCCGACAATCGCATCGTCATCCCCGCCGGTTCACAGGCCAACCGCAGGCGCCCGACGTTCGCCACGATCGGCCGAACGCGTCGCGCTGCGGAGGCAGGCCAGCTTCGAAGCGGAGCGGAGCATCGTGCTCGGCAGGCGAAACGGGTCATCTCGCCGGATCGATCGCTCCCGCGACGGCGACGAGGCGAGGGGCACAGCGGAGCGAGCGCCGCAACTCCGGAAGGGCGGCCGCTACATCAGCGGCGCCACGTGTGGAGCCCGTTCAGATCTCGGCGATCGCCGCCGTGAGCGCAGCGACGCCCTCGTCGATCTCGTCGGCGGTGACGTTCAGCATCGGCGCCAGCCGGATCACGTTGCCGTAGAGACCGCCCTTACCCACCAGGAGGCCGTGACGCTTGCACGCCTCGTGGAACTCGTTCGTCCGGGCCTTGTCGGGTTCGATGCCCCCGGGCTCGCACACCTCGAACGCCCACATCAGCCCGCGGCCGCGCATCTCGGCGATCCACGGCGCACCTTCCGCGACCGGCCGCATGGCAGCCTCGAACCGCTCGCCCATCGCCTTGGCGTTCGCCTGGCAGTCGTGCTCGAGCACGTAGCGGAGCGTCGCACTGCCGGCCGACGCCGACAGCGGGTTGCCGCCGAACGTCGAGAAGTTGAGCACGTGGATCGAGTCCATGATCTCGGCGCCGGCGACGACGCCGGCGAGCGTGATGCCGTTGCCGACGCCCTTCGCGAACGTCAGCATGTCGGGCACCATGTCATGTGCCTGGTAGCCCCAGAAGTGGTCGCCGGTACGACCCCAGCCGGTCTGCACCTCGTCGGAGATGAACAGGATCCCGCGATTGGCGAGCTCCTTCTGGAACCTCCCGAACAGGCCGTCGGGCGCGGTGGCGAACCCACCGACACCCTGGATCGGCTCGGCGATCAAGCACGCGACGTCGCCCGCCGACGTCATGTCGAGCAACTGCACGAGATCGTTCACGCACGCGTCGGTGTACGCCTCGTCGTCGAGGTCACGGAACGGCGACCGGAGGCGATAGCCGCCCTGCACGAACTGCACGGTCAGGCCCGAGAGGGCGGTCGACTTCCACGACGAGTGCGACGTGATCGCCTGGGTCTGGAACGAACGGCCGTGGTAGCTGTTGCGGACCGCCAGGACCTGGCTCGACTTCCGGAACGACGTGGCCAGCAGGATCGCCGCGTCGTTGGCCTCGGTGCCCGACGGCGTCAGGTAGACGCGGGCATCGGGGATCCCCGACTGGGCGGCGACCAACTCGGCGAACTCGATCATCGGCTCGCTGAGGTACAGCGTCGAGGTGTGCATCACCTTCGCGACCTGACGCTGCACTGCGGCCGTCACGTCGGGGTTGTCGTGGCCGACCATCGTGGTCAGCACGCCGCCGAAGAAGTCGAGGTAGCGATTGCCCTCGAGGTCCCAGACGTAGCCGCCCTCACCACGGTCGATCGAGATCGGCTCGGCGTAGTACGGCGAGAGGAACGACGGGAGCACACGTCGGTAGCGGGTGGCGAGATCGGCAGTGTTCGTCACGGCTCGGACGTTACTCGCCGGCCGACATGCGCATCCGAGCCACGCCTGCACGGCGCGAAGGCCAGGGGTTGACATGCGACCAAAATGTCCGTACATTATGAAATGTCCGTACAAATACCCCCACCTTGACTGACACACCATGACCGCACTCCTCCACCGAATCGCCCCGATCACGACGTGGGCACCGCGCTACGAGCGCCGCGACCTCCGCAGCGACCTCGCTGCCGGCCTGACGATCGGCGCGATGCTGGTGCCCCAGGCGATGGCGTACGCGCTCCTCGCGGGCCTGCCGCCCGAGATCGGGCTCTACGCCTCGATCGTGCCGGTGCTGGTCTACGCGGTGTTCGGCACCTCGCGGCAGCTCGCGGTCGGACCGGTGGCGATCGTCTCGCTGATGACAGCCTCGACGCTCGCGCCGCTCTACGAGCAGGGCAGCACCGGCTACGTCACGGCGGCGGCGCTGCTCGCCCTCGCGGTCGGCGCCGTCCACCTCGTGCTCGGGTTCGGCCGCCTCGGCTTCGTCGTCAACTTCCTCTCGCACTCCGTGCTCGTCGGCTTCACCGCTGCGGCGGCGATCATCATCGGGTTCTCACAGGTCAAGCACGTGCTCGGCATCTCGGTGCCCCGCCAGGACCACTTCTACGAAACGGTGCGCGAGGTCGTGTCGGCGATCGACGGCACGAACGGCACCACGCTCGCACTCGGGCTCGCCAGCATCGCGCTGTTGCTCGGGATGAAGCGGTGGGCGCGCCGGGTTCCGAGCGCCCTGGTGCTGGTCGTCGTCTCGATCCTGGCGGTGCAGCTGTTCGACCTCGAGGACCGCGGGGTGAAGACGGTCGGTGAGATCCCGTCCTCGCTCCCCGCCTTCGGCCTGCCCGACATCGACGGCGGCAACCTCGGCTCGCTGATGAGCGCCGCGCTCGTCATCACGCTCGTCGGCTTCATGGAGTCGATCGCCGTGGCCAAGGTGTACGCGCGCCGCCACCGCTACGAGCTCGACGCCAACCAAGAGCTCGTCGGCCTCGGCATGGCCAACGTCGCCTCCGGCCTCTTCGGCGGCTACCCGGTGACCGGCGGGTTCAGCCGCACCGCCGTCAACGACACCGCCGGCGCCCGTACGCCGCTGGCCTCGATCGTGACGGCGCTGCTCGTGCTGGCCACGGTCGTGTTCTTCACGCCGCTCTTCACCGCACTCCCCCAGGCAGCGCTGGGCGCCATCATCATCGTCGCCGTGATCAACCTGATCGACGTCAGGGAGATGCGTCACATCGCCCATGTCAAGCGCAGCGACCTGATCGGGCTCAGCGTGGCGTTCGCCGCGACGCTCGTGCTCGGCATCGAGCTCGGCATCCTCGTGGCCGTCGTGGCGTCGATGCTCGTCGTGTTCGCCCGCATGTCGAAGCCCCACTCGGCCGAGCTCGGCCGCATCCCGAACTCGACCAGCTTCCGGAACGTCGACCGCTTCCCCGAGGTCGAGACCACCGACGGCATCCGCGTGATCCGGATCGACGCAGCGCTGTCGTTCGTCAACGCCAACCACGTGAAGCGGCTGTGCATCGACGAAGCCGCCCGGATCGAGACGGCGCCGCATGCCCTGGTCGTCGACTGCTCGGGCATCAACGACATCGACGCGACCGGCGTCGAGGCACTCGACGAGATCGTCACCGAGCTCGACGAGGGCCCGGTGACGCTGCACCTGTGCGACGTGAAGGGCCCGGTCCGCGACGTCCTCCACCGCACCGACCTCTGGGACCGGCTCGGTGGCCGCATCCACGCAACCGCACACGAGGCGGTCGCCGCGATCGACGCGTGCGTCTCACCGCGCTCGCTGCGCACCGCCGGCATCGACGAACACGAGGCGCACGACACCTCGACCGAGCTCAGCCACGCATGACGGCCGGCTCGTCACCGATCCCCGACCGCACCGCCGAACCGAACACCACCCACACCACCAACCCGACACCAGCCACACCCCAACCTCCCGAGGAGACACCATGACCATCAGCACGCCGATCCACCCGAGCGAACTCCGCCACCTGCTGCGCGAGGACCCCGAGACCCGCGTCCTCGACGTTCGCACCGGCGCCGAGTTCGAGTCGGCCCACATCGAGGGTTCGTTCAACGTGCCGCTCGACCTGCTCGCCGAGCAGGTGCGCCACGTCGCCGACGTCGAGCACCCGGTCGTGCTCGTCTGCCAGTCGGGTGGGCGTGCGACCACCGCGCACGCGAAGCTCCACGAGGCGGGCAAGACCAACCTGCGCGTGCTCGAGGGCGGCATGGGCGCCTGGCTCGCAGCCGGCGGCGACGTGGTGCGCGGCCAGGAGAAGTGGTCGCTCGAGCGCCAGGTGCGCGGCGTTGCCGGCGGCATCGTGCTGGTGTCGATCCTCGCGAGCCTCGTGTTCCCGAAGCTGCGCTTCGTCGCCGGCGGGATCGGCGCCGGGCTGACCTTCTCGGCGCTCACCGACACGTGCACGATGGGCGAGCTGCTCTCGAAGCTGCACTACAACCGCGGGCCGGTCTGCAACCTCGACCGCGTGCTCGACGAGATGACCGCCGAAGCGGCGTGAGCTTCCTCCGCTGCGATATTGACCGAACTTTGTCCGTACATCTAGAGTTCAACCCGGAAAGGAATGGGGGCTCATGATCTTTCACCAGTACTACTTGGACTGCCTCTCGCACGCGTCCTACCTGATCGGCGACGAGACGACCGGCAGGGGCGTCGTCGTCGACCCGCAGCGCGACGTGTCGGAGTACCTCGCCGACGCAGCCGACGCCGGCCTGACGATCGAGCTGATCATCGAGACGCACTTCCACGCCGACTTCCTGTCGGGCCATCTCGAGCTCGCAGCAGCCACCGGCGCCAAGATCGTCTACTCGTCGGTCGCCGAGACCGAGTTCGAGTCGATGGGCGTCGCCGACGGCGAGCGCTACTCGCTCGGCGACGTCACGCTCGAGTTCCGCCACACGCCGGGCCACACCCCCGAGTCGTTGAGCATCGTCGTGTTCGAGCACGGGATCGACGAGACGCCCTACGGCGTGCTCACCGGTGACACGTTGTTCATCGGCGACGTCGGCCGGCCCGACCTGCTCGCCTCGATCGGGTTCACGCGCGACGAGCTCGCCGACAGCCTGTACGACTCGCTGCACGGCAAGCTGATGACGCTGCCCGACGCCACCAAGGTCTACCCGGCCCACGGCGCCGGCTCGGCCTGCGGCAAG
>JAAUYD010043298.1_pt1 | contig 29578 bp, 29 predicted proteins | sample 7278101 | NCBI WGS metagenome assembly JAAUYD01 (sample SAMN14350128, study PRJNA611818) | marine sediment metagenome | isolation source: surface marine sediment (0.6m) | place: French Polynesia: Moorea | collected 2018-08
AGGAGTTCGGGAGTTCAGGAGTTCGGGAGTTCAGGAGTTCGGGAGTTCGGGAGTTCGGGAGTTCAGGAGTTCGGGAGTTCGGGAGTTCGGGAGTTCGGGAGTTCAGGAGTTCGGGAGTTCAGGAGTTGAATATTAAGTGTACCTCATTAGATAATAATGTTAAATAACATCAAAAGTTATACCTTCATAAATTTCACTAAAGTTGATTTGACAATTCAATGAAATTAATCTAAAGCTATCATCTTGGGAATTATAAGTTGTAATCAACCATTGTTGATCAGTTTGTTTAGTGTAATGCTTAATTTGATATTGATATTGATCAACTAAAATGTATTCTTGAAAGGTTGCTAAAGAACAATAATAATCAAATTTATCTCCTTGGTCATAATTTTTAGTGCTTTTAGATAAAACTTCAATAATTAAAGTAGGATTAGTAATAGTATCTTGTCGATCTGCTACTAAAATAGGTTGACCTTTTATCACCATTATATCAGGGTAAGTATAAACTTGATAAGCAGGAATCCATAGACGTAAATCTGTCATATAAATTTTAGCATTTTGACCTCGAAGTTTTAGTTTTAAAGTAGTAGCTAAATTAAGGCAGATTTCATTATGGTTAGGTGTCCCTCCCGTCATTTCAATGATTTCTCCATCAATATATTCATGTTTGATCAGTGAGGTTTCTTCTTGGCTTAAATATTCTTCGGATGTGTAATAATTTTGTTTAAGGGAAGATATCATGATTTTAATTGATTTAATAGTTAATATTGAAAACTAATTCGTTAGTTTCATAAGTTATCCCCATCCAACCTACCCTACAAACTGCGGACAGCATTACAGTTATTCGCAAAAAAGCTTGAGAAAATCGGTAGCGGGATAAATCGGAATCCCCTCGTAGGCGATGATCTCTAACAAATCACTATCTCCGACGATAATGCAATCAGCCTTTCCAGCGACAGCGAGGGAAAGAAATTTATCGTCTTTTGGATCACGGCAAGCGATGACAGACTCTTTAACTGTAACGGATTCTGAAAGGGCAATATACCACTCGATATAATCTATCGCATTTTCTTGTAGGATATACTTGCGAAATTTTTTATCATTTTACGGCTAATCTTATTATAATTCAGCCACTAGGTATAATGATGGGCATAATAATATTATGCCTCTACAACACATAAATGTGATGACTCGTAGAGGTTTAAGACTGTTAAACCCACAACGGTTAAACACAACACCAACACCATAAAACTTATTTAAAATTAAAGCCATTATTAATAATGGTTTTGGTGGGTTACGAAGACAAGTGATGCTAATGTTATGATTATCTACATAACAGCTATGTTATCTTTAAGCTAAAAGGCTCAAACTTGAATACAACAAACATGAAAACAATTACCACCAACCAAGCTAAAGAACAATTAGATGAATTAATTGATAGAGTTATTATTGATGTAGAACCAACTATTGTTTCTAATAATCAAGGTAAACAAGCTGTTTTAATGTCTTTAGAGGAATTTAACGCTTGGAAAGAAACTTTTTATTTATTATCAAATCCTGCCAATGCAGAACATTTAATGGAGTCAATTAAACAAGCTAAATCAGGAAAAAAATCGGTTCGAGAATTGATTGATTAATGAGAATTACTTTTACAGAAGCAGCTTGGTAAGATTATCTTTCGTTACAAGAACATGAAAAAAAGTTGTTAAAAAGGGTTAATTTACTGATTAAAGACGTTATGAGAAATCCCTTTGACGGAATTGGTAAACCTGAACCTCTTAAAGCAAATTTGTCAGGGTATTGGTCAAGACGTATTAATTCTGAACATCGTTTGGTTTATGAAATATCAGAAGAAGAATTGGTTATTATTTCTTGTCGATTTCATTATCAAAAGTAATCTAATTCGGTTTTTTAACAACACTGTTAGATAAGTTTTGAGATTTTTTAATAAATTTTTCGTCAAATGTACACAATTCTGATCAGTGATCACACACTCTCACAACGTTATATTTAGCTAATTCACTCACACAAAACAAGTACACCCTGTTTGTCAACCCTAAAATTTTTGCTTGTTGTACTAATCATCAAACAGCGGAAACCAAGACAGGAACGCGTTTATAAGCAGGAGTTTGCGATCGCTTATCAAGATGTGCTTTCATCAAAATATTAGCTTCAGGATAAAACATCAAAGCTGCACCTTGTTTAATGGCACCACAAATAATTTCAATATTGTCTAATTTTCCTCCATCTCCTTGCACTGTTACCCGTTGATGATTATGTAATCCTGCTTTTGCTACATCATCAGGGTGCATTAAGATACAATGACGGTGAGGCATACCCCGATAAGGATCATCGTTACGATAAACGATTGTATTATGTTGACGGTAACTGCGTCCGGTAATTAAAGCAACCACTACCCCAGAAAAGGGACGAGATACGCCAAAATCTTCTGGTTGGGGTAAGGTAATGGTAGGTAAAGGGGTTTCCTGCATCATCGCTTTTCCTGACGCTGTAGGAAACATTGGTTCAGTAAAAATGCGTCCTGAAATCGTAAATTCTTCTTTTGTTTCGTCGATATGTGCAATCTTTTCGTAACCTGGAATGGTTTCAGCAATAAGTTTTCTCACATAACGAGTGTCTTGTAACTTGCGCCAGTTTACGGGACTATCTCCCAAGAGACGATGGGCTAATTCTGTGATCAAATCCACTTCGGAGACAAGATCGGCATCTTTTAAGTGGGTTTTCCCTTCATCATTCAACCTAACAAAATTATTTCCTGACTCAACCGTTGTTTTATGGGGGTTTTCAAACCTTGCATATACGGGGAGAATGAGGGTGTTTTCTGCTGCGAGGCCGTGAAAATGACCTAAGTTGGGTTTCGTAGAGAGATAAATAACCGTTTCGATGTTATTTAATGCGCGTTTTGCTTGGGTTAAGTCAGGGTTAGCTGCATAAAAATTCCCCCCTAAACATAACAAAGTGTCTATCTTGTTGTTATCTGCTGCATCCATCAGCGATCGCGCGTCATATCCTGGTGTACGATTAAGCGATCGCCCTAATAACCGTTCTAATGCGTCTTGGATCTCTTGTCGCAAGTTGTTGGTAACTCCCATCGATCCGAAACCTTGTACATTAGAATGGCCACGAATAGGCATTAATCCTGCACCTAATTTTCCCACATTTGCAGTCATTAAAGCGGTATTAGCTATACTAAAAATTGTTTCTACACCCTGTAACTGTTGCGTCACACCCATGGCCCAAGCAAAAACAACACCCTTTGCTTCACTGATGAGAGTTGCAGCAGTTTTGATATCTTCTTTGGAAACACCACAAGTCTCTGTTATGGTTTCCCAAGAAGTTGCTTGAGACTGTTGTACAATTTTCTGCCAATTTTCCGTATAATTTTCCAAGAAATTTTGTTTAATTAACCCTCTTTCTATCAAAGATTTTTGTATTCCTACAAAGATAGCAAGATCGCTACCCGGATGAGGTTTTAAGAATAAGGATGCAATATTGGTTCCAGGGATGAGAGACTTGATAGGAAATGCAGGAGAAGCGAACTTTTTTAACCCTATTTCTTCGACGGGGTTGATAACGATAACTTTTCCCCCGCGATCGCGTATTTTAATCAACTCATTCATCAACCGAGGATGGTTTGCGGGTGCATTAGAACCCACCAAAACCACGCAGTCAGAAGCTTTTAAGCTTTCTAAACTAACTAAAGAGGTTCCTGTACCAAACACGGTTTTTAACCCCACTGCTGAGGCACGATGGCACAAATCAGAACAATCTGCTAAGTTATTAGAGCCAAGCGATCGCATCATTAATTGTAGAAGATAAGCTGCTTCGTTAGATGAACGTCCGGAACTATAGGAAGCAATGCGATCAGATGGTTTCTTAAATGCTGTTGCAACTAGGTTATAAACTTCATCCCAACTAATACGTTGATAATGGGTGTCACCCTTGCGTAGAATAACAGGAAAGGTTAAACGGCCGAGTCTATCTGCTTGTTGAGAGGTTAATTGTTGTAAGTCTGTAAGAGAATATTGTTCAAAAAAATGGGGTTGTATTCCTGGTTGTAACTCTGATGATATTGCTTCGATACTTTTGACACACCGCTGTCGCGTTTCTCCGACTTCATTGGTAAACCCCCCTTTTTGGCCACTGGTTCCCCACGCACAAGATAAACAAGCACTTTTGTGAAATAGGGTTTTCCAGAGTTGCACTCCATTAGCAGAAAGGGTATAGTTAGCCCAGTCTTCTATTAATGGTAAACCACCGCCCATTTTTTTGCCAGGGTGAGGAGTTTGGGGGTTGTTGTCGGGTTGGTTGGAGTTGTCCACGATAACTATTTAATATTTGGAAAAAAATAATTTCTATATATTTTTTAATTATAGAGACTATATAGGGTTTATTTATCAAGTTTTTAAGGTAATTTTATAACTCGTTGACAAAAAAGTTCGCAAAATGCTAAGATCACCGCATATATAAACTAAATATAACTAACTAGAGAAAGTAAACTTATGAAAAACATTAATAAAATATATAGAGTCACAAAAAGATGCATATTATTTCACAGTCCACCTTAAGAAAATTTTGGACAATTCACCCACAATCTAAAGTAGGATTACGTCAGTGGTATAAGTTAGCCAATAATCATAAATGGCAAAATATTAATGATATTCGTAAAATATTTCCTTCTGCTGATATAGTTGGTAATTTTATTATTTTTAATATTTCAGGCAATAATTATAGATTAATCACTTATATCGATTTTCAAAAAAGTAAAGTATTTATTCGAGAGATTTTGACCCATGCTGAGTATGATAAAAACAAATGGAAAAAAGATGACTGGTATAAAAAATAAAATAACTTAAACTTATTTATTTACCCTTACTTTCTCTAGTTATCTATAAATTTTAATCTTTAATCTTAATCGTAACTATGTACACCCACGAGCAATATCTTGAACTTATAAAACAGTTTCCTCCTCGTCCAATCAAATCAGAGGAAAATTTAGAAGCAATACAAGAAATAGTCAATCAATTATTAGATAAACCCCAATTAACAGAAGAAGAATCAGACTATTTATATGTTTTAGGAATGCTTATTTATGAGTATGAAAAAGACCTAGATATAGTTCCTGATATTTATGGAGTTGAGTTATTAAAGGTTTTATTAGAGGAAAGAAACTTAAAACAAAAAGACTTAGTTTCTATTTTCAAAACAGAATCTATTATTTCTGATGTACTCAATGAGAAAAGACAGTTAACCACTAGACATATTCAAGAGTTAGCTGAGTTTTTTAATGTGTCTCCTGCTGTCTTTTTTCCGCGTTCATTGATGTAATGATTTAGTTAATAGGCGATCGCTTGAAAAGTATTAAATTTTTCCATAATTTTTTATTTATTCTTCCACAAATAGATATAATTAATAAAAACTTATATTATTAGTCAATAATAGCTATGAATAACAATTCTAATAAATGGAATAATTTAGAAAAACATTATAAAGAAATATTTGTAATTCTATATGAAATTATAGAATACTATGAAAATAGCAAAAAAAGTAATTCAAAAAACCCTTTATTAGATAAATATTCTCTAACTTTTTTGTCAATATATAGTATGTTTTTTGGTTATTCCATTATTTTAATAGCTCGTTATGATTTTTTTATAAATAATATAAATAGTTTTATTCTACTATCTAAAGTGTTTTTGTCTATTATAGCTTCCCTAACTATTATTATTATTAGATTTTTAGTAGAAGATATTAGAAAATCCAAAAATTATTCAAAAAACTCACTTAGAAATACTTGTCAAAAAGGAATTCATGAATTAGAATTTTGTCATAAGTTGAGCCTATTTGATAAATTGGCATTGGAATATGCAGAAAATAGATTAAAACTATTAATAGAAAATAGAAAAATTGGTGAACAAATTATCAACAATTTAATTCCTTTTTTTGCATTAGGTTTAACTATATTTACGGTTTATCAGTATCAACCAGAGAATACAGAAAATTTTAATTTTATGAAAAACATAATGGTAATATCTGGGATTGTTACTATTATGTTAAAAGCAATAACTGAACTAACAGATAATAAAACCATTTATCAAAAATGTCTGGCGATTGTTCAATATGCTAAAGTTTTAAATGCTATAAGTGAGCAAGACTTTTGCTGAGTTTGTCGAAGTATGCTCACACTACCATTTTAGAATATAATTAACTCCTATTTCTCAATAGTTTGGTTTCCAATTATGATAACGTAATCATCAATCTCTTATAAATCAGAGAAATGGGACAAGAAAAATCAATAGATTTTAATAAAATTTCATTAAGTCCCAATAATCATTTTTCTGTCTATTTACCGTACACTTTCTGATAATAATCTTGATATTCTTTTGATAGTAAAGGTTGCCACCAATCTTGATTATTGAGATACCACTGAATGGTTTTTCTTAACCCATTTTCTACAGTTTCTTGAGGAGTCCAACCTAATTCTGTTTTGATTTTTGTTGCATCAATAGCGTAACGACGATCGTGACCAGGACGATCTTTAACAAAAGTAATTAATTCTTTTGAAGGTTTAACGGGTAACTCTGAGGCTAACTCATCCATTAAGTTACATAACATGGTTACTAAGTCAATATTTTTCACTTCATTATTTCCCCCAATATTATAAGTTTCCCCTGGTTTTCCTTGATTAATTACTGTTTCTAATGCCGAACAATGATCCCCTACATACAACCAATCTCTAATATTTTGTCCGTCTCCATAAACAGGCAAAGGTTTGCCCAATAAAATATTAATACACATCAAGGGGATTAATTTTTCAGGAAAGTGAAACGGTCCATAATTATTAGAACAGTTAGTGATAATTGTTGGTACATTATAGGTATGAAAATAAGCCCTAGCTAGGTGATCACTCCCTGCTTTTGAGGCAGAATAAGGGCTATTGGGTGCATAGGGGGTTGTTTCTGTAAATGCTGGAGCATCTGCTTCTAAACTACCATAAACTTCATCAGTGGAGACGTGAAGAAAACGATAATTTTCTGCCTTTCCTTGCTCATTCCAATAATGACGAAAACTTTCTAATAAGGTAAACGTTCCAATGACATTGGTTTGAATAAAAGCATCCGGACCCAGGATCGAACGATCTACATGAGATTCAGCAGCAAAATGGGCTACTGTAGTAATCTTTTCTTCTTTTAAAAGTTGCTCAATTAAGGAGCGATCGCAGATGTCCCCCTTAATGAATTTAAAGTTTTTTTTCTCTTCTAAACCAGCTAAATTTTGACGATTTCCAGCATAGGTTAACGCATCTAAGACAATAACGTTATCATCAGGATAATTGTTAGACCAATGATGAACAAAATTAGAGCCAATAAATCCGGCCCCACCGGTGATCAAGATACTTTTTTTTTCTTCAGATAATGACATAAGCTAATAATTGAATTACCAAATTGTATTCATTTGCAACTGAAAACCTGACAAAACAGGATCACCACTCACAGTTGTTGGATTCTCTAAATATTCTACTGCTGTTTGGGGACGATAAATATAGACTCGACGATGTTTGCGATCGATTAACCAGCCTAATTTTACTCCGTTATCAATATATTCTTGCAGTTTATCTTGAAGGGATTGCAGTTGATCGCTAGGGGAGCGTATTTCCACAACAAAATCAGGACAAATAGGCGCAAATTTAATTTTCTGGTCTTCTGTTAGGGAATTCCATTTTCCTAACGTCATCCAAGCTGCATCAGGAGAACGATTTGCCCCGTTAGGTAGTTTAAACCCTGTAGAGGAATCAAAATTAATTCCCGTGCCATCATCATCAGTCCAATTACCTAATTGTTGTGTTAGTTTCGCATTTCGATTTCCCGTTTCTGAACCTGTTGGGGGCATTATAACTAATTCTCCTTTGGCGTTGCGCTCAAGGCGATAATCCCGATTTAATTGGCACAAAGCGAAGAATTGTTCGTCTGTCATAGCGATCGCAGGTGACAGTTGTAAAATCAAAGGGGTCGTCTCATTTGATGCAGTAGATAGGATCATCTTTCAACTTTGTCCAGAGTTTTTTCCTTAAAATATCTTGCTATGCTATCTTGATAAATTTGCAACATCAGATCGACTTTTTTTTCCCAATCAAATTCTTCCTGGACTTTTCTAGAACCAGAGTCCCCCATCTTTCGGCGAAGTTCGGGATTACTAGCCATTTTAACCATAGCTGATGCCAATCCTTCAATAAAAGCATCCCGTGAACTTGGTTCTACTAAAATACCACAGGATTCGTCTAGATAATCTGCTGGGCCTCCCCAATTGGTTGCAATCACAGGAATTCCCATGGCCATTGCTTCCAAGACAACTGCACCGCCACATTCATAAAGACTGGGAAGAATTAAAACATCTGCTGCTTGTAATTGTTTGGCACAGTCTGATTGAGAAAGCCAACCTAAAAATTGAACTTTAGATATCTTTGAAGATTCTTGATCAGATGTTAACCCTAAACTTTGAGCAAGTTTCTCTAATTTCTCTTTTTCATTACCATCTCCAATAATATCTAACTGAATTGGTATTTCATCAATCACTTTTTTCGCTGCCAATAATAAGAGATCGAGACCTTTCCAATCAACTAGTCTCCCCATGTAAACAAATTTCGTTATTGGTCTAACTGATTGATTATCGTCTTTTTCTACTAAGTTTTGCCAAATGGATAAATCTACTCCATTTTCAACTAATTCAATGATATGTTTATCCTTCAAAATAGTGGGTAATGCTTCTCTTGTCCGTGAGTTAGCCACTAATAAAGTGGTGGCTTTTAATTTACCTGGAATTAAGGTATTCATTAAGTTTGAAAAATTTCTCCCAATATTGATAGTTTTACTAACCCATTTTTTTTCCATGTACTCAAAAGCAGAAGGATAATTCATTCCTCCATTCATGGGGCCAATGATAACAGGAACACCAAGATCATATAGACATGAGGGAGCTTTTATTGAGACAGGAATAGGTTGATGAACAATATCAATTTGTTTTTGTTTAATAAGCTGTAAAGCAAGTTGTCGTTGACTCAGTTGAGTGACTAATCTAATAATAAATCCGAAAGTAAAATAAGATAAGCGTTCAGGCAATAATTGACTTAAACGCCAGACAAAAATATGCCAAAAAGTATCTTTGATAAAGTAAATACGATCATTATCTTCTGGGAAATAATTCTCAAGTTCATTTTTGGTTCTTTCATGAACAATCAGCCACGTTTCAATTCCCCGTTTCCGTAAGACTCTAAAATAATGCAAGGGTAAAGCTGCTTCTCCCCCAAATTTTAAGGAAGCGTGTTCAGCAATTATTAAAATTTTTGGAAAGATAGTAGTCATTTGAACAAGTTTTACTTGATTAACATTCAACTAATTATAGATAAGAAGGAATAAATAGCTAGTCCAGTTTAGTTTTGGTACATTGATCGAGTTTTAAGTTTTTTATAGCTTTCAATTCTTAGAAAAGTAATAAGAATCTCTGCCTGTAATTGTAAGATCGGGTTCAATGGCTAACCCTCAAAGCTTTTAGTCTCTGAAGAGCCACATCTAATTTACCATGTTAGTAACCCTTTCTAATTTTTCATCCCTTAAATCAGATAAATTCCGTAATTTTTTGCCCATTTCTGGGTCTAAAGGGTAGGTTTGTTCAGCTTGACATTGCTAATGCTGACTCAGCTAAACTAGAAGCAGAGATATTTAATTTAGATATAGCTAAATTTTAACATTATGAGTGAACAAGAACAAAATAAACGAATTAATCAACTGAGACGACAATTAGCCAATGCAGTTGAACGTATTAAAACTCTAGAATTGGATATTGAACCAGAAGGACGTATTAGTGAGGCTTTTTCTGCATTAGAAGAACATATGGATGAACGATTTAATGAAGTTGATCAGGGTTTTGAACAAGTAGAGAAACGGTTTGATCGGGTAGATGCACGTTTAGATCGCATTGAACACCAATTTAATCGACTCCAGGGTAAACTGGAGGTCATTCTTGATGCAATTACAGGAATTAATGATTTACCTGAAGATGAAACAATATTAATTACTAACTCCTTCTAATTCTTCCTCAGTTAAATCATATAAATTTCGCAATTTTTCTAAGGTTTCTTCATCAGCATTCCAGAAACCTCTTCCATTTGCTTCGATCATTCTTCCGACAATATTACGAAACGCTTCTGGGTTAGCTTTACGTAATTTTTCGGCCATTTCTGAATCTAAAGCGTAGGTTTGTGCAGCTTGATCGTACACCCAATTATCTTTAAAATCCGTTGTTCCTCCCCATCCTATCAACGCTGTCATCCGTTGGGAAACTTCATAAGCACCTCCTGAACCTTGATTAACCATCGCTTCAGCCCATTTTGGATTGAGTAGTTTTGTACGATATTCTAAGCGTAATAAGTCTTCTAGTTTTCGGGGGTTGGTATCATTAGAAAAGCTTTCCACGAAACTAGCAGTCACCTTTTTACCGCTTTGCTTTTCAGCAGCTAATTTTAATCCTCCTGTATTGCCATAATATTCTTGAATATCGGTTAAACCATATTCTACCGAGTCAATTTCTTGGACAATTCTTTCGCTAGTTTTTAATAGTTGATTTAAAATTTCGGGTCTTGCTTGTCCTTTATCTTTGCGTCCATAACTAAAGACATTTCTTTTTTCCCAAGTATTAGCTAATTCATCACCAGATTCCCAGTTTCCATCAACGACTTGATCGTTAACTAAGGAACCAAAATCACCAGCAGGGTTAGAAAAGAGTCGCGCTGAAGCATTGTCCACTCCTTGTTCTTTTAACTGTAAATAATGTTTCCGAATAAAGTTATTTTCGGGATCTTCTTCTACTTCTGCTGCACGCTGGAATAAGTCATCTAATAGTTCAATAATATTGACAAACGTATCACGGAAAATTCCTGATAAATTAGCTAATACATCAATTCTAGGATGGTCTAATTGTTCTAAAGATTTTAACTCATATCTGACAATACGTCCTGTTCCTTCTTTTATAGGTTCTGCACCAACTAATTCTAGTAAAATACCTAACGATTCACCTTTAGTCTTAATTGCGTCTAAACCCCATAATAAAACGGCAATCGTTTCTGGATAATTTTTATGTTCTTCTAGATGTTGTTGTATGGTTTTCTTGGCAATTTCTCGACCTCGTTCATAAGCAGCAGGAGACGGCATCCGATAAGGATCTAAGGCGTGTATATTGCGCCCTGTGGGTAGCACTCCTGTGCCATCTCTCAGCAAGTCTCCACCAGGGGCAGGAGGTATATATTCTCCATTTAATCCCCGTAATAGATTAGTTAACTCTTCGGGAGTTTGTTTTAGTAAATCTCTGATATAAATGGCTTCTTTTATGGTTTTACTTCGTCCATTGGCTGATTCTAAAACATATTGCAATTCTGGTAACTCAGAGGTGATTGCCTTCCTTTCTTTATTGGTTAATTTTTCTCCAAAATAAGCCTCTAAATAAGAATCCAATTGTTCTTGGTTAGGAATTTCACCCAAGGTATGTAACCCTGATGAAAATAATCTTTGTTCTACGATTTGTAAGTATTCATAGACCTTTACAAAATAATCATTCAGAGCGTGTTTGCTAAACAATTTTGCATTTTCTACTGTAAAATCAATGCCCAATTTTCGACCCTCTTCAAACTTACAATCAGCAGCTAAACCAGAATCAACAATTTTTTGAATAATACCTTCTCTTAAAATCTCATTTTTCTGAGGATCTTCTCGATACTCGGCAATTAATTCTCGCAGTGCCATCAATTCTTTATATAACCCTGCTCGTCCATAAGGGGGTACATTATGAGAGATTAAGACTCCATAACCGCGACGTTTAGCTAATATAGACTCTGAGGGATTATTAGCTGCATAAATGTATAAATTAGGAATATCACCTAACAAAATATCTGACCAAGAATAGCCCGTATTTCCTAATGGGGAACCAGGAAGCCATTCAACGGTTCCGTGCATCCCAAAATGGATGACAGCATCGGCAGAAAAATCGTTTTGTAACCACTTATAAAAGGCTGCATATTGAGGATGGGGGGTTAAATCTTTTTCAAACATTAACCGCATGGGATCGCCAGAAATACCTAACGGGGGTTGCACTCCAATCCAAACATTTCCTAGTTGAATACCTCCTATTTGATATTCATCTCCGTAGGTTTTTATTCCTGTATCTATTAACGATTTCCACTGCTTTTCAATACGACTGGTTAACAAGTATCCTAACCATTCTTCTAATTTTCTTACATTAACGGTTGTCTGACCATTCTTATTATCCTTCGGGGTAATAATAGCTTCATCTGCTTCTTTAACTTGATTAATAATTATTTCCCCATCTTCAGGTAATTCTCCCACGTTATAACCTTGTTTATCTAACTCTTGTAATAATTTTAGTAAGCTACGGGGTACATTTAATAATGCTGCGGTTCCTGTTGCACCATATCCAGGGGGAAACCCATATAAAATAATGGCTAGTTTGCGATCTTTCGTTTCAGTTTTCCGTAACTGAATCCATTTTTTTAGTCTTCCTGTTAATCGTTTTACTCGTTCAGGAATAATATAAATATCATTTCCTACTAAACCCCCCAAGGGAACTGTATCTATCGCCCCATCTAACTCAGGAAGCGCATATAAAACGACACTTTGTAAACCCCCTATTCCCTGTCTTGTCCAAGAATAAATATCTTGAATTAACAACGGTGCAGCAACAATATAAGGAATATTTTTTGCAATCAAAATTCGTTTTGCTACTTCTACCTGTCGTCCTGCTTCCATCGAACCTGCGGGACCACCGACTAAAGGAAAGCCTATGGTAGACACAATACTATCTACTTCAATGGCATCTTTTGCTAAGGAACGGATTTCTATATTTCCTAAGTTACGTTGCTGGGTTTCATAAGTAGTAGTTAACCAGTCTCTAACAATTACATGACCTTCAACTCCATTAATAAAAATAGGAACAGGGGTTAATCCTTGTTGTTCAAAAGAATGAATTAACTGGGGGATATAAGGCTGTTTTGTAATAACGTGCTTACGGTATAAAAGAATCGCAACCAGAGGATTATCTATAGATTTATGTTCTTGATACCAGTTTAAATAGTCACGGGGAGAAGTAAAGTAACCATCATAGTCGGGATGAAGTAAACCCATATTTGGAGTTTCTATCGGTTCAGGAATTTCTCCGACTTCTAAGCCTAAATATTTTTCTGCTATCGTCCAACACATGGAAGCAAAGTTTTCTGTTCCTCCTGCATTCCAATAACCATATATAATTAACCAGTTGCGTAAATCTTGTACTTTTTTGGCAGGAATAAACTTTAATAATTTAGGGCCTGTTTTCAAGAAACTTAAATAACCAGCAAGCTTATCTTCTTCTCTGCCACTGGAAAATTTACTTAAAATAAATTTAATAGGTTTAGGCATTCCTTTGGGTTTTTCCCCGATAACAAATTTTCCTAACCTTGTCAAACTCATTAACTCTAAAGCTGACTCGAAAACTAACCGAATGGGGATGTTTTGTACTCTTTCTTTTAACCATATTACTTGGTCATAATCAAAAACTAAACTAGCAAAAAAGACATCGGCATCCTTGAGGGCATTCTCAATAATTTCTGGTTCTTGCGAAAGAGAGCGATCGCTAAATATCTGTATATCCAACTCGTGACACCGTGACTGCGCTAACTGTGCAGCTTGTCGGTACAATTCAAGATTGAATGATTCAAACCCAGTAATGACAACAATGCGTGGCATATCCCTAACCCGTAAAGTTTTGTAACAGCCTTACTTCTATTATATAAGGTTTATGATTGTACTGAGATTATTGAGCATCTAAAAACGCTTCTATGGTTATATTAATATCATTAACAATTTGTCGTAATAATCTAGGAGAAATATCTCGTCCTTTGTGAAAAGGAACCGTTGTAGCTCTTCCATCTTCGTGACGAAATTGTTTATGAGAACCTTTTTGACGAACCTCTCTAAACCCAAGTTTTTCTAGTATTCGGACAACTTCTTGAGGTTTTAAAACTGGTATATTACCCATAATTTATTGAATTACAATATGTTGAGTACCAATGAATTCCGTATTAAAAGATAGGTTTTCATCTTCTAATAGCATTTCGATAACTTCTTTTAAATTTTCCTGTAATTCTTCTAAGGTTTCTCCTTGAGAATGGGCTCCAGGAAACCCAGGAACATAACCAACATAAAGATTGGTATCCATATCTTTTTCAATAATTGCTGTAAATGTTTTCATGTGATTAAATTCAGTAAAATAGTATTATAACCAGAACTGGCGATCGCTTTCTAACATTTTGGACGAATAAATAATTAACCACGCATTGGAGGATTTGCAAAACCCCAATTTAACATAATTTGTCCAATATTTTCCCATTCAGAACGTAAAGACTCTTCAACCATAGAGGTAATTTTAGATGGAAATTGAGTATTAAGATAAGTAATTGAATTTTCTAGGATGTTTTCACCAAAACCTAATGAAATCTGACAATTACATGATTTTTCATTAGTGCAAGACCAATTATTGTGACACCATTTATCAATATCATTAACATATTTATCTAGTTTATCATTCCAAAAATTTTTGACTGAAATTGGTTCTTTAACTATTTTTTTAAGTCTTGTTCCTTCTTTGATATCTAAAAATTTTCTTATTTCTTGTACTGAACTGTTTTCAATTTCTTCTAATTGCTTAAAAGCGTTTTCTCTATTTCTATTTTTAGATATAATCTCAGATAAAATTGAAAGAGGAATTAAGTTTTCAATTTCACGAACGGGGAGAATATAAAGTTGTGTTGTAACAAAAGTATTATCATCTTTTTCTCGAACTCTTTTAGCAGTAGAACCTAGACTACTATCAGGAGATAACTTATCACTATCAACAATACATAGACACAACCTTTTGTTCTTATTTTGAATATTCTCATATACAGTTGCTATTGTATTTCCTCCTCCTAACCTAGATTCAAAATTTAGTTTAATATTTACGTTGTTCCACTTACAAAAAGTTTGGCCAATTATCTGATAAAATTCAGTATCTTGTAAATGTTCACATAATAGTATAGATTTTTGTATGGTTTCTGAATCATAAAAAAAAGTGTAAGGTAATTGAATAATATCTTTGCCTGAATTAGAATCTATTTTACTAACATCACATGGATTAATAATTTCAATATATCTAGAGATATGGGAAAGATAAGCTTTAAATTTAGGAACATTATTTAAGATGTTATTATAAATTCTTTTTGTTCTTTCGGGTAAATCTGAACATTTAACAATTATTTCTAAAGTTTCTCGATCAGCAATTATTGAATGTTTACCTTCACGTCTTGAAGTGGCTAAATTTTCAAGAGCTATAATAAGATCACTAGGCCATGAATCAGAGTTTTTAACATCTTTAACAACAGAAATATCAATTTTAATTAACATATTAAAGAAGATCCATATCAAAAAATCCTAATGGCCAATCCTCGCTTAAATATCCCTCAGAATCAAATTGACTTGTCCTGACTTTTATTTCTTTGGAGTGATCCAATTTATCAAATAGTACAATATTGATATCTTCTGATGAAATGCGTTTTTCTGCAACCAGATATCCTAATTTATTAATTAGCACTTCGCTATGGGTTTCAATGACTAAACGTAAATCAATCCCTCGTTCTTTTGCTGATTGAATTGATTTGACGAATACTTCAGTTAAAACTCCTTGTAAACGAGGATGTAAATGCAATTCAGGTTGTTCAATAGCGAAAACAATAGGACTATCACATAGTAAACGACGAGGAGATATTCTGGATGAAACCTTAGTAAACTCACTCAAAAACCATAACTGAGTAATAATAGGTAAAATTTGAGAAAAACCAAAACCTGTATCAGCAACATTAAAAGATTCTTGAGAATTTTTAGAAGAACGTATTTCTAGAGAAATTAATCCACGACTGGGTTTGATTAAAGTTTCAAATCCAAAATTATTAAGCGTCCATTTACCAAATCTCTGCTGTTCTGGTTTAGTTAAATTTCGTAAGACCATAGGCAAATTCACCCCTTGATAATCTACTTCATCTACCGCTAAATCTTGTGTTCTATAGTACCGCTCTGCTGTTGCTCTCACTGGTCCCATATAACTGATTTTTGTAGAAAAATGTCCTAATAACTCATCACACTGTTCTAGTAACCAAGGAACTGAATTAGCAATAATTAGATCCCGAAATTCTATAAATTCCTTAGAATCTAAAGTCCAAGAATCAACTTTTTTTTTCCATGATTTTGTAACATTATTATTTTTTATCTCTTCTAGCATCCTTTCTGAATATCCAAGCCTGAATGAAGTTATCATTTTCAAGATTGTTTCGTCTGATGTTGAATGGTGCGCCTTTTTTTTTGTCTTTTCAAACAGTTTATTAAATAGTCTTTGAAAAGCGAATCTTCTACGGCTGATCATGTAAAAGCTCATTTTGGCCATTAATATTGGTTCATCAGCTTGGTTATTTATTATTTCTCTAATTTGTGGCAAGATTGCTTTTTGTCCTAGTTGAGAAACAACATAATTATCACCGAAAATTTTTAAAATATCTAAAGAGTTAACCTTAAAATTGGATACTTGATCATTTTTATCTATCTCTATGTAAATGTTGGAATCAGCAAACGTTACACACAGTTTATGCGTCTTAGTAATTAACTGTTTTTTGTCTTCTTCAAGATGTAGCTTTATGGCAATATATAATGGCTTTTCTGTTAATAAGACTCGTTCCCGTTCGACAAATCGACGATCAAGAGATGGTATAATTTCAAACTTAAACTCTAAACAAATATCCTCTTCAGAATTCTTTTGACGAGCATCTTCATAGTTACCAAAATCAACCAACCGACCATTCCATAAAACGGGTCCAATGGTTCTAGATTCTACACTTTGTTTAAGCAAAGGAAAGAAACGCAAAAAGGTACTTTTACCTGAACTATTTTCTCCTACAAGTACCGTAATGGGTTTAATTTTAATTTCCCCTGTATCTGATAAGCAACGTAATCTTTGTAGTCGAATAGAATCCATAGATTTTGTGGTAATTATTTACTACTCTATTCAAGAAAAAACGGCAGAAGGGCGAAACTTCTACCGTTGCTTGAGGGTTAAATCTGAATCATTACGAGTCAGTAGCTTTAGCTAAAACTGGCTGTTTATCACCAGAAACCACTTTAACTTTTCCATCTTCGCCGATATCAACCACAGCGATATCTCCTTCACCCACTCGTCCAGAAAGAATCTCTTCAGCGAGAACATCCTCTAGAAGACGCATAATGGCACGACGCAAAGGTCTTGCACCATACGCAGGGTTATACCCTTCTTCTACTAAGCGTTCCTTGAATTTATCGGTAACTTGTAGGGTAATTTCTTTCTCAGTTAACCGTGCAAACACTTCTTTGAGGAGAATTTCGGAAATTTCCTTGACTTCTTCTTTGTTCAACTGACGGAAGACGATAATCTCATCTAGTCGGTTGAGGAACTCAGGTCGGAAGTATTGCTTCAATTCTTCGTTAACCAGGTTGCGAATACGGTTGTACTGTGCTTCGGTTTGGTCATCTTCAAACTCAAATCCGAGACCACCGCCACCCTTCTCAATGACCTTAGAACCGATGTTAGAGGTCATGATTAATAAGGTGTTCTTAAAGTCCACTGTACGTCCCTTAGCGTCCGTTAAACGTCCGTCTTCTAAGATTTGTAGAAGCATATTGAAGACATCGGGGTGTGCTTTTTCAATTTCATCGAACAGCACAACGGTATAAGGACGACGACGAACTGCTTCTGTTAGTTGTCCACCCTCGTTATAACCCACATATCCTGGAGGGGAACCGATTAACTTAGAAACCGTATGGCGTTCCATGTATTCGGACATATCCAGACGAATCATGGCTTCTTCTGACCCGAAGAAGTAGGTCGCTAACGCCTTGGTTAACTCGGTTTTACCCACACCAGTCGGTCCTGAGAAGACGAAACTAGCAATAGGACGGTTGGGGTTCTTTAACCCAACTCTTGCCCGACGAATAGCCCTAGAAACCGCTTTAACCGCATCTTCTTGACCGATTAACCGTTGATGTAGGGTATCTTCCATGTGGAGAAGTTTTTCGGATTCAGTTTCCGTCAACTTGTTCACTGGAACCCCAGTCCAAGAAGCGACGATGTGGGCGATTTCTTCCGCATCTACAAAGGGTTCTTCGCTTTCTCCTTCCCCTTTCTTAGCGGTAGAAATAGAGCGAATTTGCTCTTTAATATCCATTTCTTGATCCCGCAATTCTCCAGCGCGATCGAAGTCTTGGGAGCGAACTGCGTCATCTTTTTGCTTCAAGATAGTCCGCAGTTCTTTGTCTAATTCCTTGGCCGCAGGAGGCAGTTGAGAATTGATTAACCGTACCCGTGATCCTGCTTCATCGATCAAGTCAATGGCTTTATCAGGGAGATAACGGTCAGAAATATAGCGATCAGATAGTTTGGCTGCTGCTTCTAACGCTTCATCTAAAATTTTGAGCTTATGATGCTGCTCATAGCGTTCTCTGAGGCCGTAGAGAATTTCGATGGTTTCGTCAACGGAGGGTTCCCCTACCATGACGGGTTGGAAACGACGTTCTAAGGCTGCATCCCGTTCGATGTGCTTACGGTATTCATCTAGGGTAGTTGCACCAATACATTGTAATTCACCCCGTGCTAAAGCCGGTTTGAGAATGTTAGCTGCGTCGATCGCCCCTTCTGCTGCACCTGCACCGATGAGGGTATGAACTTCATCAATAACCAGGATAACGTTTCCTGCTTGACGAATTTCGTCCATAATTTTCTTCAGTCGTTCCTCAAATTCCCCACGGTACTTGGTTCCTGCAACTAATAAACCAATATCGAGGGTGACGACTCGTTTCTCTTCGAGGATGTCGGGAATATCCTTGTTAGCAATGCGTTGGGCTAACCCTTCTGCGATCGCTGTTTTACCCACACCAGGTTCCCCAATAAGAACAGGGTTATTCTTGGTACGACGGCCCAGAATTTGGATCACGCGCTCAATTTCTTTTTGTCGTCCCACCACAGGATCGAGTTGTCCATCGGCTGCTAACTGGGTTAAATTGGAACCGAATTCGTCTAAGGTAGGAGTTTTGGTGCGTCCTGGGGTTCCACCACCAGCGGCCACCTCTGCGGTTTCCCCTAATTGGCGAATCACTTGGGTTCTCACTTTGGAGAGGTCTACACCAAGGTTTTCTAGAACCCTTGCTGCCACCCCTTCCCCTTCTCTAATTAAGCCTAAGAGAAGGTGTTCAGTACCGATATAGTTGTGTCCTAATTGTCTAGCTTCTTCTAAGGAAAGTTCTAGAACTCGTTTTGCTCTTGGGGTAAAAGGAATTTCAACAGCAACGAAACCCGATCCTCGGCCAATGATTTTCTCTACTTCAATACGAGCATCCTTTAGGTTAACCCCCATTGATTTGAGAACTTTGGCAGCGACTCCGGTTCCTTCGCCGATGAGGCCAAGAAGAATTTGTTCAGTCCCAACAAAGTTGTGACCAAGCCGACGAGCCTCTTCCTGCGCCAGCATAATTACCTTAATAGCTTTTTCTGTAAAGCGTTCAAACATATCTTTATTAATCCATCACCTGTTGCTTGCCCTTGTAAGCTGATTTTAGCACAGCTTTTTTGTCCTTATTATTAATGTAGGATTTTGCAGCATTAACTACTATTTTGCGTTTTTTGTTTGAATTTTTTTCTGTTTATTCCTCCATTAATAATGTTTTAGGGTCAATTGTTTTTATGATTTTGACACAGAATTTTTAATTTGTTCGCCCAAATCATTAAGATTATCTAAATTTAACCGATAACTGAGGGGATGAGCAATGAGGCGAGCCGTACTCTGAAATAGGGTATCCACTTCCACTAGGCCATTTTCTTTGAGGGTGCGTCCTGTGGAGACTAAATCAACGATCGCTTCTGACATTCCGGTAATGGGACCAAGTTCAACCGAACCGTAGAGGGGTATAATTTCGACCGGTAAGTCTAGCTGTTGGAAATAGGTTTTAGCACAGTTGACAAATTTTGAGGCAACTTTGCTATTGGGGGGTAATTCTGTGGGGGTTTGGTAGGGACTGGTTTTGGGAACAGCGACGGACATCCGACAACCGCCAAAGTTTAAGTCTGCTAGATGAGCCACTTCTGGGCTTTTTTCTAATAGTAAATCATACCCAACTATACCTAATTGTGCTTGTCCATATTCGACGTAAACGGGTACATCGGTGGCTCTCACTAATAATCCTTTGGCGGTATTGGTGGGATCGGTTATTTGTAATTGACGGTTTTTGGAGTCTAAAAAGGCACTAAAATCTAATCCAATGCGTTTAAAGAGTTCAATGGAATCTGATAATAATGCGCCTTTAGGGAGTGCAATAGTAATCATTATTGATAGTTTTTAGGATTATCTTTTACTGTATAGCAATTTGCACTTGTAGGGTGGGCAAAACTAGAAATATATGAACCAATTATAAATTATCAAATTTTGCCCACCCTACGTTATTTGATTATACTTATAACTAATAGTCCTGTTAAAATTTGCGTTACATAACTAAAAGGAAAATGCTATATTGTGGAGAGAAAGATAATTATTACGATTCGGGCTATTATGAACATTAATTTACCGATTGAACTTTTAAAAACAGCCCAAATGACCGAAACAGAAATGCTTCGAGAAATTGCCATCATGCTTTACCAGCAACAGCGAATTTCTTGGGAAAAGGCTGCTCAACTTAGTAGGATGACGAATGACGATTTTTATCAACTGTTATTAAACCGGAATATTATCAGTTCGCCCATAGATGATGAAGATGAACATAATGACCTAATTTTTGCTAGTTTACGGGCTTCTCTACAACAAGTTAAAGAGAATAAAATTCATCCTATTGCTGAATTATGGGATGGCATTGATGTCTGAAATTAATCTGTTTTTTGCTGATGAATTTAAAGAACGAATTCGGACACTTGCTAAACGTTATCGCAATATTCGTAAGGACTTACAACCTCTTATTGATGAGCTTCAGTCTGGTAACTTTATTGGTGATAAAATCATAGGTACAGGTTATACTGTTCTAAAAGTTCGTCTTAAAAATAGTGATATTCAAAAAGGAAAAAGTAGTGGATATCGAGTTATCTATCAAATTAAAGATAATCGCTGTGTTCTAATGCTTATTATTTATTCTAAGTCAGATCAGACAGATATTTCAGCTAAACAAATTAAATATATTATTAGCAATTTTGAAACATTGTAGGGTGGGCAAATCCTAAAGACATCTTAACAAATTATCTAACGTTGAAAGTTTGCCCACCCTACGTTCTACAATTATCTTCAAATTAATGTTTAATTAAGATTTTAATTAGATTACGAGGATCATTTAATGAGATAATAGTTAACTGTAAATCTATTTTGAGACATTGAATCGTTTTTTTGCTAAATTTATGAGTAATTTTTCTCCTGAAAGTTCAGCCGTTCAACAACTTTATAATACTTATCCTTTCCCCCCAGAACCTTTATTAGATGAACCGCCACCAGGGTATAATTGGCGATGGAATTGGATTGCTGCTTATAACTTTTGTACAGGGAGAAAACCCGCGACAGAAACGATTCGTATTTTAGACGCAGGGTGTGGAACAGGAGTGGGAACAGAATACTTAATTTTATTAAATCCTCATGCTGAAATTGTGGGAATTGATATTAGTGAAAAAGCCTTAGAAATTGCACAAAAACGGATTCAACAATCAGGAGTTGCAGCTAACCATAATTATCCTATTTCTTTCCATCATTTACCCTTAGAAAATGCTGATAAAATTGAAGGAGAGTTTGACTTAATTAACTGTGTGGGAGTGTTGCATCATTTACCCAATCCCATCGCAGGAATTAAAGCCTTATCTAAAAAATTAGCCCCTGGTGGAATCTTTCATATTTTTGTCTATGCAGAGTTAGGAAGATGGGAAATTCAGCTAATGCAAAAAGCCATTTCTCTGCTACAAACGGAAACTAAAGGTGATTATAAAGATGGGGTTTTTGTTGGGCGAAAACTGTTTGAATTATTACCAGAAAATAACCGAATTCTCAAGCGAGAAAAAGAGAGATGGTCATGGGAAAATCAGCGAGATGAATCCTTTGCCGATATGTATGTTCATCCCCAAGAAACAGATTATAATATTGATACTTTATTTGAATTAATTGAAGCATCGGGACTAGAATTCATTGGCTTTTCTAACCCTCAATATTGGGAATTAAAACGATTAATTGGAGAATCAGAAGAACTGATAAAACGGTCAGGAGAATTAAGCGATCGCCAACGATATCGATTGACTGAATTACTCGATCCAGAAAACATAACTCATTACGAATTTTTCTTAGGAAAACCCCCTATAATTAAAACAGATTGGTCAGAGGATGAAACCTTATTATCTGCTATGGTTGAACTTCATCCTTGTTTACATGGTTGGCCGAGTCAAAGTTTACTTAATTATGATTATCAACCCATTACTTTAAACGATGCTGAATATAATTTTATGCAAAATTGTGATGGAAAATTAAGGGTTAAAGATATTTTAGCGAAAGTTTCTATTGACTTAGAAATCGTGCGATCGCTGCAACAAAAACAGTTAATTATTTTGATCCAAATATAGCAGTTCCCATACTTGTGAGGTACAAACTCTTCTAGTTTTAGGAGTTAGGAGTTCGGGAGTTGAGGAGTTCGGGAGTTCAGAAGTTGAATCTTAGGTGTACCTCATGAGTCCAGGAAATGCTATATCAATTAAAAGGTGGGCAGTGCATCGGCCTACAATCTATAATTAAGTATATTTTTGATAAACCTTGTAATTAATCGTGACGGTGGATTTTTCAGCATATTTAGACGCAATCTGCAATAATCCCAAATATACGCAGTGGTGGAAGACTTATACTGTTACGGATGTTGTTAGCAAAGAAATATTTAAACACAGAAGTGATGATAAAATGCGATCGCCTGATGAAGTCAGAAGTGAATTGCCAGCTTTTTCTCCCTTGTTAGATTTAGATGTAAAGGTGCAAACTGTCCCTAAGAAGGATGAAGGAGAAAATAGAAAAGAGGAACAAGAGAAAATAGAAAAATTAGGTGTTTTAGAAGGATTACGAAAATATTCAGCCAATCATGTCTTATTACGAGGAAAACCTGGATCGGGAAAATCTACTGCTTTGATTCGTTTATTGTTAGAAGAGAGTGAGAAACAGAAATTAGGAAAAATTCCTGTATTGGTAGAACTCAGATCCTATAAAACATCAGTTCTAGATTTAATTCAAAACTTCATATCACAAAACCTGTTAAATGTCAATGGCAATGACCTAGAAACTTTATTAAGAGAAGGTAAATTGCTGTTATTGGTGGATGGAGTGAATGAGTTGCCATCCAATGCAGCTTATCGAGATTTACAGCAGTTTGAGCAGCAATATTCCCAAATTCCCATGATTTTCACCACGAGAGAATTGGGGTTGCGGGGTGATTTGAATATTGAGAAAAAGCTGACAATGGAACCGTTGACGGAACCTCAGATGCAGCAGTTTGTTAAAGGTTATTTACCTGAAAAAGAAGCTGAGGGGAGGTTAAAGCAGTTAGGAGGAAGAATAAAAGAGTTAGGAGAAACTCCTTTGCTGTTATGTATGTTATGTTACGTTTTTGTAGAGAATCAGCAGGAAATCCCTGATACTTTAGGGGGCTTGTTTCGGGACTTTACAAAGATTTATGATGATGCCTTAATTGATAAAGTAAAGCCTTATGTCAAGACTAAAGCTGATTCTCGTCTATTATGGTCAGATTCGTTGAAACATCTGGCGTTTGAGATGACCAAGCGCAAAGATGAACCGGCTATTAGTGCCACAGAAGCAGAAACTATTTTAGGGGAATTTTTAGCAGAAGCAAGGGAAACAGACTATTCTTTGCGTCGTTGTCGTCTTTGGTTACAAGATTTATTGAATTATCATCTTTTACAACGACGGGGACAGGATGACATTGAATTTCGTCATCAGTTAATCCAGGAATATTATGCTGCGGAAACCCTAGTGCTAGAGTTTGATAAGCTAACGGATGAACAGTTACAGTGGGACTATCTTAATTGTCTTAAATGGACGGAACCGATGGCGGTAGTTGCAGGGTTATTCAAGGAGGAAAAGCAAGTAGTGAGGTTAGTTAAGTTGGGGTTAGCAGTGGACTTAAAATTAGGTGCAAGGTTAGCAGGGGAGGTAAATTATACATTTCAGGGTGAGACAGTTGATTTAGTTAAAAAGTTAGAGATTCCAGCCTTATATCGGATAGAGTTGTTGGAGAGAACAAAGTCTGAGGAAGCGGTATCTGAGCTAGAAAAGTCTTTAAATGACTCTGATGACAATGTTCGTAGGAAAGCAGCAGAAGCATTAGGTAATATTGGTTCAGACAAAGCCATTGAGAGCTTAGAAATTGCTTTAAATGATTCTGATGATGATGTTCGTAGGAAAGCAGCAGAAGCATTAGGTAAGATTGGTTCAGAAAAAGCTATTAAGAGTTTAGTTGCAGTTTTAAATGAGCCTTTTGTTTGGATTTGGGTTCGTAGGAGTGCAGTAGAAGCATTGGGGAATATTGGTTCTGATCAAGCTATTGAGAGCTTAGAAAAGGCTTTAAATGATCCTGATAAGTGGATTCGTAGGAATGCAGTAGAAGCATTGGGGAATATTGGTTCTGATCAAGCTATTGATAGTTTAGCAACCGCACTAGATAACTCTGATGAGAATACTCGTAGGAAAGCAGCAGAAGCATTAGGTAATATTGGTTCAGAAAAAGCTATTAAGAGTCTAGTAAAGGCTGTAAATGACTCTGGTTGGCGGGTTCGTGAGGTAGCAACAGAAGTATTAGTGAACATTGCTTCAGAAAAAGCTATTGAGAGTTTAGAAATTGCTTTAAATGACTCTGATGGGCGGGTTCGTTTCTATGTAGCAGCAGTATTGGGAAAGATTGGTTCAGAAAAAGCTATTGAGAGCTTAGAAAAGGCTTTAAATGACTCTAGTGGGTGGGTTCGTGAGAGAGCAGCAAATGTATTAGGGAGCATTGGTTCAGAAAAAGCTATTGAAAGCTTAGAAATTGCTTTAAATGACTCTGATAAATATGTTCGTAGGAGTGCAGCAAATGCATTAGGGAACATTGGTTCAGAAAAAGCTATTGAAAGCTTAGAAATTGCTTTAAATGACTCTGATGATGATGTTCGTGAGAGAGCAGCAGAAGCATTAGGTAAGATTGGTTCAGAAAAAGCTATTGAGAGTTTAGTTGCAGTTTTAAATGATTCTGATAGTTGGGTTCGTAGGAAAGCAGCAAATGCATTAGGGAACATTGGTTCAGAAAAAGTTATTAATAGCTTACAACTTGCTTTAAATGATTCTGTTATGGGGGTTCGTGAAAGTGCAGCCAAGGCATTGGGGAAAATTGGTTCAAAAAAAGCGATTAAGAGCTTAGAAAAGCCTTTAAATCATGCTGCTATGACAGTTCGTAACAATCCAGCAGAAGCTTTGAGAAAGATTACTTCAAAGGAAGATATTGAGAGGTTCAAAAGTGCTTTAAATCACTCTGATTGGATCGTTCGTAATAATGCAGCAAAAGAATTGGAAAACATCGGTTCAGAAAATACTATTGAGAGCCTATCTACTTTCTTATTAAGAGATGATCAGCAACATCATAATAAGAGTTTTTCTAATATCCTTAAAGCCCTAGAAACCATCCAAAATAAATGTAAAATTTATCAAACTCTTTGCTTCCCCTTCCTAAAAATACCTCAAAATTCCCATATCTCTGACACAAAGTTAACAGAATACTGCTTAAAATATAGACAACATCATGATAAATCAAGACAACTGACTCAAGCAGGATTTAGTCTATCTAACCCCCAAGAACTGAAACAAGCTATTAAGCAACTCATTACTCAGAATATCGTCAGTCAATCTCAAGAAAATGAGTATGGAATCTTGTATCACGTCAAAGGAGAGTTAAACAGTATTAATGGTGAAAAATTAGTAATGATTACTGTTTGGTTAAAACGAAAAATCGATCAGAAAATTCAATTTATTAGTTTGAAAATTATCTAAGAGTAATAGTCATGAAAACCAACACAACAAACATCAATCAAAATACGGTTAATACTATCATTCCTTCCTTACAAGAAATTGCTAAACTTTCCCTAGAAGAAAGACATAAACTATTATCACCAATAATACAAGAAATTGCCGAAGATATTAACAATGATCCCGAATTAAATTTATTTTCTCAGCTAGACGGAGAAGGATTAGAAGATAATGACGATTAATCCCAAAAGAAGCGAAATTTGGCAAGTCAATCTTGATCCAACGATTGGACAAGAAATTAAGAAAAAACGTCCCGTAATTGTCATCAGTTCAGATATTTATAGTCCTATTGCTTTAAGAATAGTTATTCCTGTAACGACTTGGCAAAATAAATTTATTAATCGTCCTTTCATGGTTAAGATTGTTAAAAATAACTTGAATGGTTTAAGTCAAGATTCTGCGGGAAATGTCCTACAGATCCGTAGTATTTCAACCCAAAGATTTATTAATAAATTTGGCATAGTTTCCGATGAAATTATTCAACAATTATTGTTGGCATTAATTATTAGTGTCGATTATTCATTAGAATGATTTTTTCTGTCTTTCTTAATATTCAATATTTCTGGTTAATAACTATAATAAATTCATCTCTTAAATAGTAATTTAATCCGATTATGACTACTTTATATCAACAAGTTTTTTTAACTAAAGATGTCCCAGAATATAACCTAAAAAAAGGTGCTACTGCTATATTAGTAGATATTGTTCCCCATCCCCGACAAGGAGAAGATGGTTATGTATTAGAAATTTGTGAGGATGAAAGTAATTCAATTAATATTGTTATTGTTCCTAAATCTACTGTTAAAATGATGACTAATTCAGAAATATTTATTTCCTATGCTTGGGGAGGAGATAGCGAAACCCTCACCAATGAACTTGATAACGCATTTAAAACAAAAGGAATCACTATTATTCGAGATAAACGAGACGTAGGTTATAAAGGATTAATCAAAGAATTTATGCAGCGTCTGGGACAAGGAAAATGTATTATTGTTGTCCTTAGTGATAAATATCTCAAATCTAAAAACTGTATGTTTGAATTAATAGAAATTGCTAAAAATGGCAACTTTTATGATCGAATTTTTCCTATTGTTTTACCCGATGCCAATATTTATAAAGCTGCTTCTAGATTATACTATATACAACATTGGGAGGCACAAATAAAAGATCTAGAAGATGCCATGAAAACAGGAGGTTTAGCCAACTTACAAGGGATTACCGATGATCTCAACTTATATACAGAAATTCGTAATCAAATTGCTGAATTAACTAACATCTTAAAGAATATGAATACTTTAACCACAGAAATGCACAAGGAATCAGACTTTGAAGCGATTATTACAGCAGTTGAAACCAGATTGAATGAAGAGTAAATAAATTGTAATCAAGAACAAACATTGGAAAAATTAATTATAATGTTTATAAATTAATTATAGAACAGGTCAAAATGTCAAACTTAGAAACTATTAATAAAAATACCCTTTCTTCTTCTCTTTCCTTAGAACATACTCAAACAATAATTAATGCTTTATCTATCCAATTAGAGGATAAAAATCCTGATATTCGTGCCAAATCAGCAGAAGCTTTAGGGAAAGTTAGTAGCGAATTAGCTTTACAAGTTTTAATTGCTCATATTCATAATCAAAATGCAGGAGTTCGACTCAATATTATCCAAGCATTAGGTAACATTATGGAAGGATTAGATAAGATTGAAAATGATTCTCTTGTCCCGAATCTTGTTAATTATATTAATGATTCAAATCCCTACATTCGTACAGCTACCGTCGAAACTTTAGGAAAAATTGGCTCAGAAGAAGCGGTTAATTATTTGATTCAATCTTTACAAGATCATGAAGCAACAGTTCGCGCTACTGCTGCTAAATCATTAGGACAAATTGGTTCACAATTAGCTATTAATAGTTTAATTCAAGCGTTTCATGACCAAGACGAAATGGTTCGTATTTACGCAATAGAAGCTGTGGGAAAAATTGTTGATCATTATTCTAAGTCATAATAACTAAATCTGATTATGATTAATCAATCCCATGAAATTTTTGTTTCTTATGCTTGGGAACGTCAGAGTCAAGAAATTGTAGAACAGCTTTCTATTGCTTTTAAAACTAAAGGAATCAATTTGATAAAAGATAAACAAAATTTAGCTTACAAAGAATCTATTACAGATTTTATGAAATGTATTAGTAAAAGTAATATTATTATCGTTGTTATTAGTGATCAATATCTTAAATCTGAAAACTGTATGTTTGAATTGATTGAAATTGATAAAAATGGTGATTTTATTGCCCGAATATTCCCTCTAGTTTTAGATGATGCTAATATATATAATGCTGTAGGAAGACTCGGCTATATTCACTACTGGGAAGCAAAAATAAACAACCTAGAAAATATGATGAAAAAAGGAGGACTTGATAACTTACAGGGTATTACAGATGACCTTAATTTATATAAAGAAATTCGTCAGAAAATAGCAAAAATAACTGACACCTTAAAAACGATAAATAACCTAACAACAAACAGACATCAACAATCAAACTTTGAGGAAGTTATTGAAGCCGTTGAAACCAGATTAAATGAAGACTAAATAACTTGACTTCAATTACATTAATACTGGGTTCTATAATTTTTAGTTGCTGGGGATAAATTGGATTTACATTTTCATCAATGAGATAGCTAAGACTCATTAGTTTTTGTTTTTTGCCGTTCCTTTCTGAGTTGTTTAAATCCCTCAGAAACCGAAGGGGGATTTTTCCTTTGCTCTTCTCTCATTATATATCCATGTTGTAGCCAATTTTTCATATATTCAGTCACAAATTCTTGATTTTGCAAATAGTATAAAATCGTTGCATAAACTTGTTCCAAAGTTAAAGATGGATAAGTTTGAGCAATTTCTTCTGGAGAATGCCCACAGTTAATATATTCGTTAATAATCGTTTCAATACCTATTCTTGTTCCTTGTAGTCTAATATCATTTTCTGAGACAATATAAAAATAATCTTGAAGGACGTGAGTAGTCATATTACTCTCCTAATAACACTTTTAAAGAGGACTATTTTCAAGATAGCAAATTAAGATATGAGTATAAGTTTCCATCCCTCATTATTCTGTTGAAGATTTCTAAACTCCAAACTCCGAACCTCGAACCCCGAACTCCGAACCCCCAACCACTTCCCATATGTCCCCCTCAGTCCTAAACTTGACTACAAGAGATATAATAGGCAATCGCGAGGTTATCTTGTGAAGAAAGTTCTAGCAATCATACTCGGCGGAGGCGCAGGTACGCGCTTATATCCCTTAACCAAGTTACGGGCCAAACCCGCCGTTCCC
>JAAUYD010098336.1_pt1 | contig 29568 bp, 27 predicted proteins | sample 7278101 | NCBI WGS metagenome assembly JAAUYD01 (sample SAMN14350128, study PRJNA611818) | marine sediment metagenome | isolation source: surface marine sediment (0.6m) | place: French Polynesia: Moorea | collected 2018-08
CCTGGCACTCGCCGCCGCCCGCTTCTCGGCATCGAACCCGTCGAGCTCGAGATGGCCCAGCTCGGTGTTGGGTACGAGCGTGCCGTCGACGAACAAGCCCGACCCGATCCCCGTGCCGAAGGTCAGGCACAGCACCACACCGTCGCGGTCACGGCCGATCCCCCACCGCATCTCGGCCATCCCGGCGGCGTCGGCGTCGTTCATCAGCGACACGGGGTGACCCACCGTCTCGGTGAACAAGGCGTCGCCGTCGACGCCGATCCACGACTCGTCGATGTTCGCCGCGCTCCGCACGATGCCGTGGGTCACCACCGACGGCATGCAGACACCGACGGGACCCGACCACCCGTGATGGTCGACGAGCTGCTTGACGACCTTGGCGACGCGTTTCGGCGTCGCCGGCTTGGGGGTGTCGATGCGGAAGCGATCGGCGGCGAGCGCACCCGTCGTCAGGTCGACGGGTGCCGCCTTCATGCCGCTGCCGCCGATGTCGATGCCGAAGCCGCGGTCGGGATTCACAGCCCGACAACCTATCGAGCGCGGCTCAGGCCCGAGCGCGGGTCTTGCGCAGGATCGGGTCGGCGGCCGCCAGCGTGCGGTCGGCGACCCGCATGGTGCGCCCGGCGGCGCCGGGCGTCGATGAATCGACGAGGTTGCCCATCACCTGCAGGGTGATGTCCGCGATCCGTTGCGTGCCGACGGCGAACCGCAGCCCGGTTCGCATCAGCCACGGATGGCCGATGACGAACGCGAAGCGGCGGCCGGTACGCAGGAACCCGTCGAACCGCTCGCCGATCTGCCGGTCGTAGCGCTCGGGTGCCGTGGCCGGGTCGTCGAGGAACAGGTCGGCGGCGAGCATGCCGGACTCGAGCCCGTAGTCGATGCCCTCACCGTTCATCGGGTTGACGAGCCCGGCGGCATCGCCGATCGCGACCCAGCCGGGACCGTGGCGCTTCACGGCGCTCATCGGCAGCCGCCAGGCGCGTGGGCGTTCGAGGTTCGGCCCGATCTCCCACGAATCGGCGACGAGCGACCGGTAGCTGTCGAGGAGCCGGTTGAGGTTGAGCTGCTTGAACCCCTTCATCGTCGACAGCGCGCCGACACCGATGTTGACGGTGCCGTCGCCGCACGGGAACATCCAGCCGTACCCCGGGATCCAGGTCCCGTGCTCGTCGCGGATCGTGAGACATGCCTCGAGGTGGCGGTCGTCGTGGCGGGGGCTCTCGACGTAGGCGCGGATCGCGAGCCCGAACGGCTCGTTCGGGTCGCGCTCGGCGCCGAGCGTGCGGGCAACGGCGCCGGGTGCGCCGGTCGCGGCGACGACCAGCCCGGCCTCGATGTCGCCCTGTGCGGTGCGGACGCCCGAGACGCGACCGTCGTCGTCGACGATCGGATCGCCGGCCGTCTCGAACCGGACGTCGGCGCCGGCTTCGACGGCGGCGTCGATGAGCGCCGCGTCGAGACGTCGGCGCGGCCACACGGCACCGTGGCTGGGGAAGCGCCCCGTCTCGGGCCACGGCAGCTCGCGAACCTGCCTGCCGGCGATCATCCGCAATCCGTCGATGTGGTGGGCGCCGTCGAGCGGGATCGCGAGCTCGTTCAAGGCGGCGACCGCCCGCGGCGTGAGGCCGTCACCGCAGATCTTGTCGCGTCCGTGCGAGCCCTTCTCGACCACGATCACGCTGGCGCCGGCACGCGCAGCGCGGATGGCGGTCGCTGCGCCGGCAGGGCCGCCGCCGATGACGGCGATGTCAACGCGCTCGGTCACACCCCCGATTCAATCGGAGGAGGGAGCCGCCTGCTCAGCGATGCGCTGATGATGATGTATGACTTCGGCCACGATGAACCGCAGGAACTTCTCGGAGAACACCGGGTCCAGGCCGGATTCCTCGGCCAGCGAACGCAGGCGGGCAACCTGCTCGGCCTCGCGATCGAGGTCGGCCGCCGGCAGGCCCGCCGATGCCTTGTACTCGCCGACGTCCTGGGTGATCTTGAATCGTTCGGCGAGGAGGTGCACGAGCGCCGCATCGATGTTGTCGATGCTCGATCGGTACTTCTCGAGCTGCTCGTCGGTCATCGTGATCGGACGATAACCGATCGACGGCGACACGGCGCCGAGCGCGCTACCTTGCCGACGTGCCCGCCATGCCGGTCCTGTTCGTCGACCATCCGTATCCCGCCGCGTACGACGACATCGTCGCGGGTCGCGCCGAGATCGTCGGGTCCGGCACCGACGATGGACTCGACCGCGCCGACGCCGTGATCGCCGGCGCCGTCCGCCGGTGGGACGCGGCTGCGGTCGCCGCAGCTCCGAACGTGCGTGCCGTCTCGCGCATCGGGGTCGGCTACGACAACGTCGACGTCGACGACCTGCATCGCGTCGGTGTGGTCGCCTGCCACACGCCGACGGCGCCGATGGTGTCGACCGCCGAGCACACGATGGCGCTGCTGCTCGCCATCACGAAGCACCTGCCGCACCACGTGCGACGGGCACGAGCCGGCCTCAAGGGCGAACCGGTCGGGCGAGCACTCGAGCTCGACGGGCAGGTGCTCGGCCTGGTCGGCACCGGCCGCATCGCGTCCCGGGTCGCCGTGGCCGCACAGGCGCTCGGGATGCGTGTCGTGGCCACCGACCCGGCACACGACGTGTCGCCTGTCGAGGGCGTCGAGCTGCTCTCGCTCGACGAGCTGCTGCGGCGATCCGACGTCGTGTCGCTGCACGCACCCGCGCTGCCCACGACGACGCACATGATCGATGCCGATGCGCTCGCGACGATGCGCGACGGCGCCTACCTCGTCAACTGCGCCCGCGGCGCGTTGGTCGACCACGACGCGCTGCTGGCCGCGCTCGACGGCGGGAAGCTCGCCGGCGCAGCGCTCGACGTCACCGAACCCGAGCCCCTCCCCGAGGGCCACCCGCTGCTCGACCGCGACGACGTGATCGTGACGCCCCACATCGCGTCGGCGAGCGTCGCCGGGCGGCGTCGCCTGTACCAACACGCGGTCGACAACGCGCTCGCCGTGATCGAGGGTCGCCCCGCCTCGATCGTGCCACCCTCCGCCTGACCGCTGGCCGTCGCGAACCCTCTCGCCGGCGTCGCGACCGGCGAGTCTCGGTGTGCGGTTGGCCTCTGCCAGACTCGGCCCATGAGCACGTTGCGCGAGACCTGGGCGGCCGGTGGCGAGACGTTGGGGCTCTGGCTGTCGCTGCCGACCACGGTGTCCGCCGAGGCCACCGCCCTGCAGCCCGTCGACTACGTCTGCATCGACACCCAGCACGGCGCGATCGACTACCAGGCGTCGGTGTCGATGATCCAGGCGATCGAGCTCGGCGGCGGTACGCCGATCGTGCGCGTCCCGTGGAACGAACCGGGCATCATCGGGAAGTCGCTCGATGCCGGCGCCCACGGCGTGATCGTGCCGATGGTGAACGACCGTGAGCAGGCCGAGGCGGTGGTGCGGGCGGCGAGGTACGTGCCCGACGGCGCCCGCAGCTGGGGACCGGTGATGGCGGCGATGCGCCACGCCGACAACCGATCCTGGGCGGCGGAGACGATCGCCGTCATCCCGATGATCGAGACCGGTGAGGCGGTGTCGAACCTCGACGACATCCTCACCGTTCCGGGCATCGACGCGATCTACGTCGGCCCCGCCGACCTCGCCATCAGCCTCGGCCTGGGCCCCGCCGGCAACGAGGGCGACCCCGTGTTCGACGGGGCGCTCGAGACCATCGTCGCCGCCTGCCGCCGTCACGGCGTCGTCCCGGGCATCCACTCCACCGGCGCACTGACGCCCCTGCGGCGTGCGCAGGGGTTCCGCATGATCACGGTGACGAGCGACGCGCTGGCGATGCGCGCCGGCTACGCGAGTGAACTGGCGGCGTCCCAGGGCGAAGCCGCCGGTGAGGAGTCGGGCGACCTCTATTGATGCCGTGACCGGCAACGTGTGCGCTGTTACGCGCCGAGTCGACCGTGGCGCCGGCACGGCGCGGCGACGAAGGAAGCGCCGTGCGCACCTTCGAGGTAGCCGGAACGCCGCCAGCGGTGCGTTCGGCCGGCGGACCGTACAACTTGGTGGACACGGCGCTCCGGGTGAAATGCCGTGGACTTCCCCCACACGGCTCGCAGGCATGGCTCGAGGACGGGCCCACCGTCGCGTAGGACGATCTTCGATACGACGACGGTCGGCCCTGTCGGAGGTGGAACGCGTCGCGGACCTGGAACGTCATCTTCGTGACGATGCCGACCGTCCCGATCCCCCGACGGCGGCCGGAACAGGTCGTCGTCTGGACCGAGGTCCTCGTGGAGGGTGCCCGCGCCGTCCACGAGGTCGAGGGCGACCACCGCGTCGCCGATCCGTCGCTACTCGAGTGGGTGCGCAGCGAAGAACTCGTAGGAGCCTTCGAGGTAGTCGAATTCCTCGTACTCACACATGAAGGGGGCGGCCGGACCCTTGGCCTCGTGCGTGACGAAGCAGTGGCCCATGCCTTGGATGTCGTAGAACACGACGTCCGCATCGCAGTCCAGGAACGTCTTCTCCAGGACTCCTGAACCGAGGTCGTCGACAGCGGGCTCCGGGTCGCAGCCGTTGATGCTGGTCCATCGGTCGACGATGGCGTTGACGGTCGTTCGGTCGGTATCCCCCGTGAAGGTCAACAACGGCACCGGCCGACCCGGTGCGCAGGCCTGCGTGGTGCCCTGACCAACCGCCGAGACGAACGACGCGATCCTGTCGGACGCTTCACACGCCAGGCCCTCCGCGATCGCGGCCGCCCAGGCCGTTCCCATCGCATGGATCTGCTCCGGGTCCACGCAGAACGCCGAACCGATGCCGTCGATGAGTGAGACGAGCGCTTCCGGCGTGACCGCTTGCCGATCGGAGGTCTGGACGATGAGCATGAGTCCGTTCAAGCCGTCGACATACGGACGCATTCCCTCAAGAGCCTGGTCGCGGCTCCCGCTTCCTGAGGGGAACATCACATACAGCGGTGCCGGTGCGACATCCGAGTACGAGTCGGGCACCACCATCCAGTACGGCTGCTCGACCTCTCCGAACCGACCGACCCCTTCGTACTCGCCGGGCCCGTGCAGGACCTCGCATCCCGGTCCTGCATCTGGCGCCAGGGTGGTCGGCGCTGGAACGCTGGTCGAGGTCCGAGGCGGCTCGGTGACCTCAGGCTCGGTGACCGCGGGCTCGGTGACCTCAGGCTCGGCTTGCGCGGCGACGTCCGGTGCCGCGGTGTCCGTTCCGGACGAGCCGTCGCCGCCGCACGCGATCAGCAAGAGTCCACCCACTGCCACGAGGGCGATGCATCGGTTCCACATGATCCCTCCGTTCATCCGAATCTCGAGTCGTGGTCGATCGGGCTCACGACGGGGTGAAGAGCCAGGGTCCCCTCATCCATGACTGGGTCGAGACGAGGAGTGTGTCCCCGGACGAGGCAGCAGCGCTGCCCGCTGCCTCGAACGGAGCGGGCACCTGGTACACCCCAGAACCGTCTGGGGCGACCAGCTGGAGCGGTTCGGGATCCTCTCCGGAGACCACGAATCCGTAGTCACCCACGGCGGTCAGCGAGCCCCCGAGGTCGGGGGGCGACTGCGGGACCTGGGTCCATTCGAGGCCGTCGGCCGAGTACCAGAACCCAGCCCAGTGAGTCGAGGCGACGGCTCCCATCGGCCCGACCGCCAGCGAGTAGACGTCCTGCATCGGCAGGTCGGCCTGCGACCACGCCAGCCCGTCACTCGACATCCACAACGTGTTGCTTCGTCCCCCTCCGTCGGGGTCGGGGATGTCCTCGATGGCGAACAGGATCCAACGCCCGTCCACCCACGCGATCGGCGGCGCCGCCATGTCGTACTCGTGCAGGGCGACGTCGAACGAGCCGGTCTCCGATCTGCCCGTCGCGGGATCGACGACCCACGTCACCACGTCCATCATCCCGGCCGGCTCCTCACGAGCCGAGTAGCCGGCGACCAGCACGACGTCGTCGCTGGCCGTCAGGCCGACAACCGAGACGCCACCTTCGCGGCCATCGAGCGCGGAGTAGTCCAACACGACAACATCCCACGACCCGGTCCGAGGATCACCGATCGCGAGCGGCACGTGGTCCGAGAAGTCCGTGCCGTCGACGACGGCCACCCGATCGCTCGCGACGGCAAGCTGAGGAGGAGCGTCCAGGGGGCGCCCGATCTCCCGCTCGGGGTCCCCGTCGAACCACTCGACGCCGTCGGGCGACCACATCACCGTCGAGATCGGGAACCCATCCCGCTCCGCGTCTGCCGCCGGCTCGCTCGCCGGCGTGACGGCCACGTAGCCGCCCCCGGGCAGGGCGTCGATCTCGCCCATCAGAGGTGGCCCCCACGGCTCGTCGACGGCCACCTCGACCCACTCGCCAACGAGAGGCGGGCGAGTCCACGGTTCGGCGGTCGCGGTTGTCGTCGTGTCGACCGTGACGGCCGTGTCGGTGGGGATCGTCGGGTCCGCCGTGGCAGCCGTCTCGGTGGGAAGCGTCGGGTCGACCGTCGCGACGTCGTCGGTGCCGGACCTCAGGACCGCCACTCCGACCGCGACAAGAGCCACGGCAGCGATCGTTCCGAATGCGACCGCCAGACGTAGACGGCGGCGTCGATCGGGACGGGTGTCAGGTGCCAACATGACCACGACTCCCTCGTCATCGTCGAGATAGCAGGAGGCGCGGGATCGGATCAGGGGCAGCGCGTCGGGCGAAGCGGTGGCCTGGTCGGCGATCTCGCCGAGCTCGCGGATGAGACGGTCCTCGAGGTGCTTCATGACTCGAGCTCCTCTCTGAGCGCGGCCAACCCTTCGCGACGGTGATAGCGGACCGTCGACGCCGGGATGTCCAGCATCTTGGCGATCTCCGACGACCGGAACCTGCCGTGATACGTCAACACGACCGCGATCCGCTGTTCCTCGGGCAGCTTGCCGAGCACGTCCCACAACTCGTCCGTCCCGGGCGACAACGCCGCCCGCGGTTCCGGCTGGGGGATCGCCCGGACACGCCGCCGACGCAACTCGGAGCGGCACCGGTTGACCACTGCGGTCCGCAGGTAGGCGCCCGGACGGCGAACACCGTCGCCGGCACGGATGACGTCGACGAAGCCGTCCTGGACGATCTCCTCGGCCCGTGCGTTGTCACCGATCAGCGTGTAGGCCAGTCCCACCATCGGCCGGTACTCGGTGCGGAACAACCGCTCCAGACGAGCATCGTCGCCGACGCTTCCGCCGACGTTCGCCGCTCGCGTCGCGGACCGCATCCCTCATCTCCTCCTTCACCCACAACGGCGCACGAGGACCACGAACTGTTGGCTCCACCATCCACGGAACACCACCTCCGCGCCAAGGTCCAGAGCCCTGCGCCACATGCGGTCGCGTTCGCGAATCGGGCCCGAGCGTGCGGGCGGCGCCTGGCGGTCGGAGGCGCGTCGGTGGGGTCCCGTTCGGCGAGTTGACAACTCCGGTTGCGGTGTGCAGCGGGTGGGCGCCGATCTCGGCAACCCAGGTTGTCAGCTCCCGTGAGGTAGTCCCGCAGCATCGGCAGCCGGCGCCACTCGGCATCTCGCTTGCGTCGAGCCCCGCGCAGGCACCCTCGACGCCGACGGCGCAGGCTACGGATGAGAAGGCTGCGGCTCGCCGGGGCGCCGACCGAGTGCAACGCGGTCGCGGCCGGCGAGGTCATGACGGATCTCGACGTCGACGAAGTCGTGGTCGTCGAACAGCCGGCGAACCACGTCACCTTGATCGGCGCCGATCTCGAGGACGAGCCAGCCACCCGGCCGCAATCGTTCGGACGCGCCGGCGACCAGCTCGCAGATGTCGTCGAGGCCGTCGACGCCGGCGAGCAACGCCTCGGCGGGCTCCCACGCCGCGACCGAGTCGTCGAGCTCGGGTGAGCCCTCCGCCACGTAGGGCGGGTTGCTGACGATGACGTCGAAGTGCTGATCGGCCGGCAGCGCCTCGAACCACGAACCCACGCCGACCCGGACGTTCGTGGCGGCTCGGCCGATGCCGGCGAGGTTGGCTCTCGCCACCGCCAGCGCCGCCTCGCTGACGTCGGTGATCCAGACCGTCGTGCCCTCCAGCGGGAGCTCGTCGGCCAACGCGAGGCCGATTGCTCCCGATCCCGTGCCGAGGTCGGCGACCGTGCGGGTCGTCGGCCGGGCCGCTGCGAGCTCGATGGCCACGCCCGCCACGAGCTCGGTCTCGGGTCGGGGGATCAGCACCCGCCGGTCGATCAGCAGATCGAGACGCCGGAAGCCCCACCGGCCGAGCACGTACTGCAGCGGCTCGCCGGTGCGCAGTCGCGCCAGCATCGCGTCGAGGTGGGCGACCATGCGCTCGGTGACCGGCTCGTCGAGCACCAGGATGAACTCGTCACCCGTCGCGCCGACCGCGACCTCGCACAGCCAGCGCGCCTCGTGGCGCGTCCCGACGACGTCGGCCGTCTGCGCCCAGAGCTCCCTGACCGAGAGCTCGCTCATCGGGCGTCGTCGGGCACCGGCATCACGCGTCGGCGTCGGCGAGCTGGCGGGCCCGTTCGTCGTGGAGGAGCGGTTCGACGACGAGATCGAGGTCGCCGGCGAGCACGTCACCGAGCCGGTACACCGTGAACCCGATGCGGTGGTCGGTGACCCGGTTCTCCTTGAAGTTGTACGTACGGATCTTCTCGCTCCGACCGCCGCCACCGACCTGCGACCGGCGCTCGGCCGACAGCTCGTCGTCGCGTTCGCGCTCGGCCCGTTCGTACAGCCGAGCGCGCAGGACCTGCATCGCGCGCGCCCGGTTCTGCAACTGACTGCGCTCGTCCTGCATCGTCACGACGATCCCCGACGGCAGGTGCGTGATCCGGACTGCCGAGTCGGTCGTGTTGACGTGCTGCCCACCGGCGCCCGACGACCTGTACACGTCGATCTCGAGATCGCGGTCGTCGACGGTCACGTCGACCTCGTCGACCTCGGGTAACACGGCGACCGTCGCCGACGACGTGTGCACCCGACCCTGGCTCTCGGTCACCGGCACCCGTTGCACCCGGTGCGGGCCGCCCTCGAACTTCAGACGCTGCCACGCATCGTCGCCGCGAACGACGAAGGTGACCTGGTTGAGGCCGCCCAGCTCGCTGCTGTCGAGCGAGAGGGTCTCGACCTTCCAGCCGCGGGCCTGCGCGTAGGCGGCGTACATCCCGTGCAGGTCACGGGCGAAGAGGTTCGCCTCCTCGCCGCCCTCGGCGCCGCGGATCTCGACGATCACGGCCTTGCCCGCGTGTGGATCGCGAGGCAGCAACAGCTCCCTGATCTCGGCCTCGAGCAGGTCCCGCTCGGCCTCGGCGCGGGCCACCTCGGCATCGAGCATCGCCCGCTCCTCATCGGAGGCGGCGCCACCAAGCTCACGAGCTGCGTCGACGTCGCCCTGGCGGTCGAGGTACGCCGTGTAGGCGTCCACCAGCGGTTCGAGCTCGCGATAGCGCTGCGACACGGTCCGCAGCTGGTCGGCGTCGCTGGTCACCGCAGGATCGGCGAGACGTGCCTCGAGCTCGCGGAATTCGTCGACCACGGCGGTCAAACGGTGCTGCATCGCCTCGTCGATCATGGCCCTGCGAGGCTACCGCCGATCGAACTGCACGGGTTCCCGGCCGATCCGCACGAGCTTCCGTCGATGCTTAGTTGCCACCACTCAGGATTTATGTATGATGTAGATGCACTTATTCGAACAACCACCGGAGGAACCCTCATGATCGTCCGCCATCGCTTCCCGTTCGATCGTCGTTTCGACCTGTTCGACCGCGACGTCGACCGTGTCTTCGAGCAGCTCACCGGCTCGTTCTTCGACACCCGCCGCGGCCCGACCGTCAGCGGCACCTGGAAGGACGACGCCTACGTTCTCACCGCCGACCTGCCCGGCGTGCCCGCCGAGGCCGTCTCGGTCGGCGTTACCGGCAACACGCTGACGCTGTCCGCCACCACGGACGACTCCAGCTGGGAGCGCAGCGTCCGCCTCGGCGAGCAGCTCGACCCCGACAAGGTGACCGCCCACCACCGTGACGGTCGCCTGACCGTCCGGATCGGCACCGTCGACGAGCCCGTCGCCCGTCTGGTCGAGATCGACACGAGCCCGGCCCGCGCCGCGATCGAGGCCAGCGACACCGAGGCCGGTGACACCGAGGCCGTGCCGACCGACACCGACTGACCGGCACCGACCGACCGGCACCGACTGACTGGCCACGCACCGTCTCGGCACACCGCAGCGGTGCGACACCTACCCCACGGCGACGAACTCGGCCGGCTGCGTCAGCAAGCCGGCGAGTTCGTCCGTCAACGGAAGGCGATCTCGCGCCGGCATCGCCAGCACGAGTCGCGACCCCCCGGTGGAGCCCGGCTCGACGGCCCTCTCGGCTGCGAGCCGGGCGTCCGCCGCGTACGGCACCACCTCGAGGTCGACGCCCGAGGCGCAGACGACCACCAGCCGCTCACCCGCCGAGGTCGTCCCCGTCCCGACACACGGCGTCGGGTCCTTCAGGTTCGTCCGGGCGACCGGTGGCTCGGCTGGTCGCACCTCGGCGGCACCCACGAGCTCGGGGCGCTGTTCGACCTGCCACCGGATCAACCGCTCGGCGCCGAGCCGGTTGAGCGGGTGCTGGGGCGCCCCAGGCGAGCGCACCTCGGCCACGATGTCGACGACCCGTGCGAGCGACTCGACGGCCGGGACGTCGCCGTGCAACATCTGGAACGCCTCGCGGTCATGGGCGCCGACGCCGACCTCGAGGCGGGTCACGCCCGTGGCGGGGTCGTCGACGACGCGACACACCTCGAGACCCCTCACCTCGCCGACGAGCACGCCGTGTTCGACGATCGGATCGGCGCCCCCATCCGCGATCAGCTGGCGTAGCTCGAGATGATGGGCGGGAACCTCGAGCGTGGGCTCGAAGGGTTCGGGGATCGCGGCGAGCAGCGACCGCTCGTCGGCGTGCCACACCGAGATCGGGAACGCGAACTCGCCGGCGCGGCGCGCCAGCACGCCGGTGTCTGCCGCCGCGATCACGTCGAGCGACCTCGCGCCGGCTCGAAGCGCCCATGCCAGCGACGCGCCGAGGCGCTGCCCGGGTCGATCGTCGAGGTAGACCCACGCTGCATCGTCGTGCAGCAACGCGGCACCGGGTGCGAACTCGCGGACGTCGCCGACGTCGGCCGAGAGGTGGTCGGCGACCAACGCTCGCAGCTTGATGCCGATCAATCGGCTACGGCGGGCAGCGTCGTCGTCGGCTGCGGTCACGCGGGTGACGGTAACCCAGGGGTCAGTCGATGAAGTAGCCGAGCACGTCGGCGATCACGTCGCAGTCGGCCAGCTGGTTGCCGATCGCCAGCGCACCGCCCTCGCCGAGCCGGCAGACGACCAGGTTGGCGATCGTCTGGCCCGGGATCAGGTTGAGGTTCGACGTCCCCGGTTGGTCCTCACCCTCCGGCCAGACCGTGACGAACGAGGCGGCCGCGACATTGGTGGCCGTCACGTTGAGCACGACGGCGGTCGCGCTCTCGGGGACCGACTCACGACCTCCGATCGGGAGGCGCAGCGTCCGACGGGGACCAATCGGGCCGCGGTCGGCGCCGGTGCCGTCCCGCGTGTCGAGCAGCCGGCGCGGCGGCATCGCACGGAGCCGCCCGCCGCTCTTGGTGAAGTAGCCGAACACGTCGGCCAGCGCGTGCACGCCCTGCCCGGCGCTGTCGAGCGTGATCTTGCCGCCCTTGCCCAGCTTGGCGACGACGAGGTTGGGCACGGTGTCGTTCGCGAAGAAGTTGACGTTCGAGGTCTCGGCTCGCCGGTCGCCCGTCGGCGTCACGCGGAGGAAGCCCGGCGACTCGGGCTGGGTGGCGGTCAGGTTGAGCACGACGGCGCTCGCGCCGCTCGACGGCACGCCCGCGCGCCCGCTCACCTGGATGTCGATCGGCTGGTCGTGGGCCAGCTTGCCGCGCCGGACCCCGCTCCCCTCACGGGTGTCGAACAGCCGCGACGGGTTGACGGCGACGAAGCGGTCACCGCCGCCCTCGACGAAGTAGCCGAAGACGTCGACGAGGCAGTGCGTGCTCCCGTGCGAGTTGTAGACCTCGATGTGCCCGTCGTCGCCGATGTTCATGACGACGAGGTTGGGCACCGGTCGGCCCGGCCCGCCGTTGATGTTCGACGTGTTCGGGCGGGCCGTCCCGCCGGGGTAGACGGTGAAGAACATCGGGCTGGTCGCGCCGACCGCCGTGACGTTCGCGACGACCGCCGTCGCTCCTGCGGGCACCCCGTTGACCCCGCGCACACGAACGCGAACTCGTTCCTCGGGCCGCAGCGCACGCGCCGCCACGCCACCGTGCCCGTTGCGGGTGTCGATCACGCGGAACGGCGTCATCGGCACGAAGTCGGACGCCGACGAGATGACCGCCGGTCCCGGCGCGGGTGACCCGTCGAGATTCCGACCGGGACCCCGGCTGAACAGCCCGAGGTTCTCGTAGTTGCCGCCGAGCACGTCGCTCGATCCGCCGCCGAGCCAGCCGTCGATGATCGAGGCGTAGTACGAGCGGAAGTCGACGTGGTGTTCGACGCGGTCCCACCGCTGGAGCCCTGCGAGCGTCGGCTGCTGACCGTAGCGACCGCCCTTGACGTTCTGCCCGAACACGAAGTGGGGTGCGGCCGTGCCGTGGTCGGTGCCTGCACCGTCGTTGTCCCACGGCGTGCGGCCGAACTCCGAGAACGTCATGACGGTCACCCGGCTCAGCCAGGCGGGGTCGAGCAGTTGGAAGAACCGCCGAACCGCGGCATTGAGCTCGTCCATCCGGAGCGGGTGCTGATCGGGCTGACCGGCATGGCTGTCGAAGTCGCCCCAACCTGCGGTGAGCACGCGGAAGCCGAGGTTGGCGTTGATCAAGCGCGCGGCGATCTCGAGCCCTGCGACGATGTCGGTGTCGGGAAGGTCCTGGTCCTCGGGGATCACCGGGGACAGCGTTCGGGCGAGATCGAGCGTGTCGACGAACGTGTCACCGATCGCCTCGAACCACGGCCCCTGACTCGCGGAACGCATGTCGCGGATCACCTGGTACTGGCGCTGACTCCGTTCGTCGGTGTCGGCGCCGAACCCCGGCTTGTAGGGCGGCACGACCGTCCCCCGTGCTGCGTTGCCGACGAGGTGCAGCGGCACCGAGGAGCCGATCTCGGCGGCGGCGTACAGGTCCTTCGAACCCGAGAGGTATCCGTCGAGCCAGCGCCCCAGCCACCCGCTCGTCGGGATCGCGTGCGGTCGCCCGGCCATCCAGTAAGCCATCGAGTTGAAGTGCGACAGGTCGCCGTTGGGGTAGCCGATGCCGTCGACGATCGCCAGCTGCCCGTCGTCCCAGAACTGCTTGAGCTCGGTCAACGCCGGGTTGAGCCCGACGTTGCCGTCGAGCGCCAGCGTCTGGTTGCCCGGGATCGCGAGGGCGCCGTGCTGCTCGTAGTAGAGGGGGTCGTTGAACGGCACGATCGTGTTGAGCCCGTCGTTGCCGCCGTACATCCCGATCACGACGAGGATCCCGTCGGTCGGGCCGACGGGGCCGGCGGCCCAGGCCAGCGGGTCGTGTCCCGGCACGAGCTGCTCGAGCAGCGCGCCGGTCGGCCCGGCGAGCACGCCGGCGCCCGCTCCCATGCCGAGCAGCTGGAGGAAGCGACGGCGATCGAGCGCGTGCGGGTCGGTCTCGGCCTGGTGGAGGTGACGCAGCGCGTCGGCGGTGGAGATGTCGGAATCGAGCATGATGTCAGGCCACGTGGAGGTCGGGGGTGAGCAGGATGAGTGAGAGCAGGTCGCTGCGCTCCCACCAGTGCGAGGTCCGCGCGTAGGTCCGGAGCGCCTCGTGGGAGGAAGGGCTCAGGTCGATCTGCATCAGTTCGAGGAAGCGATCGAGCAGCGCCACGGGCTGACCCCGGTAGGTGGTCTCGACCTCGGTCTTGGAGATCGTGCCGCCGCCGAGATGGATGAGGCCGTCGCCGTCCCAGTACCCGCTCATCGACCTCCACTGCATCGACCGTGCGGTCGCCGTGCGTTGTGCCATGGCGCTGGCGTTCACCCAGTAGCCGTTGTGCTTCCAACCGCTCACGTTCGGCGGGAAGAGCGGCCGCTGCCCCATGCCCTCCATCAGCCAGAGCGGGGTGCCCTGGGCGGATCGGCGGCCGGTGGCGACGAGCGCGGCGACGACGAACTCGACCGGTGAGCGCACGAGCCCCTGTCGAACGTCCTCGGTGTAGAACTCGTCACGGTTGAGCAGCACGCGCAGCATCGGTGTCACGTCGAAGTCGGGCAGTGCGGCGTCACGCATGGCGTTGACCACGGCGGCCGGGGGCGTCGTGCCGGCGAACTCGATCCACAGCTTCTTGGCGATGAACTCGGCGGCGACCGCGTTGCTCGGCCGGCCCCGATTCGCCACGACCGGCGCACCGTTCGGCACCGCGCCGCCGCCGAGGATCACGTCGATCACCTCGTAGCCGTGTTGGGTCGGGTCGCCACCCTTGTTGATGTTGCGGCCGAGGAACCGCTTGGTCGATCCGTCGTGCCAGTCGGCTCGCCACACGTACTCGTCGGTGTCCCACTGATCGGTGTGACCGGTCCAGGCTGCGGTCGCCGCCTCGACGTCGGCCTCGGTGTAGTTGCCGACGCCCAGCAGGAACAGCTCCATCAGCTCGCGGGCGAAGTTCTGGTTCGGCGACGACGCCCGGTTCTGGTTGTTGTCGAGGTAGCGCAGCATCGCGACCTGGGTCGACATCTCGGTCGCCAACGACCGGATGTTGCCGAGCGCATCCCGACGGAACAGGTCGATCTGCTCGCGCATCAGCTCGGCCGAGCCGACCTTGCCGAACTCCGAGCAGAAGTGGCCGTGCCAGAAGAAGCCCATCTTCTCCTGGATGGGTCGCGGCGAGTCGTGCGCCATGCGGTCGAGCCAGAAGTGGGTGAGCTCCTCACCCCGCTGCCAGTTCTCGGACTCGGTGAACGTCACCGACCCCGGGTTCGCCGGTACGGCGAGGATGTCGTCGACGGCTGCCGCACGAGAGAGCGGCGTGAGCTCGGCGACGCGGCTCGGGCGCGCGACGAACTCGGTGCGACGCAACAGATGCTCGATGTCGGACTGGGCTGGCATGCGACCCCCGGTACTCGCTTCTCGGCTTGCATCGTCGGCCGCCCGACCGCGCTTGAGCTGTGCCTGCACAGTTTGACGCAAACATGAGGCTTGCGGTGCGCGTCCGGCTCGAAAACGCCGAGACCGCCCCGGTCGAGGGGGCGGTCTCGCTCGTCCGAGGCGGCGCGGGGCCGCGTCAGGTCACTTGGTCTTGCGGCTGCCGTAGCGCTTGTTGAAGCGCTCGACACGGCCACCGGAGTCGACCAGCTTCTGCTTGCCGGTGTAGAAGGGGTGGCACTCGTTGCAGAGCTCGATGTGCTGTTCGCCGGGCTTGGTGGACTTCGTGGCGAAGGTGTTGCCGCACGAGCACTTGATCGTGACTTCTTCGTACGCGGGGTGGGTGTCGGTCTTCACGTCGTTCTCCTCGAAACTGGACACTGCAGGATATCGGGTGAAACCCGATGTGCATTCCCGTCGACAGCCGTCGACGACGTCTGCGCTCGGTTCGTTCACCGAGCACGCCCCAGGGCCGGGTCTCCCGGCCCGGTCCCCACGCTCCCCGCACCGGGTCGCGCCAGTCGGACCGAACGGAGCGAGCGCAGCGAGCGAGTGAGGCCGAGTCACATTCCGGGCTGCTTGGCGATCTCGGTGAGGAACTCGTCGTTGGTGCGGAACGTCTTCAGACGGTCGACGAGCAGCTCGAGCCCGGGGGCGGCGTTGCCGTCGGCGGCGAGGCCGCTCAGCACGCGGCGCAGCTTCCACACCATCTGGAGCTGCTTGCGGTCGAACAGCAGCTCCTCGTGGCGCGTGCTCGACGCGTCGACGTCGATCGCGGGGTAGATCCGCCGCTCGGCGAGCTTGCGGTCGAGGCGCAGCTCCATGTTGCCGGTGCCCTTGAACTCCTCGAACACCGCCTCGTCCATGCGGCTGTTGGTCTCGACGAGCGCCGTGGCGAGGATCGTCAGCGACCCGCCCTCCTCGACGTTGCGGGCGGCGCCGAAGAAGCGCTTGGGCGGGTACAGCGCACCGGCGTCGATACCGCCGGAGAGGATGCGGCCGCTCGCCGGCGCGGCCAGGTTGTAGGCGCGGCTGAGGCGGGTGATGCCGTCGAGCAGGACCACGACGTCCTCGCCGTACTCGACCATCCGCTTCGCCTTCTCGATCGCCATCTCGGCGATCTGGGTGTGCTGATCGCTGGGCTTGTCGAACGTCGACGCGATGACCTCGCCCTTGACGAGTCGCCGCATGTCGGTGACCTCTTCGGGTCGCTCGTCGATGAGCAGCACGATGACCTTGCACTCGGGGTTGTTCCGCTCGATCGACGACACGATCGTCTTCATCACGGAGGTCTTGCCGGCCTTCGGCGGCGACACGATCAGGCCTCGCTGACCCTTGCCGATCGGCGACACCAGGTCGATGATGCGGGCCGTCATGTCGGCAGGATCGGACGGATTCTCCATCTGCAGGCGCGAGTCGGGGAACAACGCCGTCAGGTCTTCGAACCGGCGTCGCTTCTTCGCCTCGTCGGGCGGACGGCCGTTGACCGTCTGGATCTCGAGCATGGCCGGATTCTTCTCGTTGCGGCCCGCCGGCCGTGACATGCCGACGACGTGATCGCCCTTGCGCAGACCGAACTGCCGGGAGAGCTTGACCGGGATGTACGAGTCGCTCTTGCTGGCGAGGTAGTTGTTGACACGGAGGAAGCCGTAGCCCTCGTCGCGCATGTCGAGGTAGCCCTCGACCTGCACCGGCTCGTTGCTGACCGGCGTGTCCTCTTCGAGCAGCTCGCGGTCCTCGCCCTGGGGACCGTCCTGGCCGCCGCGGCCCTTGCGCCGACGCCGCCGGCGCTTGCTGCGGCTCTCGCCGTCACCACCGTCCTGTTGCCGGTTGCCCTGGTTGTTGCGCTGCTGGCGATCGCCGCCGGTGCGGCGGTCGCGATTGCCGCCCTGCCGGTCGCCGTCGGGCTGTGCCTTGGCCTGCTCGCCGCCGGCGGTCGGCGTGGTGTCGGTGCCGCCCGCCGGTACCTCGGCGCCGTCGTCGGTCTTCGGGGCGGCGGTGTCCGGGCCCGCTGCCGCGTCGGTGGTCGCACCGGCTGCCGGCGTGCTCGCATCGTCGGCGCCGCCGGCCTCGAGGGCCAGCTCCCATTCCGCCTTCGGCTCGGCGTCCTGTGGCGGTCCGGCGTCGGCCGGGCCGGCCGCGGGCGCAGCATCGGCCGCGGTGTCGGCGCCACCCGACTCGGCGGTCGACGAATCGGTGGCCGCCTCGGCATCGGTGGCGGAGGCGTCCGGCTCGTCGCCGGAGTCGCCGTTGGACGACGAGGCGCCGCCGCCCGAGCCGGTCTTGGCGAGGATCTGGTCGATGATGTCGGCCTTCTTCGTGCGTGAGTTGGCCTTGACGCCGAGCGCGTCGGCGATCTGGATGAGCTGGGTCTTGTCCTTCGATTCGAGGACCGACTGTTCGAGAGCTTGTGCGGTCACGATGACCTACTTTCCCTGACTGTGGGGGGTGGGAACGGTTCGAGCGCCACGTGGCTCGGCACCGTCGGGTGGTACACACGAGCACCAAGCGTGGTTCGGTGGCAACCGGCTTGGATGACCCCTTCGCACACGGTGAGTGGCCGAACACGACCGCCCGCCGCGGGAGGTGCGAAGTTGGTGACGGGTCGAAGCAAGTGCGACCCGGGAAGCCCCAGGTGCCCACCACTGTAGCGACGCTCTGCGGCGCGCTGCAACGTCATGCAGAACAGGTGTGCGATCCAGCGACCGAGCGCCGGAGCAGCGAGGCGCACGAGCCGACACCGAGCCGTTGGTCGCGAACGCCGCCCTGGCGCGGGCGCTCAGGCGCCGACGCGCGACACCGAGCGAACGAGCGACTGCACGGCGGCGAGGTCGTTCGGCAGCGCCACGGTGTGTTCGTCGAGGTCGAACAGGTCCGCGAGATGCTCGGGCAGCGCGGGTTGGCGGCCGGTTGCGTCGCGGACCGCGTCGGGGAACTTCGCGGGGTGCGCGGTGGCCAGCGTCACGATCGGGCGGTCGCTACCCAGCCGGCGGGCCGCGGCGACGCCCGTGGCGGTGTGCGGGTCGATGCTCAGTCCGGTCTCGGCGTGCATGCGCCGGATCTCGGCGATGGTCTGATCGTCGTCGCAGCGCGCGGCCCGGAAGCTGCCGTCGATGAACTCGGCCCGTTGGTCGGCCTCGACGTCGAGCCTGCCGACCGCACGGAAACGCTCGAGCTGCTCGGCCGTGAGACCGCCGTCCCGGTCGTTCATCTCGAACAGGAGCCGCTCGAAGTTCGACGACACCTGGATGTCCATGCTCGGGCTCAGCGTCGGCACGACCTCCCGGGTCGACATGTCGTTGTCGTTGATGAAGCGCGTGAGGATGTCGTTCTCGTTCGACGCGACGATGAAGTCGCTGATGGGCGCACCCATCTCGCGTGCGATCCACCCCGAGAGCACGTTGCCGAAGTTGCCGGTCGGGACGCAGAACGTCGGCGCCTCGGCCAACGCCCGCGACGCGGTCACGTAGTAGACGATCTGGGCCATGACGCGGGCCCAGTTGATCGAGTTCACCGCGGACAGGCGCATCTCCGACCGGAACGCCGCGTCGCCGAACATCGCCTTGACCAGGTCCTGGCAGTCGTCGAACGTGCCGTCGATCGCCACCGTGTGCACGTTGGGGCTGTCGACGGTGGTCATCTGGCGGCGCTGGACCTCGCTCGTCCGACCCGCCGGGTAGAGGATGACGATGTCGACGTTGCGGCAGCCCTTGACACCGTCGATCGCCGCCGAGCCGGTGTCCCCGCTCGTCGCGCCGACGATCGTCACCCGCTCGGAACGCTCGGCGAGGACGTGGTCGAACAGGCGCCCCACCAGCTGGAGGGCGACGTCCTTGAACGCCAACGTGGGGCCGTGGAACAGCTCGAGCAGCCAGTGCCGGTCGTCGATCTGCACCAGCGGCACCACGGCCGGGTGGCGGAACGTGGCGTAGGCCTCGTGGCACAGCCGGGTGAGCGTGTCGGCGTCGATGTCGTCACCGACGAACGGTGCGACGACGGCCGCCGCGACGTCGGCGTAGTCGTGGACACCGGTCAGGCCGGGCAGCGCCGGCGTCGCGGCCGGCACGTACAGCCCGCCATCGCCGGCCAACCCGGCGAGCAACACGTCGGCGAACCCGAGCTCGGGCGCTGCTCCGCGCGTCGACACGTACCGCATCTCAGGCGCCGATCACGCGGATGAAGCCACCGAAGCGATGCACGACGTCGAGGTTGCGCAGGTCGCGCACGGTGGCCTGGACGTCGGCTTCGCGCGCCTGGTGCGTGATGAAGACGAGCCGTGCGTCGGCGCCGATGCCTTCCTGCTCGGCAGCCCGGATGCTGACGCCGTGCTCGGCGAACACACCGGTGACTGCGTGCAGCACGCCGGGCTGGTCGGCGACGTCGAGGCTGACGAGGTACTCGGCACTGGTCTCGTCGATCGCCCGGATCGTCGCCTTGCCGAACGAGCCGATCGTGCCGTGGGTTCCCTTCGAGAGGTTGACGGCGGCATCGATCACGTCGCCGAGCACGGCCGACGCGGTGGGCGCGCCGCCGGCGCCGCGGCCGAAGAACATGAGGGAGCCGACGGCGTCGCCCTCGACGAACACGGCGTTGTAGCTCTCGCGCACGCTGGCCAGCGGGTGGTGCACCGGCACCATCGACGGATGCACGCGGACGGCGACATCGCCGGTTGCGGGGTCACGGTCGGCGATGCCCAACAGCTTCACGACGTAGCCGAGCCGGCGGGCGACCTCGATGTCGGCCGAGGTTACGCCGCTGATGCCCTCGTGGTACACGTCGCCGGCGACCACCTTCGCGCCGAACGCGATCGAGGCGATGATCGCCGCCTTGGCGCCGGCGTCGTAGCCCTCGACGTCGGCGGTCGGGTCGCGCTCGGCGTAGCCGAGCTCTTGCGCCTCGGCGAGCGCCTCGCCGTACTCGGCGCCCTCCTCGCTCATCTTGGTGAGGATGTAGTTGGTCGTGCCGTTCAGGATGCCCATCACCCGCGTGACGGGCTCGCCGCGCAGGCTCTCGCGCAGCGGACGGATCAGCGGGATGCCGCCCGCCACGGCCGCCTCGAACAGCAGGTCGACGCCGTTCGCGTCAGCGGTCGCGAACAGTTCGGCGCCGACGTTGGCGAGCAGCTCCTTGTTGCCGGTGACCACCGGCTTGCCGGCGACGAGCGCGGCGCTGATCAGCTCGCGAGCCGGCTCGATGCCGCCGATCACCTCGACGACCAGGTCGATGTCGGGATCGGTCGCGACAGCGTGGGCGTCACGGGTCAGGACGCCATCGGCGAGTGTGACCCCGCGGTCGCGGGACATGTTGCGGACCGCGACACGAGTGATGTCCAACCGGAGGCCGGTCCGGGCCTCGATCGCATCGGCCTGCCGCTGGACCAGGGGCACGAGCGCCCCGCCGACGTTGCCGCAGCCGAGCAGGCCGATCCTGATGGTCTTGCCGTCGTTCGCCACGGTGGTGAGGCTAGGTGATCGTCCCGAGGTTCCCCACGGGGGGTTCCCCGGCCGCTCGATCACGTCGCCGGCGGGTGGTACACGGCGTGCTGCGTGATGGGGTCGAAGAGGTGGAGCCTGCTCGTCGGCACGCCGAGATCGAGCGTGGTGCCGATCGGCGGTGCGATCCCGGGCAGGATGCAGTCGATCCGCTCACCGTGGGCGGTCCTCGCCTCGGTGATCGTCTGGCGACCGAGCGGCTCGACCGAGGCGACGCGGACCTCGAGGCTCTCGGTGGTCTTGCCACCGGGCACCAGGTCCTCGGGCCGGACGCCGACGAGGATCGGCTGGCCGGCGAAGTCGTCGAGCACCGGTGTCCACATCCGCAGTTCGAGACCGAGCACATCGACGATCCGTTCGCCGCCGGCCACTCGCACCGAGGCGGGCAGCACGTTCATCCCGGGCTCGCCGAGGAATGCGGCGACCTGCGCCGTCGCCGGCAGGTCGTAGACCTCGAACGGTGTCCCGATCTGGTGCACGATGCCGTCGAACATCACCGCGATGCGATCGCTCATCGCCATCGCATCGGACTGGCTGGCGGTCGCGAGCAGCGTCGTCAGACCGCGGTCCCGGTGCACGCGGACGATGTCGGTCCGCAGCCGCAACCGCATGTCGTCCTCGAGGAACGCCAGCGGCTCGTCCATCAACAACGTCGACGGACTCCGGATGATGCAGCGGGCGAGCTGCACGATGCGCCGCTCGCCCGCCGACAACGTCGAGGGGCGGCGGTCGAGGAGGTGCCCGATACGCAGGTGCGATGCCTCGAAGTCGACCAGCTCCTGGCGGTTCGTCGGTCGGTTCGCAGGGTCGCCGACCTCGAGCGGGAAGCGGATGTTGCCGCCGGCCGTTCGCTTGCCCATCAGCTGGTTCTGCTGGGTGATCAGTGCGAACCCCCGCTCGTGGGTGGCAACGGTCGTGATGTCGCGTCCGCCGACGATCACCCGGCCGGCGGTCGGTTCCTCGAGGCCGCTCAAGATCCGGAGCACGGTCGTCTTCCCGCACCCCGACGGACCGACGAGGCCGAAGAGCTCCCCCGCCACCACCGAGAGGTTGAACTGGTCGAGCGCGGGCGGCGCATCTGGATACACCTTGGTGACGTCGACGAACTCGATGTCGAACACAGGCCGACGCTACGCGGTCGCGGCGATGTGTGCTGCGCGCTGCGTGGGGCAGGCGGTCGCCGCCGAGGGCCGGCGGGGCTCGCTGCTCGGCGCCGGCGGACCGTCGGTCGGGCGTCAGTAGCCGGCGTCAGTACTCGTAGTCGAAGTCGTCGTCGGCGATGTCGTCCGCGACCGAGTCGGTGTAGTGGACGTCGTAGTACTCGTCGACGGCGGCGACGACGTCGTCGAACCGCCGGCGCTCGAGCACGGCGCCTTCCCGTCGCATGCGATCGGGGTCGAGGTCGAGCATCCGCCAGATGCGCGCGTAGCTGTTCCTGCGCTTCGGATCCCAGCCGCCCTTGCCGATCGCGATCTGGGCCTCTCGACCCGATCGCTTGGTGGTCAGGGGAACGCCGACCAGCTTGCGTCCGCGACGGCCGACGACGACGACGGGACGATCCTTGCCCTGCTCCGGATCCTCCTCGAACGGCACCCACGTCCACACCACCTCGCCGGGGTCGGGGTCGCCGTCGAGGCGCGGCGAGTACTCGATCGCGACGACACCCTCGGGCGGGAGCCTGTCGACCCGCTTCGGCGCCGGCGCGGGCCGGCGGCGCCGCGTGCCGGCTCGCTTGCGTCCCTTGTCGAGCGCCTCCTCGATCGTCTCGCGGACGCTGCGACCCGACCGCGAGCGGCCGGATCGGTTGGTGGGCTCGCCTGCCGCGATGGAGTCGTCGAGTCGGCGACCGCCACGGGCGCGTTGGGTCAGGCCCTCGAAGTAGCCACCGATGTCGATCTTGCGAGGCATCGCAGGGATCGTAGGCGCCACTGCGGCGTGCGAGCCGTCCGCGTGCTTGGCTGGCGGCATGCGCAAGCCACGACTGGCCACGATCAAGCTGATCCACCCGACGGACGCCCCGGTCGCCACGCTCCTTCTGAACCGGCCCGACCGGTTGAACGCGCTCTCGGCCGAGTTGCTCGCCGAGGTCCCCGCCGCCTGCGACTGGCTGACGGCCACCGCCACGATCAAGGCGGTCGTCGTGCGCGGCGCGGGCCGTGCGTTCTCGGCGGGCTTCGATCTCGGCGACTTCACCGGGCTCGACACCGGGATGTCCAGCCGGGAGACGGCCGACCTCGGTCGCCTCGCAGCGGAGGCACTCACGAACGTGCGGCCCCTGACGGTCGCGGCGATCCACGGCCACTGCGTGGGGGGCGGTCTCGTGCTCGCCGCGGCGTGTGACCTGCGGCTGGCAGCCGACGACGCCTCGTTCTCGATCCCCGAGGTCGATCTCGGGATCCCGCTCGCTTGGGGAGGCATCCCTCGACTCGTCCGTGAGCTCGGCCCGGCGATCACGAAAGAGCTCGTGCTGACATGCAGGCCCTTCGGCGCGGCCGAAGCGCTGCAGCTGCGATTCCTCAACCGCGCGGTGCCGGAGGAGCAGCTGATCGCCGCAGCCGAGGTGTTGGCGGCCGATCTCGCGTCGAAGCCCGGTTTCGCGCTGCGAGCGACGAAGACCCACGTCAACGCCGTGATGGACGAGATCGCCGGCGTCGCCAGGAACGCCAACGACGCCGACACGCTGGTGGCCGCGTTGCTCGACAGCGAGTCGCGTGAGGCGAGCCGCGCCTACCTGCAAGCCCGAAACCGCTGATCGACGGCACGCGGGCGCTGGGTACGGTCACCGGCGTGGCCCCGGACGCGCTGTTCGCCGACCCGCGCCTCGCCCCCTTGTACGACCTCGTCGAGGGTGACCGCGACGACCTCGACGCATACGTCGCGCTCGCGGATGAGCTCGGCGCCCAGTCAGTGCTCGACGTCGGGTGCGGCACCGGCGAGCTCGCGTGCCGGTTCGCGGCACGCGGCCGCATGGTGACCGCCGTCGATCCGGCGGCCGCGTCGCTCCGGGTGGCGGCGGCCAAGCCTCACGCCGGGAGCGTGCGCTGGATCGAGTCGGACGCGACGGTGTTACCACCGCTCGACGTCGACCTCGCGACGATGACCGGCAACGTCGCGCAGGTCTTCGTCGACGATGACGACTGGACGGCGACGCTGCGGGGCATCGGGGGTGCGCTGCGGCCGGGCGGCCACCTCGTGTTCGAGACGCGGGATCCTCGACGCCGAGCGTGGGAGGAGTGGACGCCCGATCGGACCCGCTCGACGGTCCGGTTCGACGGTCACGACGTCGAAACGTGGTGCGACGTGCTCAGGGTGAAGATGGGCGCCGACGGTGGCGTGGTCACGTTCCGGTGGACGTACGTCGTCGATGACGAGACGTTGACATCCGACTCGACGTTGCGGTTCCGGTCACGAGAGACCATCGACGCCTCGTTGGCAGCCAACGGATTCGACGTCCTCGAGGTGAGAGACGCCCCCGATCGCCCCGGCAAGGAGTTCGTCTTCGTCGCCCGCCGCCGACTCGACCGGTGACACTCGAATGATCGACCACCCGATGCAGACCGTGTTCGACCATCCTGCGCAGTGGCCGACGGCGGCTGCGCGGTCGGTGCTCGAGCTGTGCACGAGGACCGATCCGGCTCGTTGGTCGTGGCGGGTCAAGCGCCAGCCCCCATTTCGGTATGACGGCACCCGCCTGAGATCGTCAATCTCTTCTCTCGAACTGACGTCGATCTCGCCGATTCGATCGACATGAGGACCTAGGACCCTGGCCTTCATCCCGTTTCTGAACGACGATTGTTCCCAGCTCGGACTGGCGAACCAGTCAAGGGAAGGTGATTGCGTTGTTGACTCGGCGCGATTTCATTGGAGCCGTGGGCGCGACGATCGCCCTCCAGTCGTTCACCTTGCAGCCGGGAAGATTGCGTGCAGCTCCGCCGCCCGACCGTCTCGGACCCATCCACATCACAGGGCCGTGCGGGCGCCTCATCTCCGTCTCGAACGGGGTAATCGCAATGAGTGGGTGCGACGAGCGACGGCGCGAGGTGTATCTCGTGCACCCCGACCTCACCGCCGAAGCCATGGCGGCGCCGCCAGCCCGCTTCCCGGCGTCCTACCGTGGGAGGGTCATCGATCTCGGCATGGCCGGGATGACGGTGTGGCCGCCATCCGCCGCCGCGGTGCCGCCGGTCCTGTCGAAGCTGCCTCCGACCGTCAGTCGGGTCTGGGGTCTTCCGGATGGGTTGGACGTCGCGCTGGTCGAGGAACCGACCCACGACGTCGACGCCGAAACGCAGAGCCGCCTGTACGCCCGCACGGATGGTGACTCCACGTGGAGCGAGCGGTGGGTCGACGACAGGCACCCAGTCGTCGGCTGCATCGACGTCGAGCACTCGCCGGTCGTGGCGCAAAGCCTCCCTGGTGCGGTCAGGCTGGCCAGGCTCGACGATGGAACGGCGATCACCGATCTCGCCCTCGGTACCGACGTGGAGACGTACTTCGTCGACGGGAGCGCGGACTCACTGGTCGTCGCCGCACAGGGCGCCGACTTCTGGCGTTGCAGCCGGATGAGCTCGGCGCTCGGTCTCGAGACCGTCGCCGAGGGCCCCGGCGCCGTCGTCGACGTCGCCTCGACGTCCGGGGCGGTCTTCGTCGCCTCGGCAGCGATCGTCAGCGACCACCGTGATGGCGTCGTGTCGTCGGGCAGCCAACTCGCAGCGGAAGGAGCGTAACCATGCCTCGCGTGTCATGCGGATGTATCTCATCGGGCTGGAACGACAGTCAGGGCCAATCGATCTCAGATGTCCCTCTGTACTACACGACGAGTTCCTACCAACCCGGAAGCAGATCGACGCTCCTCTGCTGCGATGACTTCAAGCCTCGGCTCGACAACTGGGTCGACCTCTGGTACTCGAACTCGTATACCGGCAAGCCGACGAAGATCGTCTACTACGGTGCCGCGGTCGACAAGACACCTCAGGGTTGCAACCAGAACAACAGCGGCTCGACCAGTCGTCACGAGAACGGTGGCGCGTTCGACCTCGTCGGCCTCGACTTCAGCTCGCGCAGCTACTGGTGGAACGACAACTACGGCAACGACAAGCAGTTCACCATGGGCGTCGAGGCCTCGTGCCACCGCAAGTTCAAATACTCACTCGGCCACCATTACAACAGCGCCCATCACGACCACATCCACATGGACGACAGCTATGACGTCGCCTATGGATCCACATCATGGGCGATGAACAACTTCTTGCTCAACTCGCTCAACGACATCTTCGGCTACTCGTTCAACACGGCCAAGCAGTCGAGTGGGCACAACTACTACTCGACCGCAGTCAGGAACGCCGTGAACTCGGTGCTGACCTCATACGGAGGAGTATCGAATCCGAACATCCTCGCGTACCCGTTGCATTGGGAGGCGTACTGCCGGACGGCGTGGCTGCACGGAACGGACTGACGACATGAACACGATCATCGTCGGAGCGAGCGACCTCCAGAAGAACTCTGCGCAGATCGCGGCAACGCTGAACCGAATCGAGGTCCCGGCTGTGCTGCGGCCGGACCGACGCTTTCGGCGTCAACTCGAGGACACGATGCGCCGCGAGGCCGGTGGACACGATCTCCGCGACCCGCGGAGCATCGATGTCTACGCCGAGGCCAAGGAACAGGCCGCTGTGGAGCGGCCGGCCGACGACAGCATCGTCGTCGAGGCGTTCACGAGGGGTGTGCTCTGCGCGGTCATGACGGCCACGTTCCGAGGTGGCGTCGCGAGGTGGGCGCCAGGTGAGACCGGCGACGCCTCGACCGCGCGGGTCAAGCTCGAGCTCACGCTCGCGGACGAGCTGCTGGCCCCGCCCGTCCTGGCGTCTCCCAAGCTCAGTTCCGTGGCGGTGTCGGGCGACATCAACGCCCGCGAGGCGCTCCGCCGCTGGCTCGTCGCCGCGCTGACGAACGGAAACCAGGCGCTTCTCTCCGAAGCGGTCGCGTTGGCGGTCGTGGGATGAGACGGCGCTCGAGGAGCGCCATCGTCGTCTTCATCTGCGGCGCTGTGGTGGCGTGCGGTGGGGACACGACCGATGTCGCCGAGGCCCCCACCACCGAGAGCGCGCCACCGGCACCTTCATCCACCCCGCGCGTCGACCAAGCCGCGCCGAGCGGCTCGGTGGTCGCACCGACGACCGCGGATCCTCCGCCGACCACGACGATCGCCGGCGAGGGCCACGCCTCCACCGTGCCGGCGACGGCCACGATCGACGCCTCCCCACCGTCCTCGGCGATCTACGACGTCGACGCGCTCCTCGCGGACGGATTCATCGCGGACGAGGTCGCGAACGCGCGGGCGACGAACGCGTGCTTCGATCGCATCCGGTTCGAGGACGCGACCTACGTCGGCGCGACGGAGTCGTTCAGCCTCAGCTTCATCCAGTCACCGTTCGGACTCGAGTACCGAGACTCATCGACCGGCGTCACGTACTTCGTGGTGCTGCTCGCCCGGGGCGACGCGGGACCACCGCTCGTCGACACCGAGCCCGCGGCCCTCGGGTCGGGCGAGACAGGCGAGCTCGGGTACGCCGAGGGAGACCTGCTCGGAGCGTTCCAGACGCAGCTCGAGGCGTGCCCCCAACTGCAACTCGTCGCCGATGTCGTCGCCGGCGGCGACCTGGCCGCGTTGAGGGCGGCCGCCGAGCGGATCACCCTGGACGAGGCATGAGCCCGTCCGCGGACCTCTTCCTGACGCCGACCGATCCCAGTCACTTCGGGCGCCTCTACGAGCTCTGCCGTGATCCGATCGTCTACCGGACGTGGAGAATGGGCGGTCCGTCGATGGACACTCGAGAGTTCGAGATGTTGATGACCAAGGACATCCACCTCCAATACAGCGTCGTCGTGAACGGGGCCGTCCAGGGACTGGTGCGGACGTACGGGACGAGTCCACGGGACCAGACGTCTTCGCTCGCCGGATTCATGGCGCCGAACCTTCACCAGACCGGCGTCGGCATCAAGGCGTTCGGCACGATCATCGAGCAAGCTTTCAACGAGTTCCCCGTTCGGAAGATCTACCTCGAGGCCAACCGCACCGCGGTCGGCCAGTACCGCTCGGTCCTCGACAAGTTCGCCGAAGTCGAGGGGACGCTGCGCGAGCACCAGTGGGTCGGTGGCCATTTCGAGGACGTGGTGATCGCCGCGATCTTCCGTGCGCACTGGATGACGGCCATCGACCGATTCCGCTCGCGCCTGCCGCCGATCCGGTAGCGGTCCGCCTCCCTACTCACGTCAGCCGAGATCGGTCACCAGGAGATCGTCGAACGTCTCGCGCCGCACGACCGAGCCCGCGCCGACACGCCTCAGCCGAGATCGGTGGCGAGGAGATCGTCGAACGTCTCGCGCGCACGACCGAGCCCGCGCCGACACGCCTCAGCCGAGATCGGTGGCGAGGAGATCGTCGAACGTCTCGCGCCGCACGACCGGACGGGCGTCGCCGTCGCGGACGAAGATCACGGGCGGTCGGGTGATGCGGTTGTAGTTCGAGCCCATCGACTGCCCGTAGGCGCCGGTGACCGGCGTGGCGACGAGGTCGCCGACCGCGACGTCGGCAGGCACCTTGGCGTCGAACAGCAGCACGTCGCCGCTCTCGCAGTGCTTGCCGACCAGCCGGCCACGTCGTGCCCGTTCGGCGAACGGCGCCCGCGGCAGGAACGACTCGTAGCCCGAGCCGTAGAGCACGGGCCGCGGATTGTCGCTCATGCCGCCGTCGACCGAGAAGTAGGTCCGCACGCCGGGGATCGTCTTGATCGTGCCGAGCGTGTACACCGTGATCGCCGCACCGGCGACGATCGCACGACCGGGCTCGACGCTGACCCTCGCCCTGACGCCCAGGGCATCGCACGCATCGCGCAGCACGCTGCCCCACTGCGTCAGCGTCGGCGCCTCCTCGGTCTCGACGTAGGCGACACCGAGCCCACCGCCGAGGATCAACTCGGGCAGGTCGACCTGGTTCGCGAATCCGGCCATCACCTCGGCGGCCTTGCCGAAGCTCGACGCCTCGAACACGTTGGACCCGATGTGGCAGTGGAGACCGACGAGGCGGACGCTGCTCGACCTTCGGGCGCGCTCGACCGCCCGCAACGCGTCGCCGTTGCCGAGGTTGAAGCCGAACTTCGAGTCGTCCTGTCCGGTCGCGATGAACTCGTGGGTGTGAGCGTGCACACCCGGCGTGACGCGCAACATCACGTCGGGCGCCGGCCCGGCGCGGTCGGCGGCGAGCGCGTCGAGACGGTCGAGCTCGTCGAACGAGTCGACCACGATGTGGCGAACGCCCTCGTCGATGCCCATCTGCAGCTCGGCGACGCTCTTGTTGTTGCCGTGCATCACGCACGCATCCGCGGGCACGCCCGCACGCAGCACGGTGTGGAGCTCGCCGCCCGTGGCCACGTCGAGACGGAGGTGCTCCTCGTGCGCCAGACGAGCCATTGCTCTGCACAAGAACGCCTTGGTCGCATAGATGGCCTGCTCGGGCCCGAAGGCGGCGACGGCCTCGCGACACCGGCTCCGGAGATGTTCCTCGTCGTACACGAAGAACGGCGTGCCGAACTCGGCGGCCAGATCGCGGATCGAGCATCCGCCGACGGTGAGCCAGCCGTCGTCGCCGACTGCAGCGGTGTCGGGCAGCAGCCGTCGCGGCAGCGCAGTCATGTCACATCGCCTGCGGCGCGTCGATGCCGAGCAGTCCGAGGCCTCGGTCGAGCGTGCGAGCGGTCAGGTCGCACAACTCGAGACGGCTCGACCGCACCGGCTCGGCAGCCTTGACGACCGGGCAGTGCTCGTAGAACGACGTGAAGTCCTGCGCCAGGTCGAACAGGTAGGTGCAGAGCTTGTGTGGCGAGTAC
>JAAUYD010028816.1_pt1 | contig 29566 bp, 20 predicted proteins | sample 7278101 | NCBI WGS metagenome assembly JAAUYD01 (sample SAMN14350128, study PRJNA611818) | marine sediment metagenome | isolation source: surface marine sediment (0.6m) | place: French Polynesia: Moorea | collected 2018-08
GATGTGCGAACAGAGCTCCATTCCCAAAGCGCTTGTCGACATCGCCGTTTCCGATCCGGACAAACTGGATGAACTCGAAAAGAAGGCCCAAGGCTAACGGATATACACCGGCAGGCGATCAGGGTTGAGAACCTGAGAAACCGTAATCGCGTGCCGCCGCCCTGCCCCACTTGATCGGTCTTTATCCTGAGTGAAGATAAGCCCCCAAAAGGTATTTTTGGGGGCTTATTTGTTTTCAACGAAACATTGAAAAGAGACATCACGCTCTGGCCTTGAACGGGTATCCATCAGTAGGTTGGTTGTGAATCGTCCAGTTGGCGTACTCCCCCATTCAGTTATGTCATTCTCCTGCTTATCTACCCAAATAGTATGTAAATTAAGTTATAATTCCTGTTCCATATTGCCGGTCTTGTCGCTAAGTTAGCTATTCCTCCCTGTTATCATTGGGTATTTAAACTTGGCAACCAGTTTGCTTAGGTAGTGACCATCCATTCCCAAATTTTAGAACATGCTGATTCACAATATTTTTTAAAGGCTGATCCATGCAAGTTGACTGGATACGATCATCATTTCTGCCGCAAGGGTACAATATTTTTGACGACATTCAAGGCACGACGGCGCCAGCAACCCCCAATCTATTTGAATTGACAAAATATCAAATACCTGAACCGCCGGATGAGGTCATTGAAGATTATGGATATGTGAATTTCTATCTCCAGTATGGAAACCAAATCATTAAGCATCTCGCTGAGGAAATCGTCAATCAAGGGGATTCTGATGATCTGAAAATGGAAAAAATACAACGCTGGGTCGTTGAGAATATAACCTATGAGGAAGACGAAACCCAATATGGGATAGGAGAATTGTGGGTGCCCCCCGTCATGCTTCTGACAACCATGAAAGGTGATTGCGAAGATGGTGCTTTTCTGATCATGTCACTTGCGCTGAATGCCGGCGTGGATCCTGACAAGCTTAGATTCTATGCTGGCATCGTTGAAGCTGGAGAAGGGGCGGCAACGGGTGGACATGGCTGGGTGGCATATCGAAGAAGCATCGATCAAGAATGGATTCCTGTCGATTTCTCATATTACCCTGATCTAAGGCCAATGAATGAACGCGTTCCGATGAAGGACGATACCCGCTACATTGATGACTTCCTTCTGTTTGACATTGGTCGAATCATCCTGACCCCCGATACCAACAGAGTCAGAAACCCTGGCATGTACAACTATAAAGGCAGTATCGAGCCCAACGTCCTGCTGCCTGGATCCTGGGTAAACCACCATGCCTAGACGTCAACTTGCCCTGGCTTTGGGTGGGTAAGACGGCAACGGCCCTGCGACCCATGCATGATATCGGCATAGTCGATACGGGAACGGTCGGCCGCTAGCTTCATTCCTGATTGCGTTCCTTTGCTTTGTTGCGCCTGCATCTTTCGCTGCAGTATTTCACGTCATCCCAGCAGCGGGCCCACTTTCGGCGCCAGCTGAACGACCGCCCGCAAACCAAACACGTCTTTTCGGGTAGATGCGGCTTCTTATGACTCATGGTTGCCAACACCCTATACCATTTCCGGCACCCAACGCCAACAACACAGCGGCATTCAGCCAGCCTGAAACGCATACCTTGTCCAGATAAACTTGACGGCGGTTCGGCATTAAGCGCTTTAACGATACCTGTTGAGTAGTGGTGCCTTCAAGTAATTGGGTTTTTAAGTAAATGCTTTCATTTGACGGATGCACCGATCTCTAATAGAGTTTGTATGGGGCCTGCGACAAACATTTCAAATCATCTCAACCATGATATCGAACCCTGAGATTAAGGAGCCATTGCAGCGCGAACAATGGCACGTCGTTCTCATCGACGATGAGGCGGATATCCGGGAGGTCACGGCTATCGCCCTGGCGGATGCCGGTTGCCGGGTGGAAACTGCCGCCGACGGAAACGCAGGGCTGGCGTTGATCGCATCGATTGATCCTCAGATCGTGGTCACGGACATCCGCATGCCCCAAATGGATGGATTGCAGGTCCTGGAAAAGGTCAAACAGGCCGGCAGCCATGCGGAGGTGATCGTTGTCACCGCCTATGGCGAAATGGATCTGGCGATCCGGGCACTGCGCCTGGACGCGTCCGACTTCATCACCAAACCGATCGATGACGACGCCCTCCATTTGGCGCTCCATCGCGCCAAAGAGCGCTATCGTGCCAGAAAGCAGGTCCGGGATTATACCGGTCTGCTGGAACGGGAGAACGCCCGCACCGCCAGGGAGCTTTCCGCAACCATCGCCATTCAGAAAAGCCTGACCGCGAACGCCTTGGACGGCATCGCCAGTTTCGACCGCACAGGGAGAATGGTCAGTGTGAATCCCAGCCTGGTGAAGATGCTTGCATACGCCGGGGATAAGGCACTGCGTCAACAAACGCTGGACGATCTTATGCCGCCGGGCGGTGCCGCTGCTTTCCGGAAACAGCTGGCAGACGAAACATTCGGCGGCCGGAACCGGTTGCTGCTTTATGAAACATCCCTCGCGGCGGCCGACGGACAACTGATTCCCGTGCAGGCGTCAGCCGTGAGTCTCGGGGAAACCACCCCCGACATCGAAACCATCTGCTTCTTCAGAGACCTGAGAGAAATCGTGGCCCTGGAGCGGGAAGTCGCCGATCAGGCACGCATCCTCCACCAGGATAAGATGATGTCCCTGGGCCGTCTGGCGGCCAGCGTCGTCCATGAAATCAACAACCCGTTGTCGGGCATTTTGAACTACCTGCGTCTGATGAGCCGCATCCTGGAAAAGGGACCGCTGGATGACGTCCGGCAGGCTCAATTCAAGGATTACCTTGAAGTGGTGGAAGGCGAAACCGACCGCTGCTCCCGAATCGTCTCCAACCTGTTGACCTTTTCACGCAAGACGCCGCCTTGCCGCGATCGGATCGATTTCGCCGACCTGATCGAACGCTGTGTGGTGCTCATCCGGCACAAACTGGAGCTTCACGATATCAACGTCAGCCAGGCGGTGGCGGACGACCTGCCGCCGGTTCTCGGCGATGTCAACCTGCTGCACCAGTGCATCATCAACCTGATCTTCAACGCCATCGATGCCATGCCCGATGGCGGAACATTGGATCTGAGCGTGGCGCCCGCACCGGATTTTTCAGGAGCGGTCATCGCTGTGAAGGATTCCGGGATCGGCATTTCCAGCGCAGACCTGGATCACATCTTCGAACCTTTTTATACGACCAAAGACAAGGGCTACGGCGTCGGTCTGGGGCTATCCAACGTCTACGGCATCATCGAAGGTCATCGGGGCAGTGTGGACGTGAAAAGCACGCCCGGCCGCGGTACGACCTTTTTTCTCAGACTTCCGGCAAGCGATGCGAGATCAACGCATGAATGAGTCGCCTTCCCACCTGGATCACACCCTCAACACCGGCGAATGGCTGGAGCTGCTGGACGAACTGAATATCGGCGCCTTCATGGCCGACCGGCAACGTCTCATCCGGGCCATCAACTATACGGCCCAGGCGATCATGGAGGAGAAGGCCGACGCGCTCGTCGGCAAGGACTGCCGGGACATTTTCACCGGCGTCCGATGCACCCGGGCCTGCGTCTTTTCCAAAGCATACCAGCCGTTCGACGGCAGCCAGATGCCGGTCACCGAAATGGAAAAGAACGGGCGCCATATCCTCACCCGTTTCGCCGCACCGGTATACGACGCCAACGGCCACCTATCCGGGTGCCTTACGATTCTGCAGGACCACAGCCCCATCTACGACCTCATCGACCGTGTGCACTACGAAGAGCGCAGCCTCAAAATGACCCTGGAAAACCTGGATATCGGCATCTACACGGTCAACCGCGGCGGCCTGATCACATTCTTCAACGCCGCCGCCGAACAGATCTCCGGTTACAGCCGCAAACAGATCCTGGGTGAGCATTTTTCCGTGCTTTTCAAAAATCTGCCCGCATCGGACCAGGCATTGATGCAGGACGCCATGGCCACCGGCCAGACGCAGCTCAATCGCCGGGGAAAGATTGTGGACAGCGGCAAGGTTGTGCTTCCCATCAACGCCAAATACATGGCCCTGCGCAATGAGAAAGGGGCTATCGTGGGCGGTCTGGCAACCTTCCAGGACCAGACCCTGATCAGCCAGCTCAGCAAGGCGATCAGCGAGCGCTATACCTTCCACGACATGATCGGCAAGGACCCGGCCATCCAAAAGATATTCCAAATGGTCCATGTGGTCGCCAAAAGTGATGCCACGATCCTGATCGAAGGCGCCACCGGCACCGGCAAGGACCTGCTGGCCAAGGTCATCCACACCACCAGCAAACGCTCGCAAAAACCCTTCGTGAAAGTCAATTGCGCGGCCATCCCCGACAACCTCATCGAATCGGAAATGTTCGGCTACCGCAAAGGGGCCTTCACCGGTGCGGACCGCGATAAACCCGGCCGATTCCAGGAAGCGGCGGGCGGCACCATCTTTCTGGACGAGATCGGCGACCTGCCCATGGCTTTGCAGGCCAAGCTGCTGCGAGTTCTGGAGGACCGGGAATTCTACCCCCTGGGCAGCCGCAAAACGCAGAAGGTCGATGTGCGGATCGTTTCGGCCACCAACCGGGGCCTGGACCAGATGGTCGCGGAAGGAACCTTCCGCGCCGACCTGTATTACCGCCTCAACGTCATGCGCATCGAGCTGCCGCCCCTGGCCGACAGACGTTCCGACATTCCTTTATTGATCCGCCACATCCTTCGACAATTGTGTGCGGCCCGGGACGCGCATATTCCCGACATTTCAGCACCGGCCATGAAAATCCTGCTCGACCTAGCGTACCCCGGCAACGTCCGGGAACTGGAAAACATCCTGGAGCATGCCCTGATCATCTGTCAGAATGATCTGATTCGCCCGGATCACCTGCCCGCCTATACCTATCAGCCGCCAGCGCATGACTTGGCACAGTCGCCATCGTCCACCGCTACCGACAGCCGATTCAATGATTCCGAACGGCGCAAAATTATGGAAGTATTGGCAAAACACGGTGGACACCGTATCCGCAGCGCTGCCGAACTGCAAATGGATCGCACCACGCTGTGGCGCAAAATGAAGAAGTACCGCATCCAGGGACGTTGACCGCGATCGACCGGCCATGGGGTTGCTTCATGGCTCCTGCCACATGTTGCGAAACTGTTGCACAACATCTATCTATATATTATTGCTACATATATTTATTTTTCGGCAATCTTTCTATTTGCCGTGCGGCCAATTCGTGCAACACCTCCCTCGAATTCCATCCCCAAACGCCACCTAATCAGCAAAAATGCTGATTAGAATCTGATAGTTATACGCTTTTCTCAAACATCGGCACGCATTCTGCTTTTATTGATTGCATATCTTTCCTTTCGCCATCGCGCTGTTCTCAATTGTTCGTCGTTGGTAACCAGAGCTACCGCCGTCCAATAACGATCGCACACGGGATTGTCATGACTGCGACGCCAAAAACCATTCTCTTGGTCGAAGATCAGGACGACCAGAGCGCTTTTCTCACCAACCTTCTGGCCGCCGGAGGCTACCGGACCGTCGTTGCCAGAGACAACGCCGACGGACTGAGAAAAAGCAGAAGCAACCATCCGGATCTGGTCATCATCGACATGATGATGCCGGCCGACCAGGGCATTCGCCTCTACCGGGCACTGAAGGCAAGTGACGACCTCAACAGTCTGCCCGTGGTCATGATCTCGTCCATTGACAGACGCATGTTCTTTCAGTGCCACCAGATCCAGGAGCCGCGGACCAAAAAAGGGCTGCCCTTGCCGGACGCCTATATCGAGACGCCGCCGGAAGCCGAAGAACTGCTGGAACGGGTCGATGCCTTGATCGCCATCGATTCGTAAAACCCAAATAGGGGAGATCATCACTATTGCGCTTTACAACTATTAATCCTGACCTTTACAGAGAAGTCGCCCTATTTGGCGCCCGTGACATGGAGACCTGCATGCAATGTGCAGTCTGCAGTGCCTCCTGTCCCTTATCCAGCGGACAGCATTCCTTTCCCTGCAAAATATATCGCTATCTTCAGCTGGGACTGGAAGACAAACTGCTGCGTTCCCCGGAGCCTTGGCTGTGCTACTACTGCGGCGAGTGCAACACCGATTGTCCCAGGGGAGCCGAACCGGCCGAAACCATGATGGCCGTCCGACGGTGGCTGACCACGCGCTACGATCGGACCGGTCTGGCCAGACGTTTCTATCTTTCCGCCACCTGGGAAGTCGGAGCGCTGATCACTGTTGCCTTGGTGGTGGTCGCCCTGTTTGTCTTCGGCCACGGTCCGATCATCACCGATCGGGTGGCCGTCAACAGCTTTGCACCGGTGCTCTGGATCGAAACCGGCGACCTGATTATGGCGGCCGTATTGACCCTCTTTCTCCTGTCCAACGCATGGCGTATGTTCCGCCTGATCATGGACGGGACAAACGCGCCCCCGTCGCTTTTTTTGAAGGAAGCCGGAACCTTTCTGCTCAATTTTTTGACCCAGAAACGCTGGCGCAAATGCGGCGACGATCACAGGCGCTGGCGCAAACACGCCATCCTCGTAAGCGGCTACCTAACCATGATGACCTTGGTGATTGTCTTCATCCGTTGGTTTCAGGTGGACGACAGCAGCTGGCATTTCACCAGTCTCTTCGGATATTACGCAACCGGCGTGCTCTTGGTTATGACAGCAGAGATGTTTCGCAGTCGGCTCAAGAAGGCCGAAGCACTCCATCGCTATTCCGAGTTGTCGGATTGGCTCTTTCTGGTCCTGCTCTTTTCTACCACGCTGACCGGAATCGTCATGCATACCGTGCGCCTGGCCGGTTGGCCCATGGGCACCTACGTGATGTACGTCATCCATCTGGCCGTCGCCGTTCCCATGCTGGTGGTGGAGGTCCCTTTCGGCAAATGGTCGCATCTCTTGTACCGTCCCTGGGCCTTGCTCTTGACGGCGGTCAGGGAGCGCGCCGTCGAGGCCTCCCAGGTAGATGTACAGACCGTGATGGCCGAGGCTGGCGATGCGTTCATGAGCTGCCTGCAATGTGGCACTTGCACCAGTGTCTGTCCGGTCAGCCAAGCGCCCAGTTTCAGCCCCCGCCAGGTCCTGCGCCAGGTTGCTCTGGATCGCGCCAGCGGACAAACGGTCGATGCGGCCGTTTGGCACTGCCTCACCTGCAGCGCCTGCGGCCCTGACTGCCCGCGGGGCATCGGGATCATCGACATCATCCGGACCATCAGGCGAATCGATTTGGACAGCAAGCGGATTCCCCATCATCTGAAAGCCCCCCGGGACAGCCTGTCCAGCCATGGCAATCCTTGGGGCGGCCTGCGCAACGTACGCACTCAATGGATGCGGCATGCACCGGTGCAAGAATTGACCCCCAGCGATGCATATGCCCTTTTTACCTGCTGTACGACAGCCTATGCACCCGGTAATCCTAAAGCAGGTCTGGCGCTGCTGCAGTTGTTGCGTCTCTCCGGCACACCTGTCGGCAACCTCGGGACCGCTGAGTCATGCTGCGGCGATCCGGCCCTCAACATGGGCGATCGGGACATGTTCCAAAGCCTGCGGCAATCCAACCTGGACCTTTTTGAAGAACAGAACGTAAAAAAACTGCTGGTCTCCTCCCCACACTGCCTGACCACATTCACGAACAACTATCCGGGCCTTTCCGATGGGATCTTTGTTGAACACTACACCCAACTCCTCGATCGACTGCTTGACGAGGGACGGCTGATTCCCGCTGAGAAATTAGCGGCCACGGTCACCTTCCACGATCCCTGCTATTTGGGACGTCACAACGGCATTTACCAGGAGCCCCGACAAGTCCTGCAGCGCATTCCCGGTCTCGATCTGGTGGAAATGAAGCATCATCGGAAGGACAGCCGTTGCTGTGGCGGGGGGGGGTGCGGTGCCTGGTCCGGTGAGTCCCATAACCCCTCAGTCGGCATCTCGCGAGTGAACGAAGCCTTGGATACGGGGGCTGGGATCATTGCCGTGGCATGCCCTTATTGCCTGCGCATCTTGGATCGCGCTGTCAAGCGTGCCGGAGTCGATCATCGCATCTCGGTCCGGGACATCGCCGAACTCCTTTTGCAGTCCGTGGCGATGAACGTAGCTGCCGGCAATGTGGCATCAGAAGCACCGGGCATCGCTCAGGAGGTCTGTCATGGCTGAACGAATCGGGTTTTATATCTGCCACTGCGGCATCAATATCGCCTCCCGGGTCAAGGTTTCGGAAGTGGCCGCATACGTGGCCACGCTGCCAAATGTAACCATTTCGCGCGACTACCTGTTCATGTGCTCGGACCCTGGGCAGGAATGCATCGAAAAGGACATTCAAGCCCAAAAACTCACCCGCGTGGTCGTGGCCTCGTGTTCGCCGCGAATGCATGAAAAGACGTTCCGTGCAGCCTGCCAGCGGGCCGGTCTCAATCCATTCCGGGCCTTTCATATGATCAACGTCCGTGAGCACGTCTCCTGGGTCACGGAAGATGAGACCCAGGCCACGCAAAAGGCCAAACTGCTGGTCGGCGCCGGGGTCATGCGGGTGACCCACCAGTCAGACCTGACCCCCGCGACATTTCCGGTATGCACGAACACGCTGGTCGTGGGAGGAGGCATCGCCGGCATGCAAGCGGCTTTAGACATCTCGCATGCCGGATTCAAGGTCTATCTCGTAGAGCGGCAAGCCACAGTGGGTGGACATATGCTGCAGTATGACAAAACCTTCCCCACCCTGGACTGCGCCGCATGTATCGGCACGCCTAAAATGGTAGCCGTCGGCCAAGCACCCAATATCGAACTGCTCTCCTACAGCGAGGTGGCGCAGGTCGACGGCTTCATTGGCAACTTCAAGGTGAAAATACGCCAGAAATCCCGTTATGTGGAAGACAATTGCACAGGATGTGGTGAATGCGAAAAAGTCTGCCCGGTGGACGTTGCCAACGAGGGGGACGCAGGCACCAAGAGGAGAAAGGCCATCCATCGCCCCTTTCCCCAGGCCGTCCCGATTACTTACTGCATCACCAAATTCGACCGTGCCCCCTGCACCCAGACCTGCCCGGCCGGAACCAATGTTCAGGGGTATGTGGCCCTGGTCCGGTTAGGTCGCTACCGGGAAGCGGTGGACCTGATCCGGCAAAAGATCCCCCTGCCCGGGACCCTGGGCCGCGTATGCCCGGCGCCTTGCGAAGAAGCCTGCCGCCGGTCGGAGGTCGATTCGCCTTTAGCCATCCGCGATTTGAAGCGTTTCGCGGCCGACCGGGTGGATCTCAGCCGCCTGCAACCGCCCCCGATCGAAGAGCGCCCGGAAAAAGTGGCTGTGGTGGGCTCCGGCCCGGCCGGACTAACGGTGGCCTACTATCTGCGTCTGAAGGGGTACCGGGTCACGGTTTTCGAAATGCTGAAGCAACTCGGCGGCATGTTGCGGGTCGGGATCCCCGACTACCGCTTGCCTGCCGACGTGCTCGATGCAGAAATCAATTACCTGCTCGGGCATGGCATCGAAGCGCGCACCGGCGTTCGCTTCGGAACGGATTTCTCCCTGGAGGATCTTCGTTCCCAGAAATTCTCAGCCATATTTTTAGGTATTGGGGCCCATGATGCATTGGGGATGCACATTCCGGGAGAAGAATACGCTGAGCCGGTCATCGACGCCGTCAGTTTCTTAAGGGATGCGAATCTTGGCCGGAAAGAGGCACCCGGTCAACGGGTCGTCGTTATCGGCGGCGGAAACGTGGCAGTAGACTCTGCCCGTGTGGCCAAACGCCTTGGCTCGCGGGAAGTGACGATCGTTTACCGTCGGTCACAAAATGAGATGCCTGCATACGCAGAAGAGATTGTGGGTGCGCGCGAAGAAGGCATCGCCTTCGCCTACCTGACGGCCCCGGTCGGCATTCACAGCCAGGCCGGCAGGGTCATCGGGATCGAATGTCTGCGCACGGAACTGGGGCCTCCAGACGACAGCGGTCGCCGGCGACCGGTACCGGTCGAAGGTTCCGAGTTCGTTCTTGACTGCGATGCCGTGATTCCCGCCATCGGCCAGAAGATCGATCTTACCTGGTCCCCTGGAGAGCCCAATCTGGAACTGACCAAGCGCGGCATGTTCAGGGTCGACCCCCACACCCAGCAGACCAGTGTTCCCGATGTTTTCGCCGCCGGAGACGCAGTTACCGGTCCGGCAACCGTGATTGAGGCGATTGCCGCCGGTCATCGGGCCGTAGCCGCCATACAGCGCTATTTGAACGGTGAAAACCTTGACGTGACGGCCACCCGGCCGGTCAAAGCGGCCGCTGGGAAGGGAGATGACTGGCAGCCGCTAGATGAAATGGCTCCAACGGTGCCCCGGGCGGAGACCGCCCACCGTGCCCCCGAAGAACGCCGTCGGACATTTGAGGAGGTGAATCAAGGCTTCTCGGAGGTTGCCGCCCGACGAGAAGCGGCCCGCTGTGTCGATTGCGGAGGATGCTGCGAATGTCGCCTGTGTGAAACGGCCTGCGAGGCCAAAGCGATCAACCACGCCATGGAAGATCGGCTTTTGGAAGTCGATGTGGGCGCCATCATCATCGCCACCGGCTTCGATCCCCTCGATCCCACGCCCATGCCGCAATACGGATACAGGCGATACGCCAACGTATTCACCAGTCTGGAGTTCGAACGCCTGTCCAACGCCACCGGACCAACCGGCGGCCGGCTGCTGAAACGCGATCCCACCGACCGATTGAGATTCACCGACCCGCCCAAAAGTGTGGCCATCCTGCACTGTATCGGCAGCCGCGATATCAACTACCATGAATACTGCTCACGCACCTGCTGCATGTACGCCCTTAAATACGCCCATCTACTCAAGGACAAGTGTGGACACGCCACCGAAATCTATAACTTCTACATCGACATGCGCTGCTTCGGCAAAGGCTATGAAGAGTTCTACCGGCGTGTCCAGTGCGAAGGCGTCCGCATGGTACGCGGCAAGGTTTCCCGAGTGGAAGAGAAGGACGGTCTACTGATGGTAACTGCCGAGGACACCCTCTCGGCCGCAATGATGCAGATTCCGGTCGAGATGGTGATCCTGTGCACCGCCATGGAACCGCGACCGGATGCGGGTCAGGTGTCGCGCATTTTCGGGATTTCCACCGGCAGTGACGGCTTCTTTCAGGAGGAGCACCCCAAACTGGAACCGGTTTCCACGGCCTCCAGCGGGATATTCCTGGCAGGCGCCTGTCAGGGACCCAAGGATATCCCCGATACCGTGGCCCAGGCAAAGGGCGCGGCTGCCGAGGCACTCGCCCTCAGCGCCTCCGGCCGTGTGGAGGTCTCGCCGTTGATCTCCTCAATCGATGCGGACATCTGCATCGGCTGCCGCGTTTGTATCGATCTGTGTCCCTATTCGGCCATCGAATTCAACGAACTGCGGGGCATCAGCGAAGTCAACGACGCTGTCTGTAAAGGCTGTGGAAGCTGTTCCGGGTATTGTCCCAGCGGGGCGGCCCGGGTGCACCATTTTACCAGCCGCCAGATTTTCTCGGAAATCGAGGGACTCTTATCCGCATAGTGGGAAAGGAGACATGCGATGACTGATTATGAACCGACAATCGTGGCCTTTTTCTGCAACTGGTGCACGTATACAGCCGCGGACCTGGCCGGTACCGCGCGGCTGTCATACCCGGCCAACATCAAAATCATCCGCATGATGTGCAGCGGCATGGTCGATCCCCAATACGTGATCAAAGCGCTTCTGGAAGGCGCCGATGGGGTGCTGGTCAGCGGATGCAACCCGGGAGACTGCCACTATATCAACGGGAATTACAAGGCCCGCCGGCGGATAAAGCTGTTAAAAACGATTCTGCCCCAGTTCGGATTCGAACCCGAACGATTGCGGCTTACCTGGATTGCGGCCAGCGACGGCGTCCTGTTGGCCGAGACGATACGGGAACTAACCGCTCGGATCAAGGCGCTTGGCCCCAGCGATGCCAGGCTGAAGATGGTCATCTAAAATCAGGCTCAAGGTTCAGGGTTCAGAGGTGTTAACCTTGAACGGAGAACCCTGAACGAGGAACCTTGAAGGAGGACCCTATGGTGAAGATGGCAACAATCGATGTAACGGATCAGGACCTTTTGGGCACGCTGCAAGGTTTTTTCAGGTCCGTTCTCGAACGGGAGGAGATCAGCGCCATCATGGCCCCATGTCGCCTGCCCATGAGAAACCGGATTATGCCGACGTTGGTATCCGATCCCCGGCAAGTAAACCGGATCGATCCGCTGTCTCCGGCATTCCCACTGAACAGCGCCAAAGTCGTATCCCGGCTCACCCGCAAGGCGGAGGGAAGGACGGTGGCCGCCGTCATGCGCCCCTGCGAAATAAGGGCCTTCATCGAATTGGTCAAACTCAACCAGGGCCAGACCGGCGATCTTCTCATCATCGGCGGCGACTGCCTGGGGGCCTACGCCAACAGGGACTATTTTAGCTGGGTGGGTGACGATATCGACACTGCGACCCGCAAGTATGCGGCCGCCGTACTCGGCGGCAGCGGGCCGGCAATGAACGGTTGCGAACCTGCCGCCGCCTGCCGTGTGTGCGAGCAGATAACGCCGCATGGGGCCGATATCGTCATTGGACTGTTGGGCATGGATGGCAACAGGGTCCTCATTCAGGCCGCCACCGAAAAAGGAGAGCCGTTTCTGGCCGGGCTGCAACCAGCTGGGGACCCACCACCGCCGGCGCGGCAAAAGGCGATTGACAGATGGGTTGAAGAGAGGACAACTGCCCGGGACCGCATGCATACACAGACGCTTGCCGCCACGGATAGCCTGGAGAAGTTGGCCGGGTATCTGGACAATTGTGTCAACTGCTACAACTGCCGGGTGGCCTGTCCGGTGTGCTACTGCCGGGAGTGCGTGTTCGTGACCGATGTGTTCGATCATGATCCCGCCCAGTATCTGCGCTGGGCCGACCGCAAAGGGTCGGTTAAAATGCCCACCGATACGATGTTCTATCACCTCACGCGTTTGGTCCACATGAGTACGGCATGTGTCGGTTGCGGTCAGTGTTCGAACGCCTGCCCCAACGATATCCCGGTTATGGAGCTGTTTGACACCGTGGCCCATCGCACCCAGCAGGCATTCGGCTACCGGGCCGGGCGGGATCTGAGCGAAAAGCCGCCGCTGTCAGAATTTCGGGAGGATGAATTTCCCGAAGTGGTGGGACTCCAATGATCCGAAGGGCACCTAAACACCGCAAAGAGGATGCACGATGAACAAGAAAATCGGCAAAGCAATGGTTGTCGGCGCGGGTATCAGCGGCATCCGGGCCGCTCTGGACCTGGCGGAGGCAGGCTACGGGGTGGCGCTGATCGATCGCACACCCCACATCGGCGGCATCCTGAGCCAGCTGGACAATCAATTTCCCAACAACCGCTGCGGCATGTGCAAAATACTGCCCCTGGTGGCGCGTGACGCCGCCGGACAGTTTTGTCTGCGCAAAGGATTGTTTCATGAAAACATAGACATTCTGCTGAACACCGAAATTACAGCCGTAGAGGGAGAACCGGGCAATTTCAGGGTTACGCTGCACCATAAACCCACCTGGGTCGATCCCGATCGTTGCGTCGGCTGCGATGCCTGCACACCGGTCTGTCCGGTGAACATTCCGGACACTTTCAATGCCGGATTGGGAACCCGCAAGGCCATCCATCTGCCGGTGCCCCATGCCATCCCCAATCCCTATGTGATCGACCAGGCCGCCTGTACGCGCTGCGGCGCTTGCGCCGAGGCTTGTCCCACGGATGCGATTGTGCTGGACGTGGACAAGCGCAAGGATTTCCGGATTCTGGTGGTGGATGATGAATTGATTGTGCGCGATTCCTTGAAAGCGTGGCTGGACGAGGAAAACTTTTCGGTGGAGACGGCTGCGTCGGGGGCCGCTGCCCTGGCGAAGCTGGCCGAAGGGAGCTTCAGCCTGATGCTCACCGACATCAAGATGCCGGGAATGGATGGCGTCGAAGTGCTCGAAAAAGCCCGTGAGATGGTTCCCGAGCTCACTGTTATCATGATGACCGCCTATGCCACCGTGGAAACCGCTGTGGCGGCCATGAAAATCGGTGCGCTGGATTACCTGGTCAAACCGTTCGATCCGGATAATCTGATTCCGAAAGTGGTTGCGGTATACACGGATCTGGAAGCCGGCCGATTGGAGACCATGGAGGTGGGGGCCATCGCCATTTGCGCCGGCACGACTTTTTTTCATCCGGCCGATGAAAAGAACCTGTACGGTTACGGCGTGAATCCCGGTGTTCTCACCAACCTTGAGTTCGAGCGGCTGTTGAGTGGCACCGGTCCCAGCAATGGCAGGCTGGTGAGGCCTCATGATGGCAGACCGGTGCAAAAGATCGCCTGGCTGCAATGCGTGGGATCAAGAGATTTGCAAAAGGATGCGGATTTCTGCTCATCCATCTGCTGCATGGTCTCCATAAAAGAGGCCCTGCTGGCCAAATCCCGCCTGGGCTCCCAGCTCGAGACGGCCATCTTCTATATGGACATGCGAGCATTTGGCAAATCCTTCGAGCGATACCGCCAGGCCGCCCAACATGATCACGGGATACGTTTCGAACGGGTGCGCTTTCACTCACTGATACCGGACCGGCAAACCGGTGCCCCCCTCATCCGCGTTGCCCGCGAGGACGGAAGCTGTTCCGAGGAACGATTTGACCTGGTGGTGCTGGCAGCGGGGCAGCGTCCCGCCCGGGGAACATCCGACATCGCCGAACTGACCGGCGTCGGATTGAACCCGTGGGGGTTTATCCAGGAGATGCCGTTCACACCGGCCGTTACCGCCAGGCAGGGGATCGTCGTCGGTGGCGCCTTCACCGGGTTGAAGGATATCGGCGAGTCGATCGTGCACGCATCCGCCGCTTCGATGGAGGCCTCACGAGTGCTGCATGCCACGGGGGGCAGTCTCGGCGAGCAAACCGTCCCCGACGAGGGTCAACGCGATGTGTCGCATGAACCCGTTCGGACGATGGTCTTCATCTGTTCCTGTGGCAATCGCCTGCAAGGGGCCCTCGATGCTGAAGCTCTGATTGCCGCTCTTGAAAAAGATTCCAGCGTCGTGCGTGCCTTGCTCCTGCAAAGGGCCTGTACCCGTGACGGTTGGGAGGAACTGGTCCGAGAGGCTGAAGCCCTGGCGCCTAACCGTATCCTCATCGGTGCCTGCCATCCCTATTTGTATATTCGCAAGCTCAGAGAACTTGGACAGCGGATCAATCTTGATCCAGCCCTCGTGGATGTGGTCGACATGATGCCGTTCCTCCTAGCGGACCGGACCGCTTTGGAGGCCGATGTCGGAACCGATGTTCGTATCTCTTTGAACATGGCCCTCTCCCGGCTGAAACACATGGATCTGCTGGTGCCGCCAGCACTCCCGGTCAGCCGGCGGGCATTGGTGGTCGGCGGCGGGATCGCCGGTTGTCATGCATCCCTGGACATCGCCGACCACGGATACCCGGTCGATCTGATCGAGCGCAACAATGCACTGGGCGGGAATCTAAATTGGCTGCACAACACCCTACAAGGGGAACCGATCCGGGCCTTCATGGAAGAGACGATCCAGAGGGTTGAAAAACACCCTCTGATAACGGTTCACTTGGATACCCGCATCGCCTCTGCATTCGGGGAGGTGGGCAGCTTTTTCACGACCCTTGAGAACACCGCTGAAACGGTGACCACACGCGCCCATGGCGTGACTATCCTTGCGACCGGCGGCAACGAGGCGGCTACATCATCCTATGCGTATGGTCATAGTGACGCCATCGTCACCCAACGAGAAATGGAGGTCCTGTTGGGCAAAGACACATTCGACGCCGGTCCACCGGCATCGGTGGTGATGATTCAGTGCGTGGATTCAAGGCAGGAACCACGCAATTACTGCAGCCGGATCTGCTGTCCCACAGCGCTCAAACATGCCTTGACCTTGAAACAGCGCTATCCGGAAACCGCAGTCTATATCCTGTGCCGAGACATCATGACCCATGGTTTCAACGAAACCTATTACACCGCGACCCGCAGGGAAGGGGTGGTCTTCGTGCGCTATGAAGTCGATGATCCGCCCCAGGTGGCCGTGACCGAGAGCGAAGAGACCCCCCTGACGGTAAGCGTTGTCGACCAGCTGCTCCACCGGCCCCTGGAAATCGCTGCTGATCTGCTGGTGCTGGCCACCGGGGTGGTACCGGAACTGCCGGCAGCGTTGGCCGCAGCATTCGGTGTGGAAACGGATCCCGACGGCTTTTTTAAGGAGGCCGAATCCAAATGGCGGCCGGTGGACGGCCTCAAGGAGGGGGTCTTTGCATGCGGCCTGGCACTGTCGCCGCGATCGATACCCGAAGCGGTTGCCACCGCCAGGGCGGCCGCCCAAAGATCGTTGCGCATTCTGTCGCATGATTACCTGCCGTCCGGCAAAATCGTCGCCACGGTGCGCCATAGCTTGTGCAGTATATGTGAACGATGTGTCGACGCATGTCCCTATACGGCCCGCAAGGTCGATCCGGATCAGGGTCGCATCGAGGTCAATCCGGTTATGTGTCAGGGTTGCGGGGAGTGTGCAACGGTTTGCCCGAACAGCGCCGCAGTGGTCCGTGGATTCTCGGAAGTGCAAATGTTCGATACCATCGATTCGGCCCTGGAAAGTGTCTGGGCGGAGCCATAGGCAAACCTTTATCAATCAAAAAGACCATGGGGGCCTCACGCTGGTTATACAATGAAAGCCGTAATCGAAAAGATTCGTCGGAGCTTCGTCTCCAAACTGATCCTGGCGGTCGGCCTGACCCTGCTGCTGACCATCTCGGCCTGGGCCTATTTCAATGTCAAATACCAGGAAGAGAAGGTCATGCAGAATATCCTGGCAGGCACCGACCGGCTCACCAACACCATCCGGTTGGGCACCCACTACGCCATGATGCTCAATTCGCGCGATGACATCAACCAGATCATCCGCAACATCGGCAAGCAGCCGGCGATCAAAAACATTCGCATTTACAACAAGGCAGGCCAGATCAAGTTCTCCAACCGTGTCGAAGAGGTCGACCAGATCACCAACATCATGGCCGAGGCCTGCGACGTCTGCCACCGGTCCGATCCGCCGCTGGCCAATCTGGATCTCGATCAGCGCACCCGCATTTTTCTCAGCCCAACCGGTTATCGCCTGCTGGGTATCATCAGCCCGATCTGCAACGAACCCGGCTGTGCCACCGGCGACTGTCACATTCACCCGGAAGACAAGAAAATCCTGGGCGCCATGGACGTGGTCGTCTCGCTGCAGGAGACCGACACCGAAATCCTGGCTGCCCAACAGGGCATGATCGGGTTTGCCGCATTCGTCTTCTGCATCACCTCGGCCATCATTTTCGTCTTCGTCCTGCGCTTCGTCAACCACCCCATCAAACGGCTGATCAAGGGGACCCAGGAGATCGCCAGGGGCAATTATCGCATCGCCGTCGACGTCGATCAGGAAGACGAAATGGGCCAGCTGGCCCAATCGATCACCCACATGGGCGACGAGATCGCCACCAGTCAGGCGGAGTTGAAAAAACAGCGCGACGAATACCAGAATCTATTCGAACAGGTCCCCTGCCTGATCACGGTCCAGGACCGCAACTATCGGCTGCTGCGCTACAACGGGCTCTTTTCCGAACGGTTTCACCCGTCGCCGGGAGATTTCTGCTATCGGGCCTACAAGGGGCTTTCCGAAAAGTGCCAGTCCTGCCCGGTGGAAAAAACCTTCGCCGACGGCCAGTCGCATTATGCCGAGGAGTCGGGGATGGACCGGGACGGCACCACCAAGCACTGGATCGTGCGCACCTCACCGATCAAGGACGCGGAGGGCAACATCACCGCAGCCATGGAGATCTCTCTGGACATCACCCAGCGCAAAAAGCTGGAGAACGAACTGGAAAAATCGGAGGAGAAGTACCACGCCATCTTCAACAACATCCCCAATCCGGTATTCGTCCTGGATGTGGCGACCTTGGAGATCCTGAACTGCAACCAGAGTGTGCGCGCCGTGTACGGCTTTGGCGCCCATGAACTGACCGGACGCTGCTTTCTGGATCTGTTTCCAGGGAACGAAACCGACGAATACCGCAATCGCATCAAATCAACAGCGACCATCAACCAGGCCAGGCAGCAGGGCAAGGACGGCAAGCCGCTTTTCGTCAACATACGCATCTCACCGTCGGAATACTCAGGCCGCAGGGTCTATTTGGTAACCACCAGCGACATCACCAAACGACTGGAAACCGAGCAGCAGCTGATCCAGGCCAGTAAAATGGCCACTCTCGGAGAGATGGCCACCGGCATCGCCCATGAGCTGAATCAGCCCTTGTCCGTCATTAAAACGGTCAGCAGCTTTTTCCTGAGAAAAATCGGCAAACGGGAAACCATCGACGAAGAGATCATCCGCAACATGCTGACCAAAGTGGACGGCAATGTGGACCGGGCCGCCAACATCATCAACCATATGCGGCAGTTTGCCCGCAAATCCGACACGAAGCTGGAAACGGTGCAGGTCAACACGGTGATCCGCAGCGCCTTTGAAATCTTCAGCCAGCAGCTGAAAGTGCGGGGCATCATGGTGCGTTGGGAAATCGATGAGAAATTGCCTTCCATCCATGCGGATGCAGGCCGCCTCGAACAGGTCTTCATCAATCTCTTGCTCAACGCCCGGGATGCCATCGAGGCATATCGCAAGAATGTCCCTGCAGACACAGACAGTGCCACAATCACGCTGACCACCAGACTTGAAAGCGACAATGTGATCTGTTCCGTGTGCGATACCGGCACCGGCATCCAGGAAGATGTGGCTGATAAGATTTTCGAACCGTTCTTTACCACCAAAGAGGTGGGCAAGGGAACCGGACTGGGGCTCTCCATCAGCTACGGGATCGTACAGGATTGTGGGGGCCGGATCTTTGCCAGGCACAACCCGCCCCGAGGTACCTGCTTCGTGTTGACTTTTCCGGTGCCCGGCGCCGACCACATGGAGACTGAGCTTGAGTGATTCTCGGACTTGCACCGGATTCGAAGCAGCGGGGGCTTTGCTATCGTCGCCTGTGTGCCACGGCGGCTATCGCCAAATATGGCCAACCGCTAAAATCAAAAGAAAGGATGGCCGCCCATGGTCGAAAAAAACGATTCAGGCCATCTGCTTTTGCTGGTCGACGACGAAGAAGATATTCGGGAAGTTCTCCGGCTTCCTTTAGAGGATCTGGGCTACGTTGTACTCACGGCGGACAACGCCGAATCGGCACTGTCTATCTTCCGGTCCAAGGGACCGGACATCGTCCTCACGGATATCAAAATGCCGGGCATGGACGGTATCGAACTGCTCCGTGAGATCAAAAAGGAGCGTCCCGATACCGAGGTGATCATGATCACAGGGCATGGTGACATGGATCTGGCTATCAAAAGCCTCAAGTACGAGGCCACGGACTTCGTGATTAAACCCATCCACGTGAACACACTGGAAATCGCCTTGGATCGGGCCGAAGAGCGCATCTACACACGGCTGCAATTGCGCGAACACACCCGCAACCTGGAAAGACTGATCCATGAAAAGGCTGAAATCCAAGACCACCTCTCCTCTCTGGGGCTGTTGGTCAGCTCCGTTTCTCACGGCATCAAAGGCCTTCTGACGCAGCTCGACGGCAGTATCTATCTTGTCGATTCAGGTTTGAAAAGAAAAGATCTCAAGCAGATCGCCGAGGGTCGCACCGCATTGAAAGAAACTGCGGACCGCATCAGAAAGATGATTCAGGACATTCTTTATTACGCCAAGAAGCGGACGCCGAACCTGACTGAACTCGAGACCACCCTTTTCGTCAAGGAGGTGTTAAATGCAGTGGCGCCTCGGATGAAAAAAGCCGCCATCGATTTGAAAGTGGCCTTGGCCAGCGCGCCGAAACACCTCCTGGTCGAACAAGAGAGTCTGCATACCGCTTTGGTCAGCATCATAGACAATGCCATCGATGCTTGTGAAAAGGCAGCTGTCGATGGCCCCCACATAATTGAGTTCATCGTTGAGACAAGAGACAGCAATGTCGCCATCATTATCAAAGATGACGGTATCGGTATGGATCAAGAGACATGTGACAAGCTGTTCGGCGTCTTTTTCTCCACCAAGGGACGGAGCGGCACCGGTTTAGGGCTTTTTATTGCGGAAAAGATTGTCAGACAGCATCAGGGAGCCATTGCTGTCGATTCAAAACTAGACCGAGGCAGCACGTTTACCATTTTAATCCCCACGATTAGCAGGGAAAGTTAAATTTTAAAAAAATTTCCACTTGTGTTTTTCTCACTCTCACCTCGGCCTCTCCGGAAACCCGATCTTGCTATTTTCCCCAAACATGTTGATATTTCCTATTTTTTTGGTTACGTTAGAATGGTCTACTAATTGAACCACTACTAATCACAGGTTGAAAAGTGGCTCACTACTTCAAAATTATCCAGAAAGACAACCTTGTTGTGAATACTATCGTGGGCCCATTTGACATGGATCAGTATTACGCAATCATGGAGTCGATCATGAACGACAAGCTTTTCAAGCCCGCAATGAACATGTTTTGGGACTTTAGAGAAAGCACCTTGTCGAACTTGAACTCCCAAGATATCCACAATATTAGAGCATATGTCGAACGCGTTCGAAAACGGAGGGGTAAAAACTATCGTGTCGTCTTTCTTGTTTCAAAAGCCATCGACTATGGCTTGTCACGGATGTACCAAATAATTTCCGAAGATCTACCGGTCAAATTTGAGATCTTCTATGATGAGGAAGAGGCGTTTAAGTGGATCAAGAAAAAATGACACCCCCTCGATAGTCAACATATTCATTTCAGCCGGCGATATGGTGCTCATCCCTAAATGGCTATTTTACCCGAAGTCTGATCCCATCTACGAATGTCTCTCAAAAAAAGAATCAGGGTTTATGGTAAGGTTTGAAATTGAGCGCATCGCAAATTAACAACGCATCGTTCTTAGAAAGAAAAAAAGCCTTCAAGAAATGATCCTGAAGGCTTTTTCGTAACTGGAAATCTCTTGACTATCGCTCCAACTCCGTCTCCAAATGGTCCTCTACGCGCATGTGCTGAGTGTGCCAAACATTGTTGTCGTTCATGTAGGTTTCCATGTTCTTGTTTCCCAGGTGGGCCACCATCTCAATGTCTTTCTGTGCCTTGTCCGTATCGGATAGCTTAGTGTGCAGGGTCGCTCGACTGTAAAAGGCGGCACCGTATTCAGGATTCAAATCGATTGCCCGGTTAAAATCGTCCAAGGCAGCCTGATCTTCTCCCTGCTTCTCGTGGACCAGCCCCCGCATGTGGTAGGCTCGTGCGTAATCCGGTTTGATGACAACTGCACTGTCGAAGTCATCGCGGGCCTGATCAAGCCGATCCAGTTTGAGGTAGGCAGCCCCACGGCTGACAAAGGCCAACGCATTGCGACGGTCTTCCTCGATGGCCCGGGTGAAAAGTTCGATGCTTTTATCGTAGCGGGCATTGGCGAATTCAAGCATACCCGATTCAAACAGTTTTTTGATCTTTTTGGTACCAGTCATGATCTGCACCTCCATAGTCCATATCCTTCGAGATCTTTATCCTGAACGTCAATCTTGCTTTAATCATTTTAACATATGAATACATCCTGCTACCCTGCAGTAATGCGAATTTATGGTATTGACCACCAATAAATAAACAATTTCATCACTGAAATCTAAGGCTGTTAGAACGCATTTCAACAGGCGGCAGGGACCGCAAATGGTAGTCTATTGGCAGGAAAACGGGTAAGGATCGACCAGCTCCCCGCGAAAGTCAATTTTCCGCGGGAAGCATTAATCGTGTTGGGGTTTTAAAATGGCCAAAAACCGCTGTCATTCCAGATACGCTCTTTCAATTCCGCGTCGATGGCCGCCAGAAATTCCAGATGCTCTTTCTCCCAGTCAGCCAGCCATTGGTAAAGTTTTTTCTCTTCCGGGTCCGTGGCGGCATTGCTGCGACCGGAGTAGAGGGCGATGGCGCGTTCTTCCATCAACATGGCCGCCGATATGGCCGCGGCTTCAAATTCCGCTGCGGCAATGCGCGCCTTTACCTCCGGGGTGAGCACATTTTTGGAAACACCGCCCGCATGCGAGGTGTCCGGCGCGTTGAATTTGCCTTCTTGTTTGTATGCCTTGAATTGATCTGAAAGAATCTTAACATGTTGGACTTCCTCTGCAGCCATGGTTTCGAAGAATGCTTTCACATCATGGTTTGCGGATTGGTCGGCGGCAGTCCGGTAAAAGGCCTGGCCCCGCTTTTCCAGCAAGATGGCGTGCTTCAAGATATCCAGCGTGCTGTTTTCCGTCATCGGCTCCTCCTTGTCAGGTTGATTTGCGATGCATGGTTGTGGGTATGGCAATTAAAGCGTGTTGTGCGCAAGCCTTTTACGTGGGACCAAGCGCTCATACGATGACGGCCGCGCGTGAACAATCAAACTGCCTTGATTTTTTAGGTGCGCCAAAATATTGTTGACACGTTTTTAAGATGGCGTGTAAGTTCTTCCACACGCGTTGGCAACATCCAATCATCAACCGCCATGACGACCTACTGAATGGCTTTGTTTCACAACCATGCCATAATGGAATTCTAAGCAACCCCATGCCGAAAAGCAAGCGACTGAGCGCCAACATGGAAGATTATTTGGAGACGATATATCATATCGTTTCCGAAAAGAAGGCCGCTCGAGCCAAGGACATCGCCGTTCGTATGGCGGTCAACAGCGCATCCGTTACTGGTGCCCTGCGCCAGTTGGCCGAAAAGGGCCACATCAACTACGCCCCCTACGACGTGATCACCCTGACTGACGCCGGCGAGACATTGGCCCGGGACATCGTCCGACGGCATGAAATTCTCAAGGACTTCTTTGTCAAAGTGCTCGATGTGGATGAGGTTGAAGCCGAGGAGAGTGCCTGTAAGATGGAACATGCCGTTTCGCCGGCGATTGTCGACCGGCTGGTGCGCTTCGTGGAATTTATTCAAGTCTGCCCTCGCGGTGGTGGAGAGTGGATCGGCGGTTTTCGCCAATTCTGCGAACAGGACGACGCCATATCCGGTTGTGAACAGGCCATATCAAAATGCCTGGATGACCTCAAGAAGCGACAGGTGCAGTTTCAAGAGGCCAATCGGGAGATCATCACCCTGGACGACCTGAAACCGGGCCAGGTTTCCCGATTGGTTCGCGTAAAAGGCAAGGGAACCATCGTCGACGAATTAAAGAGACTGGACATCACCCCGGGCAGCATCATCGAGCTTGAAGATGGGGTGTCGCCCGAAGGAAGGATCAACATCAAGACGCGTGGATACCATCTGTCGCTGCGCAAAGATGACTTTTCGAAGATCGAGCTGGAAGTAATTTAGCCGGCCGTTGTACCATTGAACGACGACGGCCATGAAATGCCGCGCTACTTACCGTTTATCCGTTCCCGCAAACGCTGCGAGCACTTAAACGTGACCACCCGCCGGGCCGGCAGGATAGCCGCCTCTCCGGTTGCCGGGTTGCGCCCTTTGCGCGTATTCTTGTGCTTGACGCAAAACTTGCCAAACCCGCTGACCAGCACATCATTCCCTGACTCCAGGTTGCACTTGATGCTCTCAACCAACACTTCGACAGTGTGAGACGACTTTGCCTTGGAAAAGCCCATTTGCATGTAAATCTGCTCTACAATATCCGCTTTGGTCAGTGTCATGCCCACCTTTCATTCCGCCCATTTTACCATTTCGATGGTGTGTAGCCACCGTTACAGGGTCCTCCCACTGCCATCGGTCAGACTGGTTCGATCGCTGCACGAATGCTGGCAGACCCTCAGAAAAGAGGGGGCCGGGTGTCGACGACACGCGTATTTCTGGACGGTACAGCTGGTGTCCCACACCGGCCCCCTGCGGGAAGGTAGGAGGTGCCAAAGGCAATCCCGCCTGAAATGTATACGATGACACGTGAATCGCCGCAACACCCTAATTGCACGGGTAAAACCCGTATTACTATTCAGGGATGCCTACAGACGGCGGTCCGGCGGGCATTCATGGCGCCCGGTTGCTGGCAGTCGATCTGTCGGTCGACAGCTGGATCACCACTCGCTGTGCAGTTGCCGCTCCACATCTGTCCAGCGAGCCTTCAGGTTGGCGATGGCGTCCATGGCAATATCCAGATGGTTGTCCATGTGGTAGCGATAGATGTCATCGTGCATCCGCTTGTCCTTGATACCGCGTCGCTGCAAGGGCATGTCGGATACCAGCATGATTGAACCTATGGGTACTTCGTAGCGGTAGGCCACCGAAAAGAGAGTGGCCAGTTCCATTTCGATGGCCAAAATGCGCTGGCAGCGCAGATAGTCCACAAAATCCTCGTCAAACTCCCACAAACGCCGGTCGGTCGTGTAGACGATCCCGCAACGGGGCGTGATCTTGCGGGCTTTGACGGCCCCGATACAAAACAGGTTCACAGACATGGCCGGCAGCGCGGGAAACTCAATAGGCAGGTAGTGGCGACTGGTGCCTTCACCCCGGATGGCGGCCGAGGGCACGACAAAATCACCCACCTCCAAGATGTCATCGATGCCACCGCACATGCCCAACATGACCACCGACTTGAGATTGTCGAGGTAGGCCAGGCCATTGATCACCAGGGCCGCCTGCGGCGAGCCGATACCGAAATCGATCATGGTGCAATCCAGATCCGGTGCATTGGCGATTCGAAAGTTCCCCTCTTGGATGACAGCGCCGGTACGTTCGCAAAAGGCCTTTATGTATTGCTTGAAATTGGTGATTAGCACGTGACCGCAGAACGCCTCGAGTTTACAGCTGGTGTAGCGTTCCAGCGTCTGCCGAATGTATTCATGCTCTTTCAACCCCATGGATCCTCCGCTGTAGGTAATTTGAAGCGCTGCCGTTTGTGTGAATAGACCTGTTCGACGTTCAATTGTCAAGAGGCGCTGCTTCGTTGCGAGTATCGCCCCCAACCATAAAACCATGGACAGACGGACGCTGGAAGTGCAACAATGCCAGGGCTATGCAATCGACAGCGCCATTTACTTTCCTTATCCTTTCTATATCGGCCTATGTTGCCGGTTCAATCAATTTCTCAATCCTGGCGTTTCGGTTCACCGGTCGGGAAGACCCCCGTCGCCATGGAAGCGGCAATCCCGGAGCCACCAATGTCTATCGACAGGCCGGCGTCGGGTGGGCGGCGGCAGTTCTGGCACTGGACATGCTGCGGGCGATCGGTGTGGCCATGGTGGCCATCAAGCTAATACCCCTCTGGCAGGTACCCTGGGTGGGGTTCGGACTGATCCTGGGCAATCGGTTTCCCTGTTTTCACGGTTTCAGCGGCGGAAAAGGAGTGGCCAACTACCTGGGTTTCACCTTGGCGGTTGCCCCGGCCTGGGCCTGCATGGGCACCGTGGCCTGGGGCCTGGCTCACTTGATCTGGCGAACGCCGTTCATCTCATCCTTTGCCATGGTGTTTCTCCTGGCTTTGGGAACCGCCCGCACCGAAGGAATGGGGTGGTGGGGCGGCTTGGGCGCGACGGTGACGGCGGTGTTCATCGTGGCCTGCCACCATCGAAATATCCGCCAAAAATGGAAACCAGCACGGTAGCGGCATCCCGGTTCGAGGAGAGCGCTCCTCTGGTGGGGATCGACCATACCAGTAGCGGCTGTTTCAAAATTGCATCAGATGCTCGATGGCTGCGTTGCGAGCCACCTTATAATGTTTACATACAATCCAATATGCTGCGCTTTTGCGTTGTCCCGCGCCTTGCCCTTAAACATGATCTACGATTTTGAAACCGCCTCCTATGAAATCTTCCGTTAATATCATCGCCTTGCTGACGACGCTCCTGGTCTGCGGGATTATGCTGCTGACGGCCGCCCATCGACTGGCAGTCGATTTGAATACGACGGCGCTGTCGCCCGCCCGGGAGACCGCCGGCATTCCAGCCGGCTCGATACCGGCGGCATCACCCGGCATGGGACCGGTTGCCATCGGCATCGCCTCGCAACAACCGGACCCCTCAGGTCTGCTGACCGTCTCCACAGCCATCGAGCGCCGATTGGGACGAAGCGGGCTTTTCGATCCTGTGGCCAACCCATCGCTGAAGCAGGGCCTCGAAGAGCTGGAAAGCGAAGTTATCGGAAACCTGCCGGTCCTGTTTACCGCCGGGCAGTTGCAGACCAAGGTGGCGCCTCTGCTGACCGCTGAACAGGTCCGCCGGTCCCTGGATGAGATCAAAGACGATCCGCATGGAGAATCCGGCGCCATTCAGAAACGCCAGGCAATCGCCGATCCGCTTGGGCTGCGGCATCTTGTTCTGGCACGGTTGACCGGACCGAATCCCACACCCGGGGTGGATGCTGTCCATCAGCGGATATGGTCGACAGACCGGCGGCACCTGACGCTTCTGACCAGACCGTCGGCAACCATTGCCGGAACCGACGAACTGGCCCGGTTTATGAAGCGTCTCCAGACAGAAATCGGTGAGCAGTTCGGCAGTGGTTTCACGTTGACGCATTCGGGTCCTTCCCGAATTGGTGCTCCCCAGACCGACACGCCGGCAACACCCATTGCTCGGGCCGGCCTATGGTCTGTACTTGCGGTGATCGCTGGGTTACTGGTCGTCTGCTCCCGCCCCGCCATGGGTCTGCTGGCCCTGCTGCCGGCCGCAGCCGGCATTTCGGTGGCGTTGTTTTTTTTCTCATGGATCCACTTGCAGATCTCCGGGCTGGTGGCCTGGTTCGGCGGCGTAGTGATGGCTGTGGCCGCTGGCCACGGCGTATGGTTTCTTCTCCTTGGCGCCAACCAACCGGAACCCAAAAGCCGCCGGATTGCCCGCGAAATCTGGATCGTGGGCCTGCCGCCCGCATTGGCCGCCACCGGCGCCTTCGCTGTCCCGGCCATGCGCGGGCCGGAAGGAATAGACCAGCTGGGACTTGTCGGGGTCATCAGCATCGCGGTGTCATTTGGATTCACTGTTGTCGCAATGCCCCGCATTCTGCCGGCAGATCGAATACCGGGGCCGCCCATACGGCAATACCTTTCCGGGCTCGCCGGACGGGCCTTGTCCACAGGCCGAATCGGGATGTCAATCGCATTGCTGATGACCATCGCGCTGTCTGGATTCATTCGCTTGCCGGCCGCCGTCGACGGGGCCGCACTGAACCACCTCTCCCACCGGACCATCTACCTGCTGTCCCAAGCACCCAATCTGACACAGCTTCAGTCGAGCAACGATCGACTGCTGGAATACTTGGATACCGAAACGCATGCCGGCAGCATTGCGACAACGGTAACCCCTTCCCTGTTCTTTCCCGGCGAAATCCGCCGCGCCGGCAACCATGCAGCCTGGCGCCGATTCTGGACCGATGACCGCGTCGCTGCGGTCCTACAGATGATCGAGCAGGCGGGTACCGGGTTGGGAATCGCCGATAGCGCACAGGATTCCTTCTTGAAGATGGTTGTCGCCGATCGTCCTGAAAAGCACGCTATTCCGGAAGGTGTCATGTCACTGATGGACATATACAGAGACGAATCCGGCGACGGCTGGCGCCAGACAGTCCGGGTCACACCGACGGAGCGTTTCGATGGTCAACGCTTTTTACGCCGGATGCGTGCCATCGGCGTCGATGTCGTCCCAGCTGCCGATGATCCGGAAACCATGTCCCTGCGAAACGAGACCGCCACCACGTGGGTGTTGACTGTTGCAGGACTGGGGGTCCTGATGGTTCTTTTTCTGGCCGACGCCGGATTGCTGGTCATCGGCCTGTTGCCCCTGGTCTTGGCAGCCATCTGCACCCTGGGCACCCTGGGCCTCATGGGCCATTTTCCGGATTGGCGGGCATGGCTGCTGGCATTGCCCGCCCTTGGTCTGTCGACGGCGTTACCGTTGTTCATCATCCGGGCCTGGCAGCGGTATCAGCACATGGATCATCCGGACTTCAAGGCAACGTTTGCGGCCGCTGTCCTGGGTGCCGGTTTGGTCATGGCGGGCTTTGGCATCCTGACGGGCACAGGCCGGGAACCGGTCCGCACTGCCGGATGGATCTCTTTTCTGGTTAGCGCTTATGGTCTGGCTGGAACCCTGCTGATTCTGCCGGCACTGCTGAAACGACGCGTGGAGGCATCCAAAACGGCCGCGGGAAGCATTTTCGGCCGCTACAGCAACATGACACCACGCCCGCGCCTGGCCATTCGCTGCCGGCAGCGTCAAGACCCGGTACTGAACGAACTGGCAACGCTGGTTCCTCAACAGACTGACATGGCCAATATCCTGGACGTGGGCTGCGGCTACGGGTTGCCGGCCTGCTGGCTGGCCGAGCGCTACCCCACGGCCACCGTGCATGGCATCGACCCGAACGCCGAGCGGGTCCGGGTGGCAGCCATGGCCTTGAATGAGCGCGGCCGGGTCGTCGAATGCGCCGCTCCGGACCTGCCCCCCATGGATGTATTGGTGGATATGGCCATCCTGATCGACACGAGCCACTGCCTGCAGGACTGGGAACTGGAAAAAACGCTGGTACGGATCCACGAGCGTCTGCTTCCCGGCGGACGGCTGGTCCTACGCGCCATGTTGCCGGCGGCGGCCACATCGCGCTGGTCCAGCTGCCGTAAACGGTTCACACGCAGCGGCCAGGCCCACAACGCCGCCTACCGAAATGCATATGAGCTTGACGCGATCCTGAGCGCATGCGGCTTCGAAATACTGACATGCCGGACGTCGGGGCGAAAGGGAGAGCGGATGTGGTATGTGGCCCGACCGAAGTAATTCGCAGGTCGGGCCGGAAGGATTATTGGCCGGATCTTGTGCCCCCCCGTTGGTGACGCTGCCATAAATGGCGTCCGACGAATGCCCGGTCAAAATAAAGACACTGCGCGTCCAATCAAAGAAATAGCGCCGGTCGAATGACAGCCGGAAGCGATAGCCCTGCCCTTGACCCAACCAAGGCCCTAATGGGCACCGGTTCCTCCCAATCCCCCCTTGAGATGCCCATATTGACAGTCGTGTCACGAGAAACAATTTTGATAAGTGACGTAATGTAGCGATTTTCAACAAATTTGCATACTGAACCGTCTGTTGATTGCAAACACAGGAGAACGTCGACCATGAAAATGCTCATGCGAATATTCATTGCCGTGTGCGGATTGATTATCGTTTTGGGTGGTTTGGGTATGATCAAGGGACTGCAGATCGGACGAATGGTGGCTCAGAGTGAATCCTACGCCCCTCCATTGCAAACTGTGGCATCTGCCACGGTAAGTTCGGCCCAGTGGGAAAATAGTTTATCGGCGGTCGGCACACTGGAAGCGGTGCAGGGCGTCATGGTCACAGCGGAGATATCCGGCAAGATCACCCGCATCGCGTTTTCACCCGGCGCCAAGGTCGAGGCCGGGCAGCTGTTGGTACAGCAGGACATATCCGAAGAGAAGGCCCGTCTAAGCGCTGCGGAAAGCAGACTGCGGCTGGCC
>JAAUYD010051139.1_pt1 | contig 29563 bp, 21 predicted proteins | sample 7278101 | NCBI WGS metagenome assembly JAAUYD01 (sample SAMN14350128, study PRJNA611818) | marine sediment metagenome | isolation source: surface marine sediment (0.6m) | place: French Polynesia: Moorea | collected 2018-08
CGCCATTCTGGACCACGGTATTCCCTGTCTCGGCTTCAGCCTGAAGGAGCGCTTCCACATCAATATCATTCGTCGGGAACTCGAAGCCATGGGGTTGGCCACCGGGCCCTGGCTCCAGGTTTTCAAACAGGCGCTATACGCCCAGGCGCCGCCCGACCGGCTGATCGAGGCGCCGTGCGGCGACCGGCCCGGCCGCACACGGACTTATCCGCTGGGCGCGCTGGCTGCGCGGATTGCCGCTATCACGCCGGGGCAGAAGATTGCCTATGTGGCCGATGTCGGTTTTCACGAAGCAAACGCCCGCCGGATCAAGGCGCTGGCCCGCGATGCCGACCATCTCTTTGTTGAAGGCGCGTTTCTGGACGAAGACCGCGCGATCGCGCGGCAGAAAAACCATCTCACGGCGGGTCAGGCGGGGGCATTGGCGGCGCAGGCCGGGGTCAAGCGCATGACCGTCTTTCACTTCTCGCCGCGTTACGAGGGGCGGACGCAATGTCTCCAGGAGCAGGCCCAGCGGGCTTTTCGTGAGACCCAGGCCCGGCTGTCGGCCGACCGACGCCAGGAGCCCGCCCCCCGCCAAGCGCGGCCTCCGGCAACCGCTAAGCGATAAGGCCCGCGCGCCAGGCAGCAGGCCGGGCGCCGATACGGCACCGATGCGAACAGGACGTTTTCTAGTGGTCTGGACGGCGGATCATCAACGGCGATAGGCACGGCGTCCGCGGTGGTTGCTGTTGGCGGACGCCACCGGCGAGCACCGTGTATGCACGGCCGCGTAGCCCAAAAGGGCGCTGACTTCCCGGTCCAGAGCCGCGCCGGCCTTGAGCTGCAACGCTTCGGTGGCGATGATCGTTTCGTTTTGGCGTGGGTCCACCAGGTGCAGAAACGTGCGGCAGTTACCGCCGTGATGGCGCAGCACCTGATGCAGCCGATTGAGCGCCTCCGAGTCGACCCGGTCGGTGTCGAGGGTGATGTGGACGCTGGCGGTCCAGGTCTCCTCGGCCCGCTCCATGGCGATCATTTTTTCGACCACCACGCGCACGGCGTTTTCTTCCCTCTGGGCCTGGCCCTGCACCAGAACGGGCTTGTCTTCGACCAGCAGTTCCTCGCAATCCCGGTAGCTGTCCGGGAAGACGATCAGCTCGGTGGTGCCCTGGAGGTCTTCGATCTGGACGAAGGCCATCTGATCGCCACGCTTGGTTCGCAACTGGCGAACCCCGCTGATCAGGCCGCCGATGCGCACAGCGGCCTTGTCCGGCAGTTCCTTGATGGAGATGGCGCCGGCATTGGTGAATTTTTCAATGGTCTCCAGATAGCGGTCCAGGGGATGGCCGCTCAGGTAAAACCCCAGCGACTCCTTTTCCTGGGCCAGCGCGTGGCGCGCCTCCCATTCCTCGATCGGCGGCAGCTCCGGTGCGTTCAGCGTCGGAGCGGATTCCACCGTACCGAAGAGTCCCATCTGGGGATCGGCCTTTTCCTTCTGGACCCGCTGGCCGTACTCCAGGGCATCTTCGAGGGCGGCCATCATCTGGGAGCGTTTGGCGCCCGTGGTGTCGAACGCCCCGCAGGTGATCAAACTCTCGACGACACGCTTGTTGACCCGCCGCAGATCGACGCGGGAGCAGAAATCGAAGAGCGACGCAAAGGGGCCGTTGGCCTCCCGTTCCGCCACGATGGCCTCGATGGCCGCCTCGCCCACGTTCTTGACGGCCACCAATCCGTAGCGAATCCGCCCCTCGTCCACGACGAAGCTGGTCCCGCTTTGATTGACGTTGGGCGGCAGCACGTCGATGCCGTGGCTGCGGCACTCGGCGATGAACTTGACCACGCCGTCGGTGGATTGCATTTCGCTGGTTAAAAGCGCTGCCAGGAATTCCACCGGGTAGTGCGTCTTGAGATAGGCCGTCTGATAGGCGATCAGGGCGTAGGCCGCACTGTGGGATTTGTTGAAGCCGTAGCCGCCGAACTTCTCCATCAGATCGAAAAGCGTCCCGGCCTTGTCCGGGTCGATCGCGTTTTCGGACGCCCCGGCCATGAAGAACTCCCGGTGCTCGGCCATTTTGGCCTGGATCTTCTTGCCCATGGCCTTGCGCAGGTCGTCGGCCTTGGCCATGGTGTAGTTGGCCAGAACAGCCGCGATCTTCATGACCTGCTCCTGGTAGAGAATCACGCCATAGGTCTCCTCCAGGATCGGCTCAAGTTCGGGGAGCAAGTATTCGACCGCCTTGCGGCCGTGCTTGCGCTCGACGAAGTCGTCCACCATGCCGCTGTCCAGAGGCCCCGGCCGGTAGAGCGCAACGAGGGCGGTGATGTCCGCGAAGCTCGCCGGCTTGAGGCGCACCAGCAGATCCTTCATGCCGGAGCTCTCCAGTTGGAAGACCCCGGTGGTGTCGCCGCGCGACAGGAGGGTAAAGGTTTCCTGATCGTCAAGGTCGATGTTGACCATGTCGGGCACGGACGGCCCTTGGGCCGCGATGAGTTTGAGGGTGTTCTCGATCACCGTGAGGTTGCGCAGCCCCAGAAAGTCGAATTTGACCAGTCCGGCCAGCTCGACGTGCTTCATGTCGAACTGGGTGACGACCTCCCCCTTCTTTCCCCGGTAGAGCGGCAGGTATTCCACCAGCGGTTTGTCGCCGATGACGACCCCGGCGGCGTGGGTCGAAGCGTGCCGCGGCAGCCCCTCGAGCACGCGACAGATTTTAAGCAAATCATCGATTTCGGGGCGCGCGGCGGCCAGTTCGTTGAACTTGGGTTCCTGGTCGATGGCCTCGTCCAGCTTGATATTGAGCACGTCGGGCACCATCTTGGCGATCGTGTCCACCTCTTTGAGCGGAATGTCGAGCGCCCGGCCCACATCCCGAATGACCGCCCGGGTTTTGAGCTTTCCGTAGGTGATGATCTGTGCCACGTAGTCGCCGCCGCCGTATTTCTCGCTGACGTAATCGAGCACTTTCTCGCGGCCGTTGATGCAGAAGTCCACGTCGATATCCGGCATGCTGATGCGGGCCGGGTTGAGGAAGCGCTCGAAGATGAGCCCGTGTTCGATCGGGTCCAGATCGGTGATGCCCATGGCATAGGCCACCATGCTGCCAGCCGCCGAGCCGCGCCCGGGGCCGACCGGCACCCCGTTTTCCTTGGCAAAGCGGATAAAGTCGGCCACGATCAGAAAATAGCCCGTAAACCCCATTTCCCGAATCACGGATATTTCGTACTCCAGCCGGTCTGCATAGGCCTTGGGGTCGATGTCCGGATGCTTTTCGCGGATTTTGGCCATCCGCTCCCTGAAACCCGCGCGGACCGTCTCATCGAAGATATCTTCGGTCGTCTTTTCGGCCGAGGGGGCGAACTGGGGAAAATGATAGGAGAAATCGAATTCGTAGGCACACCGCCGGGCAATGGCCGCCGTATTGGTAATGGCCCCGGGATAGTCCCGAAAATAGGACGCCATCTCATCGGGTGCCTTGAAATAAAGCTGGTCGGTGGAGAATTTGAAGCGGTTGGTCTCATGCACGGTCTTGCCGGTCTGAATACAGAGCAGAACGTCGTGGGCGCGCACATCCTCCTTTTGGAGGTAGTGGCAATCGTTGCTGGCCACCAGCGGAATATCGAGCCGGGCGCTCATGTCGCGCAGGGCGGCGTTGACGGTTTCCTGGATGGGGATGCCGTTGTTCTGGACCTCCAGGAAAAAATTGTCTTCCCCCAGGACCTGCCGGTACCAGCGGGCGGCCTCGTCGGCCTGCTCGATCCGTCCGGCCTTGATGTGCATGGGAATCTCACCATGCAGGCAGGCGGTCAGCCCGATCAGCCCACGGCTGTACTCGGCCAGCAGCTGTTTGTCGATCCGCGGCCGGTAGTAGAAGCCGTCGATCTGGGCGATGGAGGCCAATTTGCAGAGATTGCGATAGCCCTCCTGGTTTTCGGCCAGCAGAACAAGGTGGGTCAGCCCCTTGGCGTCTTCGGGGGTCTTGTCCCGGATGGTTCGCGGGGCCACGTAGATCTCGCAGCCGATGATCGGTCGCAGCCCGGCCTTCTTGGCCTTTTCGTGAAACTCCAGCACCCCGAACATCGTCCCGTGATCGGTGATGGCGACAGCCTCCATCCCGTAGGCCTTGGCCTGGTCAATGAGCGGATCGATGCGGATGGCGCCGTCCAGCAGACTGTACTGGGTGTGGACGTGCAGGTGGACAAAATCGGTCGCAGCGGAAACCATGGGTTTGCGTCTCCTGATATGGCATTCACCCGCCGGGCGTGTCGGCTCGACCGACACGCCCGCAGGCGGGGGTGATACGGAAATCCGCCGGACGATGTGCCCACCGGCGGGGCTTGGCCCCAACACAACGAGGGATTGAAAAGCAAGCGGCGGTTATTCAACCCGGTAGTTGGGCGCCTCCTTGGTGATGATAACGTCGTGGACGTGGCTTTCACGCAGTCCGGCGGCGGATATTTTCACGAAGCGCGCTTTTTCACGCAGTTCCTCGAGCGTGCGGCAGCCGACGTAGCCCATGCCGGCCTTGAGCCCGCCGATCAGCTGGTGGATATTGGCCGAGAGCTGGCCCCGGTAAGGTACACGGCCCACGATGCCCTCGGGGACGAGTTTGTCCGCGGCCTCGTCGTCCGACTGGTAGTAGCGGTCCTTGCTGCCCTTTTTCATGGCCTCCAGCGAGCCCATGCCACGGTAGACCTTGTAGCTGCGCCCTTGATAGAGGATGGTCTCGCCCGGGCTTTCCTCGGTGCCCGCGAACAACCCGCCGATCATCACCACGTGGGCGCCGGCCCCCAGCGCTTTGGCGAGGTCGCCGGAATATTTGATCCCTCCGTCGGCAATCAGCGGCACGCCGGTTTTAACGGCCACCTCACGGCAGTTGAGGATGGCGGTGACCTGCGGTACGCCGATGCCGGCCACGATCCGCGTGGTGCAGATCGATCCCGGTCCAATGCCGATCTTGATGCCGTCCACCCCGGCGGCCACGAGGTCTTCGGCTCCCTTGGCGGTGCCGACGTTGCCCGCGATGAGCTCGACCCCGTCAAACGTCGCCTTGAGGGTCTTGACCGCCTCGATGACGTTCCTGGAATGGCCGTGGGATGTGTCGATCACGATCACGTCCGCGCCGGCCTCGAGCAGGGCCTGGGTACGCGCCTGCATATCGGGCCCGACGCCGACGGCCGCCCCGCAGCGCAGGCGCCCGAGGCTGTCCTTACAGGCGTTCGGATACTTCTTGATTTTCTCGATGTCCTTGATGGTGATCATGCCGGCCAGCCGGCCGTTGGCATCCACCACCAATAGCTTTTCGATCCGGTGCTTGTGGAGGAGCTTTTTGGATTCCTCCAGCGTGATGCCTTCGGATACCGTTACCAGACGATCCTTGGTCATCACCTCGGATACCGGGCGGTCGAGGTTGGTCTCGAAACGCAGATCGCGGTTGGTGACAATCCCCACCAGTTTGTCCCCCCGTGTCACGGGCACACCCGAGATCCGGTAGCTGGCCATCACTTCCAGAACTTCGTGCACCGGACGCTCGGGGGCGATGGTGACCGGGTCGACGATCATGCCGCTCTCGGATTTCTTGACCTTGTCCACCTCCCGGGCCTGGCTGACGACGCTCATGTTGCGGTGAATGAAGCCGATGCCGCCTTCGCGGGCCATGCAAATGGCCGTATCCGCTTCGGTCACCGTGTCCATGGCCGCACTGACCAGCGGGATGTTGAGGTGCAGATTACGGGTCAGACGCGTTCCGACCGTCACATCCTTGGGCACGACGTCGGAATAATTGGGCAGCAGCAGCACGTCGTCGAAAGAATAGGCTTCTTCCGGGCTGATCTCGATCATGATACCTCCAAACTTCGGGCGGCGGGGGTTCGGCCCAATGGTTAATAAAATCGTTGGTGCTCGCGATGGGAAGGTTTGAAATTTTGCCCGCCTCCTTAACAAAAGGGTCGATGATACGCAATCCATTTTTTGGCGGCTTGACAACCCCAAAGGCCCGATATATTGATGGCTCTTTGCAAAATGGCCAAATCATTTCATTTTCAACGCACAGGCCAACCCCGGCGGGGGATCACCCCGGGCAATACGTGAGACCGTCGGACGTTGTGCGCTGGAAGACCCCAAACGCGCGACGGTCCCATGCTCCTGAACATCAATGCCCACAATCCGCAGCTGCGCCTCGTGGGGCGCGTGGCCCAGATCCTCAAGGCGGGGGGGGTTGTCGCCTACGCCACCGATACGGTCTACGGCATCGGCTGCGACATCACGAATAAAAAGGCCATCGAAAAGATATACCAGCTCAAGCAGCGGGACAAAAAGAAGCCGTTCAGCTTCATGTGCTCGGATCTCAAAAACATCAGCCGTTATGCCAAGGTGTCCAACTACGCCTACAAGACCATGAAACGGCTTTTGCCGGGCCCATATACATTCGTTCTCGAAGGATCGCGTGAGGTCCCCAAAATGATGCTGACCCGGCGCAAGACGGCCGGCATCCGGGTACCGGACCATGCCTTCTGTCTGGCCCTGGTGCATGAGCTGGGCAACCCCGTCCTGACCACCAGCGCCACCCGGCCCGACGGCACGATATTCGACGATGCCTCCCTGATCCATGACCACTTCGGCCGCCGCCTGGATGTCGTGGTCGACAGTGGTCCGGTTTCGGGCAACCCGTCGAGCGTCATCGCCCTGATCGACGATATCCCCGACATCATCCGCCGCGGCGCCGGCGATGTCAGCCTTTTCGAGTAACCCGCCCCGAAACACCCCTGCGAAAGACCGGGATTTATATTCAAAATTGCCCCGATTCCAATGAAGGAGGCGGCTAGCAATTCTGTTGGTTTATAGGTTCGGGGTTAAAATCGGTTGGACCCGATCGACCTGGAACCTAAAACCCAGAACTTTCTATGGCTTTCCATGCGCAGGAATCATAACGGAGGCCGGCCCACCCGGAGGTTGGCGGGCACCATCAACCCGGGACCTGAAATATTCGGTGTTCGTTTTCTGCGGTAAAAGAAGAAGGCGCGAACGGTCGCCAAACCGCCGCCCGGGGCGCAGGGCTCAGTTACGGGAAGGCCTATAGATGTAGCCGGCGGTCCACTCGGGGTGCGACACGCGCCCCAGGAGGTCGCGCAGCGTGGCCTCGCCAAGCAGTTGCAGGAGCGAGGTCTTACGGGCCGGGATGTATACGGCGGTGACGCCACCCTCGACGCCCGCCAGTTCCCCGGCCCACTGCACGGCGTCTTCCAGGTTGCCGATGCGGTCAACCAGCCCGAGGGATTTGGCGTCGGCGCCCGTGTAGATGCGGCCGTCGGCGAGTTTACGGACGGCCTCGATCTCCATTTGGCGGCCCTCGGCAATGGCGGCCACAAATTGCTCGTGGAGTTCCTCCACAAAGGCTTGCAGGTATTTTTCTTCTGCGGGTGTGATATCGCGGACGGGGGAGCCCGCGTCTTTGAAATCGCCGCTCTTGATCACGACCGGTGTGAGTCCGATTTTAGCGAGAAGCTCCTTGAAATTGGTATACTCCATGATCACCCCGATGCTGCCGGTGATGGTGCCCGGATTGGCGATGATACCATCGGCGGAGGCGGCCACGTAGTAGCCCCCCGAGGCCGCCACGGCCCCCATGGAGGCGACGACCTTCTTGACCTGGCGTGTCTTGGCGATTTCGCGATTAATCTCCTGGGAGGGCCCCACCACGCCGCCGGGCGAATCGACCCGCAGGACAATGGCCCGGATATTGTCGTCATCGCGAAAACGCCTCAGCTGCCGAATGGTATCCTTGGCGTCGGCAATCACCCCCCGAACCTCGACGACCCCCACCTGCTCACCGCCTTCGGCCCCGCCCATGATCTCGTATTCCGAAATCCCGGGGCCCGCGGCGATGATCACCGCTACCGCCACCAGCGTGATGGATGCTATACCGGAAAAAATCAGGAAAGAGAACAACAAGGGGTGTCGACGCGAAAACATGGTGATCGCCCTTCTATCGGGTCAATGCGATTGAAACGTTGCGGGGGTGCGCTCGAGCCGGCGGCCGCCCTGCCCGCACCGACATGAAAGCAACGCCGGTCTGGCCTGGAAAGGCCGGCAACCGGCGGGGTGTCTTGCGTAACAGCCGATGTCCGGGGCTCGGGCCCGCCCGGGTCCCGGACATCGGAATTATTCGCTCTTGGGGGGGTCGTCTTCGGTTGAAGGCGGCTCCTGCTGCTCGACTTCGTTGAGTTTTTCCTGGAGGTTCTCCCGCAGAATTTCACCGAAGGTGGAGGTCGCCGGCTTCATACTGCTGACGTATTCACTCAAAAGGGACTGATCGTCTTCCATCTCCAGGCGCTTGATGGAAAGTCCGATCCGCCGCTCGTCGCTGTTGATGTTCATCACCTTCGCGGTGATGACGTCACCGATATTGTACATCCCGACCGGCGTCTTGATCTTTTCCTTGCTGATCTCGGAAACATGGATCAGCCCCTCGATGCCCTCCTCCAGCTCGACGAAAATACCGAAATCCGTGAGATTGGTGATCGTTCCGGTGATTTCCTTGCCGACCTCGTAACGTTCGGCCACGGTCTTCCAGGGATCGTCCGCCAGTTGCTTGATGCCCAGAGAGAAGCGCTCGTTGCCTTTTTCGATATCGAGAACGATGGCCTGCACCGTGTCGCCCTTCTTGTAGATCTCGGAGGGATGCTTGATGCGCTTGGTCCAGGAAATGTCGGAGATGTGCACCAGGCCGTCGATTCCCTCGTCGATGCCGATGAAGAGACCGAAGTCGGTGATGTTCTTGATCCGCCCCTCGATGGTGGTGCCCACGGGATATTTCTCGGCGATGACATCCCAGGGGTTGGGCTTGACCTGCTTCATCCCCAGGGAAATGCGCCGGCTGTCGGGTTTGATATCGAGCACCACGGCCTGCACTTCTTCGCCGATGGAAACGACCTTGGAGGGATGGCGCACCTTGCGGGTCCAGGACATCTCGGAAACGTGAATAAGCCCCTCGATGCCTTCCTCCAGTTCGACAAAGGCGCCGTAGTCCGTGAGACTCACGACGCGGCCCACCACGTGGGTGCCCACGGGATAGTTTTCGGCCGCATGCGTCCAGGGATCCTCACTGAGCTGTTTCATGCCCAGCGACACCCGCTCCTTCTCGAGGTCCAGGTTGAGAATCTTGACGGTGATCTCATCTCCGATGGTAAACAGCTCGGAGGGGTGTTTGACACGACCCCAGGAGATATCGGTGATGTGCAGCAGACCGTCCACACCGCCCAGGTCGACGAAGACCCCGTATTCGGTGATATTCTTGACCGTGCCGTCCACCACCTTGCCTTCGTGGATCGATGCCAGGGTGGCGGCCCGTTTGGCCTCGCGTTCCGCTTCGAGAATGACGCGCCGGGAAAGCACGATGTTACTGCGCTTGCGGTTGTATTTGAGAATCTTGAATTCAAAGGACTTGCCCACCAGGTCGTCCAGGTTGCGGATCGGCCGCAGATCCGCCTGGGATCCGGGCAGAAAGGCCTGAACGCCGATGTCCACCGAAAAGCCGCCTTTGACCCGCGACTGGATGGTTCCCGGCATGGTTTCATCGGCGTCGTAGACCCGCTTGATCTCTTCCCATACCTTGACGCTGGCCGCCTTTTCCTTCGAGAGGACGACCCGCTCCTCCTCGTCGTCCCACCTTTCCACCATCACTTCGATTTCATCGCCGATCTCGGCCTTGATTTCGCCGTTCTCGTCGCGGAATTCGTGAATCCGGATCTGTCCTTCGGATTTGTAGCCGATGTCCACCAGGACGTGATCCTTGTCCACGGAGATGATGCGCCCGGTTACGACCTCGCCTTCCGCGAAGCGCTTGAAGCTCTCCTCGTACATGCTCATGAGCTCTTCCATGGATTCTTCCGGCGAATCCTGCGAGCTGGCGGCGTCCACGTCTTCCGTTGTTCCGGTGGGTTCAATGTTGTCGTTTGCGTTGTTTTCCACTAAATTTTCCATTGACTCGGTTTGTCCCCCTTAGCCGATTTTTTTTGCATCAACCTGTTATGGTTGGCATAACCAAATTTCGATATCAGAATCGTTTACGTAACACAACGAAAAAATGAAATTCTCAGCGCTTTGCCGCCGGCTGCCGCCGCGCGATATGGTCTTGCATGCGGGCCACGACGGCTTCCGGGTCTAACCCTTCGGAATCAATGATTATCGCGTCCTCGGCCGCCTTGAGGGGTGCAATGGCGCGAGATCGGTCGTTGTGATCCCGTTGCCGCATGTCGTTCTCGACCGCCTCGAGCGACGGTCCCGAGCGGGCCTCGAATTCAGCGTAACGGCGACGGGCGCGGACCGCCAGCGGCGCGTCCAGGAAAAATTTGACGTCGGCCTCGGGAAACACCACCGTGCCCATGTCGCGCCCTTCGAAAACGGCGCCGCCCTCGCGGCCCAACCGGCGCTGGACGTCCAGGAGGAAAGCACGCACCACGGGAAGGGCCGATACCTTGGAGGCCAGCATCGAAATCTCCGCCGTGCGGATCTGGTCCTCAATGTCCTCGCGGCCGCAGTGCAAACGGCTGGCGCCGGAAGAATCGCGGACGAAGTGAAGTGTGAGCTCCCGGCACAGCGATTCCATCCCTTCGTCATCCTCCGGGGTCACCGCAGCCCGCTGCGCCGCGAGGGCCACGCCCCGGTAAAGCGCGCCGGTGTCGATATAGCGGAATTGCATCCGGGCCGCCCGCAGCCGGCTGATTGTGCTCTTGCCGGCCCCGGCGGGCCCGTCGATGGTGATCACCAGTTGTTTGGTCATCTTTTGCCCGGCCTCCCCGCCGGGTGAAGGGCGTCAAACGCGGCCGTTAACCGATCGGCCGATACGCTGCCGGCCGGCCGCATCAGGTCGCCGCGTCCGCGATTACGACCCGCAGCGCTTCGATGAAGCGGCGGTTCTCATCCGGCGTTCCGACATTCACGCGAACGTAATTCGGGAAGCCGTATCCGCGCATCGATCGCACGATGACGCCTTTCCGGAGCATGGCCTCGAAGACCGCCTGAGCGTCACGACCCGTATCGATCATGAGAAAATTGGACTGGGTCGGGAAGTAGGTCAGCGCCATCGCGCCAAGTTCCGCGTAGAGATAGTCCAGCCCGGAGTGAACCAGCGCCAGCGTGGTCTTGACGAATTCCTGGTCGTTCAGCGCGGCCCGGGCGCCGATCTGGGCCAGTACATTGACGTTGAAAGGCTGACGGATGCGGTTGAGCCCCTGGACCAGCCACGCCGGCATGACCCCGTAGCCCACCCGCAGACCGGCCAGGCCGTAAAGTTTGGAAAAGGTTCGCAGGGTCACGACAGGCCGCTCGCCGGCGGCCATGGGCAGGCTCTGCAGGCATTGGGGATCGCGCACGAACTCGATATAGGCCTCGTCCACCACGACGACGACCGCCGGCGGCAGGGCCGTCAGAAAGCGTTCGAAGGCCTGCTGCCCGATGATGGTGCCGGTGGGATTGTTGGGGTTGCAAAGAAACACCAGCCGCGTCCGGTCGTCCACCGCCCGCAGGATCGCATCCAGGTCAATGGACAGATTCTTGAGGGGCACGAATACCGGCTCGGCCCCCACCGTGCGGACGGCGATTTCGTACATCAGAAATGAAGGCCGGGGCATCACGGCCCGGTCCCCAGGGGTCAGCAGCGCGTTGGCCAGCAGCGCAATGATGTCGTCGGAGCCGTTGCCCATGACGATGTTCGAGGGGTCACAGTTCAGGTGCGCCGCCAGGGCGGCGATGAGGTCATGTCCGGCACCGTCCGGATAGCGATGCAGATGATCGATGGCCGCCCGAATGGCCGCTATCGCCCGGGGCGAAGGGCCCAGCGGGTTTTCGTTGGAGGCCAGTTTGACCGAATCTCGAATGCCCAGTTCCCGTTCCAACTCTTCAATGGGCTTTCCGGGCACGTAGGGGTCGATGGCCAGAATGTGCGGCGGTAGTCGAAGGTCTGACGTCATGGGTCGTTCTTTTCCGGTTGGATCGGGCGCCGTACCCGGCGGCGTTTAGCCGGCCTCGGCCGCCCGGACGCCGCGGTCGAAGGCGTCCATGTTGAGCGGAATCAACTTGGCTTTGCGGGCGAACTCCTCCTCGACGGCCCGGCGCAGGACTTCGAGCGGCACCAGGCCGCTGCGGGCCGCAAAGGCCGCCAGCGCCACGACGTTGGCGGAGCGCACGCTGCCGGCCTCTATCGCCAGATCGTTGACCGGGATGGCCAGTTCGTCCACGTCCTCGCGATCGGCACGCACGGGGATGAGCGTGCTGTTGATCAGCACCACGCCGCCCGGCTTGACCGCCGAGGCGAATTTCTCGAGCGAGGGACGGTTCATGGCCACCAGATGCTGGGGATTCTTGACGATCGGGGACCCGATGGGCCGGTCGCTCATGATGACCATGCAGTAGGCGGTGCCGCCCCGCATTTCCGGACCATAGGAAGGAATCCAGACCACCTCGCGGCCGTCTTCCATGGCCGCGTGAGCCAGCATTTTGGCGCTGAGCAGGATGCCCTGACCGCCGAATCCGGCAAACATGACTTCACTCTGCATCAGGCCACCTCCTCAGCGGATTCGGGGGTTTTCAGATCGCCCAGCGGGTAATAGGGCAGCAGTTGCTCCTCCACCCACCCGATGGAGTCGAGCGGCGTCATCCCCCAGTTGGTGGGGCAGTTGCTCACGACCTCGACCAGGCTGAAACAGCGGCTCTCGGCCTGGTAGGCGAAGGCCCGCGCAATCGCCTTCTTGGCCCGGTTGATATATTTGGGTTTGACCACCGTCTGCCGCGTAATAAAAGCCGGCGTCTGCAGGGCCGCCAGCAATTCGGCCACCTTGATGGGCATGCCCACGTCGGCCACGTCGCGGCCGGCGGGTGACGTGGTGGTGCGCTGATCCGGCATGGTGGTCGGCGCCATCTGCCCGCCGGTCATGCCGTAGACGGCATTATTGACGAAAATGGCCGTAAACTTCTCCCCCCGGTTGGCGGCGTGGATGATCTCGCCCATGCCGATGCTGGCCAGGTCCCCGTCGCCCTGGTAGGTGAACACCATCAGATCGGGCCGCACCCGCTTGATCCCGGTGGCCATGGCCGGCGCCCGCCCGTGGGCCGCCTCCTGGAAATCGCAGTCAAAATAGTTGTAGGCCAACACCGAGCAGCCCACTGGGGCGATGCCCACGGTCCGGCCGCGAATGCCCATCTCGTCGATCACCTCGGCGATCAGCCGGTGAATGACCCCGTGCGTGCATCCCGGGCAGTAGTGGGTGTGGTTCTCGGCAAGGGCTTCCGGTTTGCTAAAGGTCTTTCCCATGATTGGTGCTCCTCAATCGATGTGGTCGCAGGACCAGCGCTAATCCTCGAGCGCTTAGCGCGCCAGCCGCTCCCGGATGACGTCCATGACTTCCTCGGGGGTCGGCACTTCTCCGCCGCACTTGCCGTACCACTCCACCGGGCATTGCCCCTGTACACTGCGTTCGACGTCCTCCACCATCTGCCCCATGCTCATCTCGATGCTGATCGCAAAGCGGCATCCTGCCTTGCCCGCCGCCTCTCGGATGGCCTCGATGGGGAACGGAAAGAGGGTCTGCGGGCGAATCATGGCCACCGCGATCCCCTCGGCTTTGAGATTTTCCACGGCGGTGCGGCAGACCCGGCTCATGGTGCCGTAGCTGACGATCAGGGCCTGGTAGTCGGTCTCCGTATTGATCGCTTCATAGCGCACGTCCTCGCGCTGCATGCGCGCGTATTTTTCCTTGAGCTTCAGGTTGTGGGCATTCAGTTCCACCGGATCCAGATAGAGCGACTTGACCAGGTTGCGCGTCTGGCTGTTGCGCGTGTCCATACCGTTGGTGGCCCAGTCGTCCTTGTTGGAGGGCGGGGTCTGCAGCGCGTCCGGGAATTCGACCGGTTCCATCATCTGGCCGGTGAGTCCGTCGCCCAGAATCATCACCGGGTTGCGGTATTTTTCGGCCAGCGGAAAAGCCTCCATGACCATCTCGACGGCTTCCTGCACGCTGTCAGGCGCCATCACGAGCAGATGGTAGTCGCCGTGTCCGCCGCCTTTGGTGGCCTGGAAATAATCGCCCTGGGAAGGCAGGATCCCGCCGAGCCCCGGGCCGCAGCGCATGATATTGACGAAGACGGCCGGGCACTGGGCGCAGGTGATATAGCTGAGGGCCTCGCTCATCAGGCTGACGCCGGGGCTGGAGCTCGTGGTAAAAACCCGCTCGCCGCAGGCCGCCGCGCCGAAAATCATGTAACTCACGGCCACCTCGCTCTCCCCTTGGAGAAAGACGCCGTCCACCTCGGGCATACGCTTGGCCAGGTACTCCGCCACCTCGGACTGCGGTGTGATCGGATAGGCGAAATAATTCAGGCAGCCCGCCCGAATGGCGGCCTCGCCGATGGCTTCGTTGCCCTTCATGAGAACTTTTCCCATGCTACCTCCTGATCGCTCCATCCTCCGGATCGCCGGCCGGTCCTTTAAGGAACCGGCGGGCGGGCGCGACCCGCGGCCGCCGGCGCCCCGCCGCAAGCGCTGCCGCGGCGCGTTGGCCGAAGGCGATCGCGCGTCTGCAGCCGGGGATGGGGTTGATGGTTGGTCAGGCCGCGGAGTCCTCCGTGTCTTCCGCGATTTCAATGGCCACGTCAGGGCACATGACACAGCACATGGCGCAATAGATGCAGTCTTCCGGACGCGCCTGAAAAACCGGGAAATACCCCTTGGTGTTGACTTCACGCGACAGCTCCAGCACATCCTTGGGGCAAATCGCCACGCACAGACCGCAGCCCTTGCAGCGATCCTTGTCGACAATGTGTTTATAAGTCATGCGTAAATCTCCTGCCGCGAGGCGGTGCCGGCTGAATCGGCCGCCTGGCGATGATAGCGTGAACCGCCGGCGGCTTCAGTCGTCCGCGAGCGGATCGGAATGCCTCCAGGGCGGCACGAGCTGCCGCCGAATCGCAAGGATCGGGCAGTCGTCGACCCCGCCGGATACAGCCGTCAACAAGGCCTGCGGTGACGTCACGCAAACCAGGGGCAACCCGGTGGCTGCGGCGAGCTGCCGTCCGAACCGATAGCCGTCGGCAACGGTCGCCGCCGTGGTTTCATCCATCAGATGGGCGTTGATGATCCATCCTCCTACAGAGCGTCGGGCGGCCGATTCGATGGCGGTCCTGAGGCGCAGACACCCGTCCACCGATCCGGTCTGCGGCCGGAAGGGATTGACCACCTGCAGCATCTGTATGTTCCGGCCCTCGAGGGCGTCGGCCAGCGCGCCCAGCACCACGGCACCCACGTCGTCGCCGCCAACATCCAGAATCGTCAGCGGGCTGGGGCTGCGGAGCAATCCGGCGATGGCGGGGCTCAAAATTGGCAGGTCGGCGTGCAGATAGGCCGGCGGCGGCAGAACCAGGTCGATCCCTCGGGAATGCAGCTGCTGGCGCGCCTCCCGCGTACGGAAATAAGGATTGACCAGGTCGAGATCGGCGATCCGGACGTCAACCCCGGCACGCTTGCTCTCGAGCGCCAGGTTGATGGCAACTTCGGTTTTACCGCTACCATAGTCACCGACGATAATAGCGATACCGTTAAGCTCGACTCCCAATTCACCCTCATCAACGGCGTCGGCCGAGGCGGGAATTGAGAAAATCGCAAACAGCGCTTCGGGACGACGATGGATTTGACGAGGTTGTGTTTATTGATTCTGGCCCCTTTTGTCAAGGCGCATCGGCGAGGCAACGCAAGAATTACACGGGGTTGGACACGGAACGACCGCGAGGCTCGAAGACCGCGGCGTCAAAGGCGCCGTCGGACGTTTACATTCGAGGCCAGGTCCGCTATGAGACCAGAGCGTTGCCTGCCGTCTTTTCCGGCAGGGCGGCGCGACACCAAACCAATGGATGCCAGCGAGGTTCTCCGCGATGAAAATCGTCATGACCGGCCTGGAGCGACTGCGGCGTGATGCCCATCCCTGGATAAGGGGCCGGCGTCTCGGACTTCTATGCAATCCGGCCTCGATCGACCGCCGCTACACGCACGCGCGCGATGTTTTGATGCAATCCTTCCCCGACCAGCTTAAAGCCCTGTACTCCCCGCAGCACGGCTTTTGTGCCGAGAAGCAGGACAACATGGTGGAATCCGACCATATGACGGATCCGGCCTCGGGACTGCCCGTGTTCAGCCTTTACGGCGAGACCCGCATACCCACGCCCGAGATGCTGGAACCCATCGACGTCCTCCTGGTGGATCTCCAGGATGTGGGCACCCGGGTCTACACCTTTGTCTATACCCTGTCCTACTGTATGGAAGCGGCGCGGGACAGCGGCCGTCAGGTGCTGGTGCTCGACCGCCCCAACCCGGTCAACGGGCGCCAGGTGGAGGGCAACCTTCTCGACCCCCGGTGGGCTTCGTTCGTAGGCCGTTTCGTCTTGCCCATGCGCCACGGGTTGACCATCGGGGAGTTGGCCCGTCACTTCAACGATCATGACGGCATCGGCTGCGAGCTCGACGTGGTGGCCATGGACGGATGGGAGCGGGATATGTGGTTTGGCGACACCGGGCTGCCGTGGGTCGCGCCATCGCCCAACATGCCGACCCCCGAGACGGCCGCGGTCTATCCGGGCCAGGTGATCTGGGAGGGCACCAACCTGTCCGAAGGCCGCGGCACGGCCCTGCCATTTGAAATCTGCGGCGCGCCTTTCATCGACATGGCCCGGGTGCGCAAAGCGCTGACCGGAAAAAGCCTGCCGGGCGCCGTGCTGCGGCCCCTGACCTTCGAGCCCACCTCGGGCAAGCACGCCCGAACCCCCTGCCACGGCTTCCAGGTCCACATCACCGACCGGGATCGCTATCAGCCTTATCTGACCAGCCTTCAGCTCCTGCAGGCGATCATTCGTTGCCACCCCGAAGCATTCGAGTGGAAAGCCCCGCCCTATGAATACGAATTTGAAAAACGACCGATCGACCTCATCCTGGGTGACGCCGACCTTCGACGGCACATCGAAGCACATGAGGATCTCGAGGTGCTGGCCCGGGAGTGGGAGGGAGAACTTCTTGCGTTCAGGGAGACTTGCGCCCCCAGTCTGATCTATCCCACCCCGTGAAACCGACCGCTCGGAACCACCGGCATTGCCGCGACGGCCGGCAGTCCCGCGCCCGGCCGCCACAGAGTGCCGGAAATGGCCCTGCCCAACGGAAATGGCCCTGCACAAAAAAAGCCCTGCGGCATGGCGCCGCAGGGCCCGCTAACGCGTTTGGGATCTAGGCTTTTTTCAGGTTGTCGATTTCCTGTTTGAGCTCGTCGATCTCCTGTTTGTATTTTTCAACATCGTCGTCGGATCCGATCGGACTGCCAATGGAATCGTCTTTCTTCCATGTGTCCTTGAGTTCGTCAAATCCCAGGTAAATCGCCAAGCCTCCCCCGAGAAGAAGCATCAGGGGAATCGCACCGGCCAGAAGCGTCATGAAAGGAGACCACCATACCACCAGCCCGATGAGTCCCAAAACTGCGGCTGCCGCCCCACCAACTAAAGTTTTCATATACACCGTCCTCCTTGTAGTAAGTTTTCAGAACTATTGATTCGCTGGGATTATTGCCCCTGTCTTAATGGTATCCGCGATCGCCCGGGTTTCAGCCCCTGGAGACTCTGATCTGAAACGGGATTTGTTTCGGCAAATCGAAAGGCCCGCTGCATCAGCGCGCACTGATGTTAGATAATCAAATCGCTGTTGGCAAGTGCTAAAATTGAGCCCCGCATAACATATCCACTTTTTTTTCTCAAGGTTATTTTTGGCCGCACGGTCGGGGGCACGGACTGCGGCGGCGCGGCGGGCGCACCCGGCGGGCGTCCGGGCGGACCCCGCGTGCCGCCCGGACGCCGGGCCGGTGGTTTGCGATTGCAACATCGCCGTCATTCTGGTAGCTATTTTTTTTCATTCGAAAATGCTGCGGGTCGCCGCCTTCGATGCTCAACCGCCGGCACCCGTTTCAAGCCCAACAGGCGGGTCTATGACCATCTTCCGCAGCCCCAAATGGAAACGCATCCAGGCGCGCATCGATCGCGTGGTCCAATGTCTGCTCAAGGGGACTTATCAGCATTACGCCTGTTTCCTGCCATCGCCCCCCGGGTGGCTGATCTCACACATGCAGACGCTTTTCTACCGCGGCATCACGTTGGCGCCCAGCCAGGCCGCCGTGCTCAAAACCCTTCCGCGCAACGCCATACTGATCTGCGTCACCAAGCACAAAAGCCTCTTCCAGTGGATGTTCTATCACAATCGTTACGGACACAAACGCATGCCCGCCCCCACGGTGGCGTTCGACTACACCGTCTTCCTCTACCAGCCGCTCGCGCGGATTTTCCGCATGCTGCTGGCGCGCCTGGACCATTTTTGCCGCCACTTCGGTTTTCCCGACCCCTACACGTCCGGCTACTACCGGCACGTGCTCGATCAGGGCGAAACCCTTTTTCTCTCCCTGGTCGAACCGGGCGGTTTTTACCGCCGGTTTGTCAAAGAGAAAACCGATCCGATCGAATTCTTGATCGATTATCAAGCCACGACGCATCGCCCCGTTTACTTCGTCCCGCACCTGATGATCTTTGAAAAAGATCCCGAAAAGACGACCCCCTCGCTGTGGAAGCATTTATTCGCACATGAACAGGCGCTGGGTTTTGTCCGACGCGTCACCACGCTGGTCAAGAAACCCGGGCGCACCTTCGTGGAACTGAGCACCCCCGTGGACCTTCAGACGTTCATGCGGCATCCCGACGTGCGCGACCGCAGCCGCACCTACCAGGCCCTTCTCCTGCGGCGTAACCTTCTGCGTCAGATCAACCGCCATCGCCAGAGCATCCTCGGACCGGTCCTCAAAAGCCGCCTGGAAATCAAGGACGCGGTGCTGACCGGGTCCGGTCTGCAGCAGTTCATCCGCGAGCAGGCCGAGAGCGATCACAAACCGCTGACCAAGCTGCACCGGCAGGCCGAGTCCTATTTCGATGAAGTCGCCGCCGACTACCGCATCGGCGTGATCAAATTCCTGTCCAGGGTCCTGGACTGGATCATCGGAGCGATGTTTGACGGGGTCATCGTCGACCACGAGGGCCTCGACCGGCTGAAGACCATGAGCCAGCGCGGCCCGCTGATCCTGCTCCCCTGCCACAAGAGCCACATCGACTACCTCATGATCTCCTACATCATGTTTCACAACAACATGCCCTGCCCGCACATCGTGGCCGGCAAGAACCTCTCTTTCTGGCCCATGGGATCGATTTTCCGAAGCTCGGGCGCCTTTTTCATGCGCCGGACCTTCAAGGGTCAGCCGCTGTACGCCGCCGTTTTTGCCGCCTACGTCAACAAACTCCTGCAGGAGGGCTTCAACATCGAGGTCTTCATCGAAGGCGGGCGCAGCCGCACCGGCAAACTGCTATCCCCCAAAACCGGCCTTCTATCCATCCTTCTGGAAGCCTATCAGCAGCGCGCCTGCGAGGACCTGATCCTCGCTCCGATCTTTATCGGCTACGACAAGGTTCCCGAAGAAAAAGCCTATCTGCACGAACTCGAGGGCGGCAAAAAGGAGCCTGAAAGCCTGAAGCAGGTGATTCGCGCCCACAAGGTGCTCAAAAAGCGTTTCGGCAAGATCTACATCGAATTTCACGACCCGATTTCGCTGGCCGACCTGCTGCGGGAAAACGCACTCGATCTGGCGGGCATGACCCGCGAGGAAATCGGCGCGTTCTGCCGCAACATCGGCCACCGCACCATCCATGCCATCAATCGCGTAGCAGTCATCACCCCGCATGCGATCACCGCCGCCGCCCTGCTGAACCATTCCCATCAAGCCTTCACCCTGCCTATGCTGCAGGAGACGGCCGAGACCTACCTCAACCACCTTTACTTTCATGGCACCAAGCTGGCCGACACGCTGGACGTCGATCCGACCAAGGCCATCGAACAGGTCCTGCATATCTATCTGCAGCGCAAATTTGTGACACCGCTCGACAAGAAAGCGGCGGCCACTGAAGCCACACCGCGCTATCGTGTCCTCAACGAAAAGCGCCCCAGCCTGGAATACTACAAGAACAACTGCGTGGCCTGCTTCGTCCCGGCGGCGTATACGGCCCTGTCGATCCTCGAACGCGACGCCTTCCAGTTCGTGGCCACCGACCTGCATGCCGGCTACCGTTTCCTGCAGGACTTTTTCAAAAATGAATTTTCCTACGATCTGGAAAATCCGCCGGAGTGGTACGTCCGTAAAAACGTCAAGGCTTTTATCGACGACGCCATCCTGATCCCGCACCCCAACCTGCCGGACACCTACAACATCACCTCGCTTGGATTTCGCAAGCTGAAACTGTTCGCGGGTTTTCTGCGCTCGTATTTCGAGTCCTACCGGATCACCCTGAATCAGCTGGCCCGTCAGGAAGCAGGGGACCTGAATCTGAAGGAGCAGCTCAAGAAAATCGCCGCCTACGGCAACCGCCTGGCCAAAAACGGTGAAGTCGAATGCAACGAGGCCCTCTCGCGTGTGAATTTCAGGAATGCCCTGACCTTCTTCCAAAGCCGGGGCATTCACGGCCGGGATGATCAAGAGGCCATCGAACGCCACCGTGAACCCATTCAGCGTTATTTGAAATTCCTGTCGTGACGCCATGAAAGCCCTTGTCCTGGCAGCCGGCCTGGGGACGCGCCTGCGGCCCTTCACGGAGCACACGCCCAAGCCGCTCTTCACGCTGGACAGCCGGCCCCTGCTGGGCCGGATGATCGACCAGCTGATTGCGGCCGGCGCCCGGACCATTGTGGTCAACACCCACCACCTGGCCGAGCAGATCGAAGCCTATCTGGCAACCGAGCCGTTTGCGGCCCGCATCATTGTGCGGCACGAGCCCGATATTCTCGGCACCGGCGGAGCCATCCGCAACACGGCCGATATCTGGGGAACGACGCCGTTTATGGTGGTCAACAGCGATGTGGCCACCGATATCGACCTGGCGGCGGTCTACCGGTTCCATGCCGGCCACGGGCAGCCGGTCACCCTGGTATTGCGCGACGATGCGGCATTCAACTCCGTGGACGTCAATGCCCAGGGGCAGGTCGTGGGTTTCAGCACCGTGGACGAAGACGTCCCGGACGGTCTTCGGCGACTGACCTTCACCGGCATCCAGGTCCTCGATCCGCAGGTGATCGATTTCATCCCCGCAGCGGGCTTCGCCCACAGTATCGATGCCTTCAAGGCCATGCTGGCCGCCGGATACAAGATCAAGGCCTTCATCGCCGCCGGCAGCCATTGGTCCGACATCGGCACGCCGCGGCGCTACCGGCAGACCGCCCGTGAAATCATGGCGGCGGCGGTCTTCCGGGAACTGGCGCCGGGCAAGACCGACGCCCCGATCGATTGGCAGCCCTTGGCGGGCGACGGGTCCGACCGTCGATGGCACCGGCTGCGCCGGGGCAGCCATTCGGTGGTCATGGTCGATCATGGCCTGCGCGACGGCGGGACGCCCGGCGAGGCCGACGCCTTTATCCATATCGGCCGCCACCTCCATCGCCGGGGGCTTCCCGTGCCGCGCATTCTCCGAGCCGATCCGTTTGCCGGCCTGGTATTCGTGGAAGACCGGGGCGATTGTCATCTGCAGACCCACGTCTCCGCCGCTACGTCGCCCGCAGCCGTGGCGGCGCGCTACCGGAATATCATTGACCTTCTGATCGAGATGTCGGTATCGGGAGGCAGCGGCTTCGAACCGGCCTGGACCTGGCAGACCGCCGCCTACGACCGGGAGGTCATCGTGGAGAAGGAGTGCCGCTACTTCATCGATGCCTTTGCCCGGGATTACTGCGGACGGAAGATTCCCTTCGCCCGCATCGAGGCTGAAAGCCATCGCCTGGCCGACGGCATCCTGGTGGAACGTGCCGAGGGGTTCATGCACCGGGATTTTCAGTCCCGCAACATCCTGATCGCCGCGAACAGACCCTGGATCATCGACTATCAGGGCGGACGGCGGGGGCCGGCCGAATACGACCTGGCCTCACTTCTGATCGATCCCTATGTCGCGCTCCCCGAAAACCTGCAGGAAGCGCTTCTGGAGGATTTCATCGAACGCTATCGGAAACGAACCGGCAAATCCCGGGAAGCCATCATCGTGCGCTACCGGCTCTGCGCGGTGGCGCGCAACCTGCAGATTCTGGGCGCCTTCGGCTTTCTGGTCAAGGCCAAGCACAAAGCCCGCTTCGCCGCCTACATTCCCATCGCCCTGGAAAGCCTTAAGCGCAACCTGGCGCGGGTCGAAAGCGACAGCTTCCCCATCCTGAGGGAGGTGACCCGGTCGCTGGCATCAACGCTGTAACGGACACTGAATAATTTCCGGTCCAAACACCCGGTGGAGAGGAGAAAAAACATGAGCGGCCTGAACGTAATGGTCAACGGACTGCCGGGCAACGTAACCCGGATGCTCGCCCGGCATATCATCCAGGCGGACGATATGGATCTGGTGCCCTATTCCTTGACGGGCCCCGAGATCGAAGCGACGCACGCCGAGGTCGAGGGGCAATCGATCGCGCTGATCCGCCCCGAGGACCGGGAGGGGCGCATCGCGGAAGTCAAAACCCGCTATCCCGACTGCATTTGCGTCGACTTCACCCACCCTTCGGCGGTGAACGCCAATGCCACGTTTTACTGCGGCCAGGGGCTGCCCTTTGTCATGGGCACCACGGGCGGCGACCGCGAAGCCCTGCACCGCACCGTGCAGCAATCGTCCATCGCCGCCGTGATCGCTCCCAACATGGCCAAGCAGATCGTCGGCCTCCAGGCCATGATGGCCTTTGGCGCCGAAACCTTCCCCGGTCTCTTCAACGGCTACACCCTGACGGTTCGTGAGAGCCACCAGCAGGGCAAGGCCGACACCAGCGGAACCGCCAAGGCCATGGTGCGCTACTTCAACGCCATGGGCATCGACTTCACGGACGACCAGATCCACCAGGAACGTGATCCAAAGGCCCAGCAGGCCCGATGGGGCGTCCCGAAGGCCTACCTGGGAGGCCACGGCTGGCACACCTACACCTTGATCTCCGCGGACGAGACCACCCGGTTCGAAATTACCCACAATATCAACGGCCGGGAAATCTATGCCGAAGGCACCCTGGACGCGCTGCGGTTTCTGGCCCGCAAGCTCGATCAGGGCTGCCGCGGACAGGTTTTTTCGATGATCGACGTGCTGCGGCAGGTCTGATTGCGGCGTCGGCGTCTTCGGACGGCAGCCTTTCCGATGAGGCGGCCGGCGGCCTGTAAGGCCCGCAAAGACCGTGGGCCCCAGGGGTCCGGCCCGTAGCGGCCGGTGGAACGCAAGACCGGCGATCGCCCCTGGGACCATCGCCGGTCGCATCACTTTATCCGGTGTCTTTTGTCTCCCGGTCCTGCCGGCGGGCGGCCGGTTTGTGGTGGCCCTACATCCCGGCAATCACCTCGTAGGCCTGGGCCAGCGCCTGGTCGAGATTTTCAGGCTGGCTGCCGCCGGCCTGGGCCAGATCGGGTTTTCCGCCCCCGCCGCCGCCCACCACGGGCGCGAGCTGCTTGATGATATTGCCGGCGTGAAAACGGTCCTGTATATCCCGGGTCACACCGGCGATCAGGAGCGCCTTGGCCCCGCTGACGCAGCCCAGAACAACGACCCCCGACTGGAGCCGGTCGCGGAAGCGGTCCACGAGATCGCGCAGCGCCCCGGGATTGTCGGCCTCCACGCGGCGGGCCAATACCTTGACCCCGTTGACTTCGCGCACATCCGCCTCGGCGTCGGCCGCCGTCTGCGAGGCCAGCTTGCCTTTGAGGCGTTCGACCTCTTTTTCGAGCTCTTTCTGTTGGGCCAGCAGCTTTTCGATGCGCAGGGTGATGTTCTGGGGGCTGTCCTTCAGCAGCCGGGCGGTCTCCTCCAGGGCCCGGGCCATCTGCTGGACGCTGTCCAGCGCCCCCTCGCCTGTCATGGCCTCGACGCGCCGGACCCCCGCGGCCACACTGGCTTCGCTCACGATTTTAAAAAACCCGATGTCACCGGTGTGCTGCACGTGGGTGCCGCCGCAAAGCTCCTTACTGAAATCCGCGAGGCTGACCACGCGCACGCGATCGCCGTACTTCTCCTCAAAAAGGGCGGTGGCGCCGGATTGAAAGGCCTCCTCGGCCGCCATCTCGTCGGTATGGGTGGGCACGTTCTCGATGATGCGCGCGTTGACCTTGCGCTCGATGGCAGCCAGCACGGGCGGCTCGATCTGGGAGAAATGCGTGAAGTCGAACCGCAGCCGGTCCGGGGCCACCAGGGAGCCGGCCTGCTTGACGTGATCGCCCAGGACCTCCCGCAGCACGGCGTGCAGGATATGGGTGGCCGTGTGGTTGCGGGCCGTGGACTGGCGGGCGTTTAGGTCCACCTGCAGGCGCACGGTGTCGCCCTTGGCGATCCGCCCGGCCTTGACCACCCCTTTGTGGATGATCAGGCCGGTGGGATCCTTGATCGTACCCTGGATGTCGATCGCCGCCGGCGGATCCCCAGCCAGCCCCTCAATGCGCCCCACGTCGCCGACCTGCCCGCCGGCCTCGCCGTAGAACGGGGTGGCCTCGGCCACGATTTCGACCGCATCGCCGGCAGCGGCGTCCCCGGCCTCAACGCCGTCCCTGACCAGGAGCACCACCCGGCTTTCCAGGGCGAGTTCGTCATAGCCCTTGAATTCGGGTTGGAAACCCTCGGCCGACAGCGGGCGGTAGGCATCCGCGATTTCGGTGAACGTGACCTTGGCGCGCGACTGGGCCCGCTGGCGGTCCATGGCGGCATCGAATCCGTCCATGTCCAACTCGAGCTGCTCGTCGCGCACCACGTCGCGCACGATGTCCACCGGGAAGCCGAACGTGTCGTAGAGTTTGAAGATCACATCGCCGGGCACCCTTTTTTCTCCGCGGGCCCGCACCTCCCCCAGGGCATCGTTGAGCACCCGCAGACCGTTGTCGAGGGTTTCGGAAAAACGGATTTCCTCGTTTTCGATCACATTGGTGATGAAGGCCTCAGCCTCTCCCAGTTCGGGGTAGGCCGGCCGCATGATCTCCATGACCGTGCGGGCGGTGTCGTGCAGAAAGGGTTTGACCAGCCCGATGTTGCGCCCATAGCGGATGGCGCGGCGCATGATCCGGCGCAGCACGTAGCCGCGGCCTTCGTTGGCGGGCAGCACCCCGTCGCCGATCAGAAACGCGGTCGCCCGGCTGTGGTCGGCGATCACCTTCATGGCCACTTCGGTTTCCCGGGATTCGCCCACCGCACGGCCGGCCAGTTCCTCGGTGCGGCGGATGATGGGCACCATCAGGTCGATATCGTAGTTGGTCTCCACGTCCTGGAGGACCGAGCAGATCCGCTCCAATCCCAGGCCGGTGTCGATGCTGGGCTTGGGCAGCGGTTCCATCTTCCCGGAAACGTCCCGGTTGAACTGCATGAACACCAGGTTCCAGATCTCGAGGAAGCGGTCGCAGTCGCAGTCGACACCGCAGTCGGGGCTGCCAAGGCCGCAGGCGCCGCCCCGGTCCAGGTGAATCTCCGAGCACGGCCCGCAGGGGCCGGTATCACCCATGGCCCAGAAGTTCTCGTCTTCGCCCAGCCGTACGATGCGGTCGGTGGGCACGCCGATCTGCCGGTGCCAGATGTCGGCGGCCTCGTCGTCGTCGAGGTAGATCGAAACCCACAGGCGATCGGCCGGCAGGCCATAGCCGTTGGTCAGCAGGTCCCAGCCGTATTCGATGGCCTTTTCCTTGAAATAGTCGCCGAAGGAGAAATTGCCCAGCATCTCGAAAAAGGTATGGTGCCGCGCCGTGTAGCCCACATTCTCGAGGTCGTTGTGCTTGCCGCCGGCGCGGACGCATTTCTGCGAGGTGGTCGCGCGCACATAGTCGCGTTTTTCCTCTCCCAGGAAGGCCCGCTTGAACTGGACCATCCCGGCGTTGGTGAACAGCAGGGTCGGGTCGTCGGCCGGAACGAGTGAAGAACTGCGCACCACCTGGTGATCGTGTTTCGCGAAGAAATCCAGAAATCGCCTGCGTGCATCGTTACCCGTCATACGCTTTGTCTCCCGAAAATCGGCTGCCGCCGCCAGCGGCAGTATTGGGTTACGGCCCGGATGGGCGGTTATCCGTCGGCATCGCTTTCGCGGTCGTCTTCGGTCTTCTCGGCGAATCCCAGCTTCTCGCGGATCTCCTCCAGCGCCGCATTGTAGATATCCGCGTTGTCGGCAAAGAAATTCTTTACATTGGTGCGCCCCTGGCCGATGCGCTCGCCTTTGTAGGAATACCAGGAGCCGCTCTTGTCGATCACGCCGCAGCTGACGCCGATGTCGAGGATTTCGCCGGTTTTGGAGATGCCCTCGCCGTAGCTGATGTCGAACTCGGCTTCCTGGAAGGGCGGCGCCATCTTGTTCTTAACCACCCGGACGCGGGTGCGGTTGCCGACCACCTCCTGACCTTCCTTGATGGCGCCGGTGCGCCGGATGTCCAGCCGGACGGAGGAGTAGAACTTAAGGGCATTGCCGCCGGTGGTTGTTTCGGGGTTGCCGAAGACGATGCCGATTTTCATCCGGATCTGGTTGATGAAAATGACCGCCGTCATGGTCTTGCCGATGGTGCCGGTGAGTTTGCGCAGGGCCTGGGACATGAGGCGCGCCTGCAGGCCCATGTGGGAATCGCCCATTTCGCCTTCGATTTCAGCCCGCGGCACCAGAGCGGCCACCGAGTCGATGACGATAATGTCGATGGCACCGCTGCGCACGAGCATGTCGGCGATCTCGAGCGCCTGCTCGCCGGTGTCCGGCTGTGAGACCAGTAGTTCGTCGCAGTTCACACCGAGTTTGCGGGCATAGCTCGTGTCGAGTGCGTGTTCGGCGTCGATGAAGGCGGCGATACCGCCGGCGCGCTGGGCTTCGGACACCGCGTGCAGTGCCAGGGTGGTCTTTCCCGATGATTCGGGGCCGAAAATCTCGATGACCCGGCCTTTGGGCAGTCCACCGATGCCCAGGGCCTTGTCGAGTGCAATCGAACCGCTGGATATGACAGGCACTTTGGTGACCGAGTCTGTTCCCAGCCGCATGATCGCGCCCTTGCCGAATTGACGCTCGATCTGGGTCATGGCCGATTCGACCGCTTTGCTCTTGTCCGGTGCTGTCGTCATAAATTCCTCCAGGTGCTTCCGGTCGCCGATCGTGGATGTATGCGCCGGATGGTCGTCGTTAGGGGGTCTGCAGGGCCGAGCGATCATGGTGGCGCTGCCGTCCGGCGTTCGGTTGGCACGCCGTCAATCGTTTTTTTTTGAGGCCGCGGCCAGCGGCGCTTGCGCCAAGGCCGTGTACCGTGCCCCGCCGGGGCCAAGGTGGCTTTCATACCAGATGAGGGCATTTACCGTAAAGGCCACAGACGGTAGATCCCGCATTTGCCGGGCCAACGTGGTATGCGCTGCGCGCCAGCGTTTGGGGTTGCGGATGCGGCCCACCGTCAGATGGGCGCGAAAGGGGCGTTTTTCCGGTTCGAATCCGCAAAGCGCCAGCCGCGCATCCAACGCCTGTTGAACGGTCCGCAGGCGTTCGACCTCCCCCGCCACGGCCTGCCAGAGCACCCGGGGCCGATGAAGGCTGGGAAACCCGCCAAGACCGCCGAGGGATAGTTCGAGCGGGACCTGTCCGGCGACGGCCGCTTGCATGGCCTGTTCAATGGCTTCGCCCGCGGCAGGGTCCGTCTCTCCCAGAAATTTTAGGGTCAGGTGGATGCTTGCCGGTTTCACCCACCGCGCCTCGATTCCCTCGCTCTGCAGCCGGTGCCGCAGACGTTCGATCCGGTGAACAATCGCCTCGGGCGGTTTGAAGGCCAAAAAAGTCCGCAACGCGCGTCTCCATCCGGCCGGGCCCAGGCAGTCGTCGGGGGCTTTGATTCGGGTCGATCAGGTGCTCGGCAGCGTTGCCTGGGGCTCGCCGAGCAGGAACTTGCCTTTGGCAATCCAGTCTTTCAACATGGACGCGATCTCGCGGGCACGGACCGTGCTCGAGAGCGGAACGGTGGCGACCTCTTCCCCGTTGAGTCGAATGCGGCCGCTCCTGAGCTCCGCGTAGCTGACCTCGCCCAGGGTGACGCCCGTTCCCTGGGGGTAGTCGTGGCTGTAGTCCACGACCTGGGTGAACAGGTCTTCGTCCGACACCCCCGTGTAGCCGGCCATGTCCTCGTTTAGAATCGGGATCGGTATCCCCAGGCCCACCGACAGGGAGCAGCCGTAACCCTGGAGGCTGGCTCCCATGAGCCATTTGGCGCTCATACGCTTGAGATCGCCCATCACGCTGATCGTTCCGGCCGGCGAGCGCGGCACCCCCTTGCGGGTGCGTTTGGTGCCCGGCTTGTGCTGGGTGCCGGCGCCGGTGACATAGCCGATACCGCCGCCCAGAAAAATCCGCGTCCCCAATCCAATGGTTTTATAGTAGGGATCGTTGAACAGCGGGCTCAGCTGCCCGGCCGAGCAGTAGTTGGCGTTCTGACCGCGGGGTTTGAGCGTTCCCATATAGGTGTAGATCGTCTTGGGCGACAGATTAACGGCGCAGTTGTAGTTCTGGTAGGCATTGCGCGGATTGAACAGCTGGGCATAGGGCAGCTGTTTGAGGGTGATTTCCTTTTCCAGCGACTTGCGCGGATAGCAGTCAGTGCCATACCCCAGGGCCTTCAGATGGACCTTCTTGCCGGCGACGAGGTCCTGGATCACATGGCCGCCGCCGTAGTTGAACTCCCCTGGGTAGACCCGGTTCAGCGGATCGTCCTCGCAGGTTTCGGTGGCACCGATATAGCAGTCCACGGCGGCGATGCCCCCGTATGCGGGCACATTGTTGAGCCACACCTTGGAGGCTTTGATACTGGGGACCGCATGGCCGAAATTGATGAAGGCACCCGAAGAGCACATGGGGGCGAACGTGCCGGTGGTGACCACATCCACCCGGCGGGCCGCCTCGACCCGCCCCTCGGTCTTGACGATATCGACCATTTCCTCGGCCGTGACGACGATCACATCACCGGCCTTGATGCGGCGGTTGATGGCGGCGTAGGTTTTCGTTACCTTGTGCTTGCCCATCGCGAAGTCTCTTCCCACAAACCTGTGCTGAAATTCCACCGCCGCTGGCCGGGTACACGGCCTGAGGTTCAGGACGCCGGATTCAACTTGGTGGTAATGTTGTCCCGGATCCAGTGCGCATCCCACCACTCGATCGGGTTGACCAGCGTATCGTGCACCATCATGCCAAAGTGCAGGTGATCCCCCAGGGCCAATCCGCTGACCCCCGTACGCCCGATGATATCGCCTTTGGCCACCCGTTGGTCGACGGTCACCTGAATGCTGCTCAGATGCGAGTACAGGCTGAACAATCCGAAGCCGTGTTCGATCACCACGGTGTTGCCGTAGATCCCCACGTTATCGGCGAATACCACCTGGCCGTGGTTGGCGGCCGGCACGGGGGACTGCTGCAGCGAGGCCAGATCCGCGCCCAGGTGAACCTGGCGATCGATGATGGCCCCCCGGTACTTGTAGACACGATGGTCGGCA
>JAAUYD010090031.1_pt1 | contig 29553 bp, 23 predicted proteins | sample 7278101 | NCBI WGS metagenome assembly JAAUYD01 (sample SAMN14350128, study PRJNA611818) | marine sediment metagenome | isolation source: surface marine sediment (0.6m) | place: French Polynesia: Moorea | collected 2018-08
CCCGGCGCTGCTGCGCCTCGCCGGCATTCTGGCCGCACAGAACCAACGCATGGAGCGTGCCTACCAGGCGATCTCGCTGTATCTGCAGCAGCGCCCCGGTGACCTGCAGACGCGCAAGCTGTTTGCGCGCATCGCGTTGGCGATGGGCAAGCCCGCTGACGTCAAACGCAGCCTGGTACCGCTGATCACCGCGGGCCGCGCCGACGCCGAGCTGCTCGGCCTACTCGGTGACGCCAGCGCCCAGGCACATGACTTCATCGCCGCAGAAAGCTACTACCGCGAGGCACTCGCCAACTACCGGGGCGGACCGGCACTGATCGGCAGGCTCGGCGCGCTGCAGTACCGACAGGGTCAGCGCGAGCGGGCACTCGACACGCTGCAGATCGTCACGGAGCAGGAGCCGTCGGGCGCCACCCTCGGGGTCTCGCTGTACACCGCGGTCCTGCATCTCGCCGAAGGGCGGATCGACAGGGCCCGCGACATCACCGAACAGATACTCGCCGGGCAGCCCGACAACCTCGTCGCGCTCAACCTGCGTGCCGCCGTCGCAATCACGTCCGGCGATCGCGACAGCGGCCGCCAGCAACTCGAGGCGCTGCTGGCCAAGGCACCCGAGTTTCGCCCGGCCAAATACAACCTGGCAAAGCTGCACGCCCTCGATGGGCGCTATCGTGAGGCCGAGGCCATCCTGCACGGCTTCCTGACCGAGAACGCCAACGACCAACGCGCGCTGTTGGAGCTCGGACGCCTCGCCACGCTGCGCAACGACAGCCGCACGGCGATTGGTTTCTACGAGAAGATCCGCGAGCTCGATCCCAAGGCGCTGATCGCGACGACCGAGCTGATCGACCTGTACCTCGCCGAGTCGCGTCCCGCGGATGCGATGAAGACGGCGCTGGACCTCAACAGCGTACGGCTCGACGACTTCCACGCCCACGCGACGCTGGCCGCGGTACAGGTGATTCGCGAGGAGTACCAGGACGCCAGGTCCACGCTCGGCCGGGCGGTACTGCTCGCCGGCTACGATTCGCGCAAGCTGCTGCGTGCCGCGACACTGCAATATGCCGCACAGGCGCACGACGATGCCGTGGCCACGCTGGACAGACTGCTCAAGGAGCAACCGGATGCACTCGCAGCCCGCCGGCTGCTGGGCGAAGTCCTGTTCACGCAGGGAAAGCTTTCGCAGGCGCGCAAACAGGTCGAGGCCGTCCTCGAACGGCGACCCGACGACCTGTACGCGCTGGCGATGCTCGGCGACATCCAGATGGCCGAAAGGCAGCCGGCGGCCGCGGTTGCGACATACACACGGGCGATCGCGATTGACGCGCAACCGGAACTGCTGGTCAGCGCCTTCCATGCCCGCAACCGGACCGGCCAGGGCGACGCGGCGCTCGCCGAACTGGAGGCCTGGCAGGACGCCAACCCCGATACCGCGGTCGTGCTGCGCGCGCTCGCGGAGCACCTCCACCAACGCGGCCGGGCCGAACAGGCCCATGGCTACTACCGGCGCCTGATCGCACTGACCCCCGACGATGCCCGCTCGCTCAACAACATGGCCAACCTGCTGATGGACATCGATGCCGAGCAGGCGTTCCGCGCTGCCCGCCAGGCACTGGAACTGGACGGTGACAATCCGGCCATCCTCGACACCATGGGTTGGGCACTGGTGCAGATCGGTGACCTGGAGAAAGGCATCGCCCATCTGCGCGACGCCGTCGCCCGCAATGGCCGTTCAGCCACCACCCGCTACCATCTGGGTGCCGCGCTCGAGGAATACGGCAGCCGCATCGAGGCCCGGCGCCAGCTGCAGCTGGCATTGCGACTCGGCACCGACAGCGCCCCGTGGGCCGAGGATGCGCGCCTGCGGCTGCAACGCCTGAACTGAGGGGCGGCCAACGCGACCCGCGATCGACGGCTGGGTCGTCGCGCCGGCTAGGCCGCCTTCGCCGGCTGCCGGTCGCTCACTCCGCGCGGTCGTGCCGCGCTCGAGCGGCGTCTCGCGTCACAACGAAAAGGCCTGCGCGGCGATAGCTGCGCAGGCCCTCATGCGGTGTGCAAGGTCGCAGCCCGGTGCCTACACCGGGCGCTCCGTCACTTGCGACGCTTGCTGCCGTAGGCGATGCCAACCAAGCCCAGACCGAACAGGGCAAGCGGTGCCGGCACCGGCACACCGGTGTTCGGTGGCGGCGGAGGCGGCGGCAACAATGCGCCCGAGACCGACATGATCTTGAAATGGTCGTTGAGTTTCGGGCAGCCGTTGTTGTCGTTGATGCAGTTGTCACCGAACACGCTGTTGTGGGCCGCCACGATCCAGTAACGCGAGGTCGCCGGCGTCAGCGGACCGGCGCCATCGGGGTCGGCATTGACGGCACCGTCGATCGGGCTCAGGTCGTAGTCGGCGACGTGGGTCCAGCCGTTGGCGGTCAGGCCCTCGTTCGTGGCGTTGAAGACGACGCCGGTGAGATCGGGATCACCCGCACCACCGCCCTCGTAGGCGAGCAGGTTGATGTCGGCGTCGCCGGAGACGAAACCGATCTGGATGTCGTTCAGCGCGACCGAGTTGCCGACACCGAAATCGAACAGCACGAGATCGTAGCGCTGGTCGTTATCGACGGCATGCTCGGGCGTGCTGCCTTCACCGGTGTCACCGGCGCCGGCATCGGCGTTCCGGACACCGAGCCCGCTACCGTAGTGGGTGATCGAGCCGAGTTCGAGCTGGGTGTTTCCGGCCGTCGTGTTGGCCCACCCGGAGACGGTCACGTTGACGGCACCTGCCCCCACGCCCTGGTAGGTGCGGCCCTGTGAGAAATTGCCGCTGCCGCTGCCGCAGTTACCGCCCGGGCCCACGGTGGCGACGCAGTTCGCCGAGTCGAAGGTCCAGGTCACATCCGCGGCCGCGATGCCGGTGTAGTTCACGGCAGCCAGGCCAACGACCGCGGCTGCAAGGGTTTTGCGAGTTAAGGTCATGTTGTTTCTCAAGCCGCCCCGGCCCTGTGGCGAGGCTTGTTTCCTGTTGTTGATTCGATGCAACTCACGTTGCCTGCCAAAACAGCAAGCATGGATCGCGCCAAGAATCACTTGTCACATAAGAATCAGCGGCTTAGACGCCCCCGCGCGACCCGCTTCACGGTCGACTGTAAACATTGCTGACAGCCCACCAGCGTGCGCTTCCCAGACCCCGGTAATCCCGTTCCCGGCCGGCGATGCCACCGCCGACGGGCCGATTTCCGGCAGCGCGACACCAGGGCCGGGCGATGTCGCGACGCCCGGCGGCGCCGATGTGCGGCCAAGGTCCTGCCGCCCCGGCGGCCAGACCCCGCCGACGGCGGTGCGCTCAGTCAGGGAGTCGGCCGGGTGCGCGAATGCTTAATCCGGCAGCACGATGTTGAGTTCGAGGATCTCGTGTGCGCCGTCCTGCTCGACGCTGACCGATACCGCGTCGTTGTCGATTGCGACGTATTTGCGAATCACCTTCAACAAGTCGCGCTGCAGCTGCGGCAGATAGGACGGACCGCCGCCGCGGCGGTCGTGGGCGACCAGGATCTGCAGGCGCTCCTTGGCGATGGACGCGGAATTGCTCTTGCGTTGTTTGAAGAAATCCAGCAGCGCCATGTCAGCCTCCGAACAGGCGGCCGAGCAGGCCCTTCTTTTCGACGGTCAGGAAGCGATGCGGCAGGTCCTCGCCGAGATAACGCGCGACCATATCGTTGTAGGCTTGGCCGGCGCTGCTGTCACGATCGAGGATCACCGGCACACCGGCATTCGACGAGTTCAGTACCGACGGCGATTCCGGGATCACGCCGATCAGGTCGAGCGACAGGATCTCCTGCACGTCCTCCAATGCCAACATCTCGCCGCGTTGCACGCGCTCCGGCGAGTAGCGCGTGACCAGTAGGTGCTCGCGGATACCCTCGAGATTCTGCTCGGCGCGCCGCGACTTGCTCGACAGGATGCCGATCATGCGGTCGGAGTCGCGCACCGACGAGACCTCCGGGTTGGTGACGACGATCGCATCGTCGGCGAAGTACATCGCCAGCGTCGCGCCGCGTTCTATGCCGGCCGGCGAATCGCAGATGATGTACTCGAAGTCGCGGCCGAGCTCCTCGAGCACCTTGCCGACGCCGTCGATGGTCAGCGCGTCCTTGTCGCGGGTCTGCGATGCCGGCAGCACGAACAGGTTGGGGTTGCGCTTGTCCTTGATCAGCGCCTGGCCGACGTTGGCGTCGCCCTGGATCACGTTGACGAAATCGAAAACGACACGGCGCTCACAGCCCATGATCAGGTCGAGGTTGCGCAGGCCGACGTCGAAGTCGATGACGACCGTCTTGAACCCGCGTTCGGCCAACCCCATCGCGAACGCCGCGCTGGTCGTGGTCTTGCCAACCCCCCCCTTGCCGGAGGTCACTACGATAATGCGTGCCAACTGACTGCTCCTCAGGACCCGTGGTCCGCGTTGGTCGAATTGAATGCGCGCCGGCCGCTCACAGCAGCGCGAACGTGAGCGCCTCGCCGTCGAGCGCGATCTGCACGCTGCGACCGAGGTAGCGGCTTTCGAGGTTTTCGTTTACCCGGTAGCGGCCGGCGATCGAGACCAGCTCGGCGCCGAGCTCGCGGCAGAAGATCCGCGCGTCGGCATTGCCTGCGAAGCCCGCCAGCGCGCGCCCGCGCATCGCGCCATAGCAATGGATGTGGCCCGCGGCCATGACCTCGGCCCCCGAACTGACGCCGGCAGTCAGTACCAGGTCGCCGTGCTCGGCGATGACGCGCTGGCCGGATCGCACCGGCTTGTCGACGACCCGCGTCGGCGGCGCCGCCTGTTCCGGTGCCGGTACCTTGCGCCCGGCCGGTAGTAGCGCCAGTTCGAGCGCGACGGCCTGCGCGCGCTGCGCCGCCGACGCCCCGCGGACGCCGACCGGGATCAGGCCGTGGCCGCGCAACATGCCGACGAGCATCGGAAATTCGTCGAGTTCGTCGCGGCTGGGCAGCGCCGACAGGTCAACCGCGACCGGTGCCTGCTCGAAGAACGACGGTGACCGCGCGATCTGCCGGGTCAGGAAGTCATCGAGTCCACTGAGATCGGTATCGCGCAGGACCAGCGTCGGCAGGTTGAATTGCCCGGCCTTCATCGCGAAGGCATCGGCCGCCGATGACGTGCTGCGTGCGGTTTGTTCGGACATGCCCGTGTACTACTGCTCCGGCAGGTGCTGGCGCCCGGCCCGAGGCGTCGGACATGCCTGCGGCCGCCGCGTCCCGGTCTGGGCGAAACATGCCGAGAGTCTATCCGAATTAAACGCCGGGTGTGACGGGTGCTTCACAGAATCGGCGCCAGCCCGCGCCGGCGCGCCGGGCGGGCGCCGCGTCAGTTCGGCATCAGCGGGTTCATCGCCCCCATCGGCACGGCAATCTGGTGCACGTTAGCCCGCATCACGCCCATGCCGCCGGTGATCTGCTGCATCTGCTGCGCGATACCGCCCATGGCACCGGTCATCTGCTGCATGTCGTTGTCGACACGGACCATGTCGCTGCCGATCGTCTGCATGTTGCCGTGCAATGTCGGCATCATCTCGCTGATCTCGCCCATGTGCCCGCTGATCGACCCCATCAGCTGGATGTGGTGGTCGAACTGCTGCACACGCTGGGCGATCTGGTCCATGTCGTAGTCCACGCGCGACAGGTTCTTGTACATCGAGTCCATGTTGTCGACGATGCCGTTCAGATCCTGGTAGAGCACGGTCACGTAATAGACGTTTACGCAGGCCAGGATGACCAGCAGCAGCGAGATCACGAGGATGACCTTGTCGGTGATCTTGAAGTGGCGGTGACGCTCGTCGAGGTGCAGCTGGGTCTCGCGGCCGAGCCGCGCCATGACCTGGACGATCGGGCTGCGCGGATCGACGCTCATACCGCCGCCCCGTCAGGGCCGGGCCCGGCGCGCGTTGTCCGCTCTGCCTGTGTCATGGGAACGGGAACATCCTGTTCAGGGTGCGTGCCGGCTTGGCCATGCGATGCATCTCGGCGCTCATCGCCTGTATCTCGAGGTTCATCGCGTTCATGGTCATGGCGATGCTCTCGACGTTCAGCCGCGTGCCGGTCATCTGCGTGCCAACGCTCTCGACGTTGATGCCGATATCGCCGGTGATGGTGACGATGCCGGCCACTTCGGTCTTCATCAACGCCGTGGAGGCCTCGATATCGTGCAACCGCGCGACCTCGCCCTCCATCGAACCGAGGTGTTCGACGATCTCGTCCATGCGCAGCGACACCGCGGTGAAGTGCGTGTTCATGGCGCCGACGACGCTGGATATCCGGTTGATCTGCGAACTCAGCGTCAACAGCAGCACGAGTATCGAGAACGCGATCACCGACAGGATGATCAGGCCGGCGCGGATACTGTAGTTGAGGCGATCGCCGAGCTTGTTCTTGACGTCGATCTGGCTGAGCACGATACCTTCGAACGAACTCAGCGCACGCAGGTACTGCTGTTGCAGGATCGCGTCGTCGCTGCTGGTGCGCATTTCGGGTCGTTGCTCTGCCATATCGTCGTCGCCAATGCCTGTGTCGTTGTTCTACCGGACGGCGGGCGCCAACGCGCCGTGCAGCTTGGCCTGCCCAATTCTGGCACATTCCGCGCGGCCGGGCTTTCACATTGTGCAATGGCGGGAACGACAGTCGCGGACGGGAGCGCGGTCAGTGCCCGGCGTGCGCGGCCTGCCGCAGCAGCTGGCTGGCCTCGCCGGCCGACACCGGGCGCGAGAACCAGAAGCCCTGCGCCTCGGGGCACTTGAGCGCGGCCAGCGTGTCGAGCTGGTCCTTGGATTCGACGCCCTCGGCTACGACGTTGATGTCGAGCATCTGGCCGAGCCCGACGATGGTCTTGATGATCGCGACGCTCTGCTCCTCTTGGCCGAGGTTCTGCACGAACGAGCGGTCGATCTTCAGCGTGTCGAGCGCACAGCGCTGCAGATACGACAACGACGAGTAACCGGTGCCGAAGTCGTCCATATGGATACGCACGCCGAAACGGCGGATCTCGGCCAGCGTCGCCTCGGTCGCGGCCTCGTGGTCGAGGCAGTCGCGTTCGGTGAGTTCGAGCGACAGATCGCCGGGGGCGATGCCGCTGTCCAGGACGATGTTCTTGAGGCGCTGCGCCGCGTGCTCGGCGCGGAACATCGATGCCGACACGTTGACACTGATACCGAGCGACGTGCCGTTCATGAACACCCGGCGCCACTCGCGCGCCTGACGGCAGGCCTCCTCGAGGACCCACCAGCTGAGCGTGGCCAGCATGCCGGTGTCCTCGACCACCGACAGGAAGCTCTCCGGGGCGAGCAGGCCCTTCTTCGGATGCGCCCAGCGCAGCAGCGCCTCGAAGGCGACGATACGCTGATCCTCGATCGACACGATCGGCTGGTAGTAGACGACGAACTCACCGCGCGCCACGGCACGCCGCAGGTCGGTCTCCATGTTCAGCCGCGAGATCGCCGCCTGGTGCATCGTGGTGTCGAAGATCACCGTGTTCTCGGTCTCGGAGCGCTTGGCGCGATACATCGCCAGATCGGCATCGCGCAGCAGTTCGTCGGGCGACTGGTACTGCCGGGTCGCCACGGCCACGCCGATGCTGGCGCTGGTGTACATGCCACGACCGGCGATCGAGAACTCCTGCTGGAACAGGTGATGGATGCGTTCGGCCACCTGCGCGGTGTCGGACTCGTCTTCCATGTCGCTGACTAGTACCGCGAACTCGTCGCCGCCCATCCGGGCAACGGTGTCGCCGGGGCGGATCACGCTGTGCAGGCGGCGCGCGATCGATACCAGCAGGCTGTCGCCGGCCGAGTGGCCGAGGCTGTCGTTGACGAATTTGAAGCGGTCGAGATCGAAGTACAGCACCGCGAAACGCAGCTCGTTGTTGCGCTTGAAGCGGCGCAGGGCCTGCTGCAGGCGATCGATGAAGAGCACGCGGTTCGGCAGGCCGGTCAGCGGATCGTGCAACGCGCGGTGGATCAGCTGATTCTCGGTCTCTTTGCGCTTGGCAATGCTGCTTATCGATCCGGCCATGCGTGCGGCCCTGCCGTCGGCGCCGTTGATGATGACGCCGCGCGCATAGACCCAGATGTAATCACCGGACTCGTGGCGCAGGCGGAGTTCCTGCTCGAAATGCTTGCGCTCGCTGTCAGGGTGGGCGCGCAGCAGGCGCCGCAGTTCGCCGACATCCTCGGGATGCACGCGGTCGAACCAGTCCTGCAACCGGTGCACGCGGACATCGGCCGCCAGCCCCACGAGCTCGTTCCAGCGCGGCGAAAAATACGCCTCGTCGGTCGCGGCATCCCAGTCCCAGATACAGTCGTTGGCCCCGGCGACCGCCAGCGCGTAGCGCTCCTTGACCTTGAGCAGCGCCTGCTCGGAACGCTGGCGCTCGATGGCATAGAGGATTGCCCGATGCAGCAGGGCCGCATTGACTTCGCGCTTGATCAGGTAGTCCTGGGCGCCGCCGCGCACGGCGCTGGCGGCCATGCTCTCCTCGTTGCAGTTGGTCAGGATGATCACCGGCACGCCGGCCGCCGCGCCGGCAACGTGCCGGAAGCCCTCGAGGCCCTTGGTGTCGGGCAGGTGCAGGTCGAGCAGGATGACGTCCGGACGGCGCCCGCCAGACAGCTCGGTCAGCGCGGCGCCGATGCTGCGCACATGACGGATGGCGTAGCTGTGGGTGTACTTTTTGGCCAGATAAAGACGAACGATGTCCGCTTCCTGCGGGTTGTCTTCAACCAGTAGGACGTCGATGGTTTCGCCATTCATGATTGACCGTGCTGTTTCACCCCGGTTCGATTACCCATGCGATTCCGTGCCGGCATCGTCGGCCTGTGGAATCGAGAAGATGAAAACGCTGCCACTCCCCAGAGAAGATCGTACCCAGATCTTGCCGCCGTGGTTTGTAATTATCCGCTTGCATATCGCAAGCCCCATGCCGGTACCAGGATAGTCCTCGCCCGGCGCCGCACGCTCAAACATACCAAAAATCCGCTTGGTATCCTCTTCCGCGATACCGATGCCGTTGTCCTTCAGGCCGATACGCCACTCGTTGCGGATACGCTGCGCCCGCACCGTGATGTGCAGTGGCCGTTCGCTGCGGAACTTGATCGCGTTGCCGATCAGGTTCTGGAACACACGATGGAACTGGCGACGGTCGACAATCAGGGTCGGCAGATCGTGCTGCTTGCTGATCGTGCCGCCGATTTCGTCGAGCGTCAGCTGGTACAGTGCGATCACCTCGTCGAGCAGCACGTTCAGGTCGACCGGGGTGCGCTCCGGCCGGGCGCTCTGCAAGCGCGAATACTCGAGCAGCTCGTCGAGCATCTCCTGGGTGCGATTCAGATTGAACTCCAGATGGTTCAGCACCTTGGAGCCGGAATCGCCCAACTCGCGTTCGAAATCCTCGTTCAGGATCGCCGCGTAGCGACGCGCCAGCTGCAGCGGGTCCTGCAGATCGTGTGACACGGCGTACACCAGTCTCTCCCGTTCCTCCTCGGTCTCGTCGCCGGCGTGCGCCGCCGAACGGCTGTCTGCCAGGCGCAGGCTGAAACTGCGGCTCTGCGCGGCCAGCGTCGACACCAGGCGGGCCAGGGCCAACAGGCCCGAGCTGTTGCGCGGATACACGGCCGCGAGCCCGTCGGCGAGCAGGCTACTGCACTGCTGCGCCGCGGCGTCCGACGACACCAGCAGCACCAGCAGGGCGTTCGGCCGGTGCTTCTTGCAGGCCTCGACGACGCTGCGCCAGTCCGACCACTCCTGCACATCGTCGACGACGATGACCTGGAACTGCATCTCCGAATACACCGCATCGAAGAAATGCTGGGCCTCGGAGGCGGTCGACAGGGTTACGTCGTCGCCTGTCCCGTTCTTGGCGAGTAACGTCTCGAGTACCGTCTCATCGGCCGCAGAGGCACTGACAAATAGGACGTTGGTATCGTTGTTCACGCGTTGTTGTTTTCGGCACTTATCGTTATCTTTTCTTGGGCCGCGGGCCGCGCCTTCTCGGGGCGCGGTTGGCACCTGACCCAGGCATGGGCGGCAGAGCCTGCACCGGACTCCGCACGGTTTCCGGCCAACAGCAACCGGCATGCCTCGCGGATCATAGCCTTTTTGCAGGCCAATTGCCCACGGCCACTGGGGTCATTGTGTCAAAAATGCACTCACGGAAAACGGCGGATATCCGGCACAGGCGTTTCCTTGACACGCTCGCCGAACCGTTCGGAACGCACTTCGGCAAGGTTAAGGGCCGGCGTGCCTATCGCCCATTGCGGCGCGTCGCAGATCCGACGTCGTGCGCGGTTCCGACGCATTGGCCGGCGCGCCCTGTGCTTTTAACCCCTAAGCGCAGCGATGACGTGCACCGGTCCGCACCGCCGTCGGTCGGCAACGCAGCGCCGGCACGCGGCCGACAATGTCGCTGAACGACCCGTTCGGCCGGGTCGCGCGACGCCAGGAGGCCGCGTACCTGGCGTTGCGCGAGCAGCTGCGGCAACAGGGCGTCGCGACCGAGCAGGCCGCACACGCGGCGCGCCGGCGCCTGCAACAGACCGGCCTGCGCGTCGCCGCGATCGTCATCGGCATCGCGCTGCTCGCCGCGATGCTGGCGCCAGGGCTGCGCGCCGTGATCGGCATACTCACGCTGCTGATCCTGGTGTGGCTGGCGAGCAGCTTCGTGCAGACGCGCGCCCATCTCAGCCGTTACCAACGCGAACTGTCCGCCGCGCAGGCGGTCGCCGACAACCACAGGCAGAATGCCGAGGAGCAAGGACCATGACAGCCGATTGCACGACCCACGCCGTTTCCCGACTGCTCGCCGGCCTCGTGCTGGCGGCAGGAATCTTCTTCCTGGGCGGGACCGCCCAGAGCGCACGTGCCGACGACACCGTCAAGGTCGTCTACCATGCCGATTTCGCCGACCCGCGCCGTTTCAGCGCGATGCTGACCAGCATCAACAACATGGTCACGCACTACCAGAACGAGCTGATCGACTACGACGTGCGGATCGTGTTCGTCGCCCACGGCATCCGCTTCGTCACCGACGACAAACTGACCGGCACGCCGTTCGCCGAGGACGCGGCGATGGCCGAGCGCCGCTCCAACAACGCCGGTCGGCTCGACGCACTGCGCAGCGTACAGGGCGTCAAGCTCGAGCTGTGTGACATCACGCGCGTGCAGGTCGGCCTCGATCCGGAAAAGCTCTACGATGGTGTCGACAGCGTCCCGAGCGGCGTCGTGCAGATCGCCGCGCTGCAGGCCGAGGGATTTGCATACATCAAGATCGAGTGACGCCGCCGGCCGCGGCGCAGCGGCGACGCCGAGCCGCGCACCGCGGGCGCGCTGCGCGACGCTGCTGTGCGCCGCCGGCCTGCTGGCCGGCTGCGCCGAACCGCCCGGCGACGTCGCCGAGCTCAGCGGACCGACCATGGGCACGCACTACAGCGTGGTCCTGGCACCGCCGCCGGACGCGGCCACGCGCGACTCGCTGGCGGCGCTGATCGCGCAGCGCCTCGAGCAGATCAACGGCGAGATGTCGACCTATCGCGAGGACTCGTCACTGAGCCGCTTCAACCGCTCGACGTCGACCGACTGGCAGGCGGTGCCGGCGGCGCTCAGCGATCTCGTGGCACGCGCCAACGCGATCAGCGCCCAGACCGAAGGCGCGTACGACATCACCGTCGGCCCGCTGGTCGAGCTGTGGGGCTTCGGTGCCAGCGGTCGTCGCGACACACCGCCGCCGGCGGCCCAGATCGCCGCGCGCCTGGCGGCCGTCGGTTTCGACAAGCTGGAGGTACGCACCCAGCCTCCGGCACTGCGCAAGCGGATACCCGGGCTGCAGGTCGACCTGTCGTCGATCGCCAAGGGCTGGGCCGTCGACGAGATCGCCGCGCTGCTCGACGCCCACGACATCCGCGGCTACCTGGTCGAGATCGGCGGCGATCTCGTCGTCCGCGGCGACAAGGGCGGCGGGCGGCCGTGGCGGGTCGCCATCGAACGGCCGCTGGCCGACCGCCGTGCGGTGCAGCGTATCGTCGCGCTGCGCGACGTCGCGGTGGCGACGTCCGGTGATTACCGCAATTTCTTCGCCAGTGGCGGCCAGCACTACACCCACACGATCGACCCACGCACCGGGCACAGCGTGCAGCACACGCTGGCCGCGGTGACGGTGTTCGCCGGGCGCGCCGCCGACGCCGACGCCTGGGCGACCGCGCTGCTCGCGCTCGGCGACCGCGACGGCCCGGCGACCGCCGAACGCGCCGGCATCAGGGCCCTGTTCGTCGTCCGCGACGCCGGCGGCCTGCGCGAGATCCGCAGCAGCGCGCTGCAACGCGCCGGGCTGCTCGGCGACTGACCGGGCCGGCCGTCGGTTCGGTCGAACAATTCAAACAATCGTTTGATTCAATCGCTCGACGGTGCTAGTGTCCCGGTCGACAAACAACGTGTCATGCAGCGCGGCCGCAACGGCTTGCGGCAAGGCACGCGATCGAGGGCTAGCTGAAGCCAGCGCGAGTGGGCGCGACACCGCAGTAAGCCATTGATGCCGCGGCCGAAGGACGCGCCGCCCGCGCGCCGCTGCGGTGTTGCGGCCGCTCCGAACAGATCGGCTGTTGGCGCGCGAACGCGCCTGGCGGCCGCGCGCCGGCGGCGCTCTGAAGTGATACGTTGTTTGTGGAACAGGACACTAGGTTCGGGCGGGCACTTTGCCCGACGAGGACGCCGCGCATGACCCGCGATGCCGCCACCGGCGCACGCCACGACACCCGCGAACGCCTGTTGCACGCGGCCCTCGCCGCGTTCGGGCACCGTGACTACGAGGCCGTGTCGACGCGCGAGATCGTCGACGCGGCCGGGGCCAATATCGCGGCGATCTCCTACCACTTCGGCGGCAAGAAGGCGCTCTACCTGGCCACCGCCGGTTTCATCGCGACGACGATGCGCGAACGCATGGCGCCGGCGCTGGCGGCGGCGACCCGGCTCGCGGCCGCCGGCGACGCCGCCGCGTGCCGCCGCCAGCTGGGCGCGCTGATCGGCGCGCTGGTCGACGAGATCCTGCGCGGCCGACTCAGCCGCGACGCCGCCGGGCTGATCCTGCGCGAGCAGAACGATCCCACCGAGGCGTTCGACATCCTCTACGACGAGCTGATGGAGCCGTTGCTGAGCACCTATGCGACGCTGCTCGCACGCATCGTCGGCGCCCAACCCGGCGACCGCGGCATCGCGCTCGCGACCCACGCATTGTTCGGCCAGATCGTCGCGTTCCGCAGCGCACAGTCGGCGGCGCTGCGCCGACTGCGGCGCGCGCGTTACAGCGCCGACGACGTCCGCGACATCAGCGCGACCGTCACGCGCATCACGCTGGCCGCGATCGACGCCGGCGGCGTGCAAGGAGACCCGACATGAGCGACACCCGCACCAGGCGCCTGCGCCTTCTCTGGATATTGCCGCCGATCGCCGTCGGCGCGCTGGTCGTCATGGTCATGGCGGGCGGCCGCCCGCCCCCGGCCAAGACCGAGCTCGGCGAACCCGCTCGCGTCGTGCGCACGATCAGCGTGCCGCGCGTCGACCTGGTGCCGACGGCGGAGGGCTTCGGCCCGGCACGCCCGGCACGGGTCTGGAGCGCGGTGGCACAGGTCAGCGGTCGGATCGTCGACATGCATCCGCGCCTGCGCGATGGCGAGATCATCGCCGCCGGCACGCCGCTGCTGCGCATCGACCCGGTCGACTACGAACTCGCCGTCGCCCAGCTGCGCGCCGAGCTCGCCGAGCTCGACGTCCAGGGCCAGAATGCGGACAGCCTGCTGGCGATCGAGCGGCGCAATCTCGACCTCGCCGAGCGCGAGGCCGAGCGTCTCGACAGGCTCGCGCGCCAGGGCACGACGTCGCGCAGCGACGCCGACGCGGCCGAGCGCGCGGTGCTGGCATCGCGCACCGCGGTCCGCAACCTGCGCAACACGCTGGCGCTGCTGCCGAGCCAGCGCAGCGCCGTCGAGGCGCGCATCCAGCAGGCCGAGCGCGACCTCGCCAATACCGAGGTCGAGGCGCCGTTCAACCTGCGCGTCGCCGCGCTGACGATCGAAAATGCCCAGTACGTCAGCACCGGGCAGGTCCTGTTCGACGGCGACGATGTCGACCGCACCGAGGTCGTCGCCCAGGTCGCGATGTCGGCGCTGCGCCACCTGTTCGTCGGCCGCCGCATCGACCACGGCAACATCCTCGCACTCAGCGAGGACATCGCCGGCTTCGCCGCGCTGCGACCGATCGTGCAGATGGACATGGGCGGCCACGTCGCCGAGTGGCAGGCCGAGTTCGTGCGCTTCACCGACAGCGTCGACACCGACACCCGCACCATCGGCGTCGTCGTCGCCATCGACAAGCCGTTCCAGAAGGCCCGACCGGGCCTGCGACCGCCGCTGTCGAAGGGCATGTTCGTGCGCGTGCTGCTGCGCGGCGCGACCCAGGCCGACCGCCTGATCGTGCCGCGCAGCGCGCTGCGCGACGGCAGGGTACTGGTCGTCGACGATGCGAACCGGCTGCGCACCCGGACGGTCGACGTGCTGTTCCAGCAGCAGGACATCGCCGTGATCGCCAGCGGCGTCGAGGCCGGCCAGCAGGTCGTCGTCTCCGACCCGGTGCCGGCCGTCGACGGCATGCTGCTGCAGCCGCAGCCTGACGACGCGCTGCAGCAGCGCTTGCTGCGCGCTGCCGGCGACGCGCCATGATCGCGTGGTTCGCCCATCACCCGACCGCCGCCAATCTGCTGATGGGCGCGCTGATGCTGCTCGGCCTGGTCGCGCTGCCGGGCCTGCAGCGCGAGACCTTCCCGGAGATCGAGAACGACAAGGTCGAGGTGCGGGTGGTCTACCCGGGCGCGACCGCGGCGGACGTCGAAGACGCGATCTGCCGGCGCCTCGAGGACGCGATGGAGAGCATCGTCGATCTCGAGGAGATGCGCTGCGAGGCCAGCGAGGGGCGCGGCACGTTGACCGCGGTCAAACGCGAGGGCAGCGACATGGCGCGCTTCCTCGACGACGTCAAGGCCAACGTCGACGCGATCGACGATTTCCCCGACGACGCCGAGCTGCCGGTGACCAAGGAGCTCGGTCGGACCGACGCCGTGGTCGCGATCGCGATCACCGGGCCCGACGACGCGCTGGCGCTGAAGGCCTACGCCGAGGACGTCAAGGCGCGGTTGAAACAGCAGGCCGACGTCGCCGAGGTCACGATCGGCGGCTTTTCCGAGCGCCAGCTGCGTATCGAGGTGCCGGCGCAGCGCCTGCGCCAATTCGGCCTGTCGGCCGCGGATGTCGCCGACGCGGTGCAGCGGCAGAGCATCGGCACGCCGGCCGGCGAACTCGAGGGGCCGCAAGAAGACGTGCTGCTGCGCTTCGACGACCAGCGCAAGGACGTCAGCGGTCTCGAAGACCTGGTCGTGATCTCCGGCACCAGCGGCGCGTCGATCCGCCTCGGCGACATCGCGACGGTCAGCGACCGCTTCGAACTCGACGAGTCGAAGATCACGTTCGACGGCAAGCGCGCGGCGATCCTCAACGTCACCAAGACGCGTCGCCAGGACACCCTCGCCGTCTACGACGAGGTCGCCGCCTTCGTCGCCGCCGAACAGACGCGTGCCCCGCTCGGCATCATGCTGGACCTGACCCAGGACAGGTCGTCGGTGGTCCGCGACCGCCTCGACATGCTGCTGCGCAACGGCGTGCAGGGCCTGGCGCTGGTGTTCCTCGTGCTGTGGCTGTTCTTCAGCATGCGCTACAGTTTCTGGGTCACGATGGGCCTGCCGGTGTCGTTCCTCGGCGCACTGTTCGTGCTGCCGCTGATCGGCGTCACGATCAACATGATCTCGATGGTCGGCCTGCTGATCGGCATCGGCCTGCTGATGGACGATGCGATCGTCATCGCCGAGAACATCGCCAGCCGCATGGCCAAAGGCAATCGGCCGATGCACGCCGCGGTCAGCGGCGTGCGCCAGGTGCTGCCGGGCATCGCGTCGTCGTTCGCGACGACGGTGCTGGTGTTCGGTTCGCTGGCGTTCATCAGCGGCGAGGTCGGCCAGATCCTGCGCGTGCTGCCGCTGGTGCTGCTGGTCGTGCTGACCGTCAGCCTGTTCGAGGCCTTCCTGGTGCTGCCCAATCACCTCGGGCACTCGCTCAACCACATGACGCGGCGGCCGCCGTCGCGTTTCCGCACGGCGTTCGAGGCCGCGTTCGAACGCTTCCGTGATCGCCGCTTCGGTCCGCTGTTGGACCGCGCCGTCGACCACCGTTACCTGACCATTGGCATCGTCATCATGCTGATGCTGTTCGCGATCGCGATGCCGGTCGGCGGCAAGCTGAAGTTCGTCGGCTTTCCGGCCATCGAGGGCGACATCGTCGAGGCGCGCGTCCTGCTGCCGCAGGGCACGCCGCTGGCACGCACCGAGGCGATCGTCGCGCGCCTGACCGATGCACTGGCGACGACCAACGCGCATTTCGCGCCGCGCCAGCCAGGCGGTCAGGACCTGGTGCAGCACGTCACGGTGATCTACGGCGAGAACCCGGACGCCCACGAGTCCGGGCCACACGTCGCGCGCATCGTCGCCGACCTGCTCAGCGCCGAGCAGCGGGATGCACCGCTCGATGTGTTCCGCCAGACCTGGCGCGACATGACCGGCCCGCTCGCCGACGTGATCGCGCTGACCTTCACCGAACCGGTTATCGGACCCGGTGGCCGGGCGATCGACGTGCGCCTGATCGGCCCCGATCTCGACGCGCTGAAACAGGCCGCCTACGAGGTCACCGGCTGGCTCGGCCAGTATGCCGGGGTCACCGACCTCAGCGACGACCTGCGCCCCGGCAAGCGCGAGTATCGGCTGCGCCTGAAGGACAGCGCCGGGACGCTCGGCCTGGACGCGCGCGACGTATCGCAGCAGGTGCGCGCCGCGTTCCAGGGCATCACGATCGACGAGTTCCCGGTCGGCACCGAGACCTACGAGGTCGACCTGCGCCTGACCGCGGGCAACCGCGGCGACGGCGGCGACCTCGACGGGCTCAGCATCGTCGGTCGCAACGGCGCGTTGGTACCGCTCGGCGTCGCGGTCGACGTCGACGAGACGCGCGGCTGGGCGCGCATCCACCGCGTCGACGGCGAGCGCGCCGTGACCGTGCAGGGCGACGTGCACAGCGACATCGCGAACGCCCAGGAGCTGCTCAACCTCGCCGGCCGCTCGCTGTTCCCACAGCTGGAGCAGAAGTACCGGGGTCTGCGCGTCGACGTGCAGGGGCAGAGCAGCGAATCGGCCGAGACCGGACGCTCGATCGTGCGCAACGTGCTGCTCGGCATGGTCGGTATCTACATCCTGCTGGCGCTGCAGTTCCGCGGCTACGTCGCACCGGTCACGGTCATGTCGGTGATCCCGACCGCGCTGATCGGCGTCGTGTTCGGCCATATCGCGCTCGGCCTCGACCTGACACTGCCGAGTATCGTCGGCATGGCTTCGCTGTTCGGCGTCGTCGTCAACGACTCGATCCTGATCGTCGTGTTCATCCGTGACGCGTGCGCCCGCGGTGTCGCGGTCGTCGATGCGGCCAAGCAGGCCGGGCGCGCGCGTTTCCGGCCGATCGTGTTGACCTCGATCACGACGATCGCCGGGCTCACGCCGCTGCTCGCCGAGACCAGCATGCAGGCGCAGATCCTGATACCACTCGCCGCCAGCCTCGCGTTCGGCCTGACCTCGGCGACGCTGATCGCGATCTTCCTGGTGCCGGCGGTGTACGCCGCGCTCGACGACTTTGGCGCGCTCGGCGAGGTCGACACGGTCGCGACGCCGACCAATGCGCGCGACGGGGGCGCGGCAGCCGGCGCTTGAGGCCGCAGTCGCGCGGCCGATCAGGATCGGTCACGCCCGCGACGACCGGCACGCTACCGCCGTCGCCGCAGGGTCACGATTGGCGTGGCACAGTCGCGCCGGTCTGCGACGGCGGCGGCCGCCGGTTGGTTGGCATGGCGGCGTCGCGCCTGAGCACCGAGCCCAACCTGGGCACTGCAGGAAAGCGTGGCAACGTGGCGGCGCGTCGCAGCGATCTCGAGACGCCAGGTACCGCTGCTGCCCGTGGGCCGGTGCGCGAGCGAGCCGACGACAGTGCCCCAACGAGCGCAAGTTCGCGCAGCGCCGGGGCCGGCGCCGCGCACCGCGGCGATCGGCCTGGCAGTCGCAGCGGACGCTGCACATACCCGCGCGCGACGCGACGACCTACGCCGACGCCGCACCGATCGACGGCACCCGCAGGTTTCCGCGGATTACCGGCCGCCGGCGCGAGTCGCGGTCGATCGCGCGCGACAGCCCAGCGGCGGGCGCAGGCCGCGCAATGACAGCGTCCGACGCCGCGGTCGCGCGCGCCGCGCCCAGTCCGGGCGCCGCGGTCCGCCTGCTGGGCACGACGCAGCGCCGACGGCGGCGCCGGGTCGCGCAAGTCAGGCCGCGGCCTGGCCGCTGCGCACGGCGTTGTCGATCTCGGCGACCAGGGCCGTGTCGAGGCGCAGCTCGCGCGCCAGGTTGTCGAGGTAGACCTGTTCCGGCGGCGTCGCTGGCTCGACGACGAGCAGCGATGCCGCGTAGACCTCGGCGGCGTGCTCGGGCGAGTCGACATCGGCGACCAGCGCCGCGATGTCGAGCGGGCGTGCATATTCCTCGAACAGGAACGCACGCTCCTCGGCAGGCAGGTCGAGGCCGTTGATCTGCTCGAGAATGGCCTGGCTCTCCGCGCTGTCGATCTGGCCGTCGGCCTTGGCCGCGGTGATCATCGACCGCACCAGCAGCAGGCTCAGCGCATGCGCGCCCGGGTCGGTGGCGGCCGGGATGAACGCCTGCCGATCGGCGGTTGCCGCGCTTGCGCCGGCGCCGCCAGCGCCCTGCCCGGCAGCGCCCTGTTGGTAATGCTGCCACGCCTTGTACGCGAGCCCGCCGACCAGAGCGACACCGCCCACCTTGAGCGCCGAGCCGGCGAACTTGCGCGCCTTCTTGCCGGACAGCATGTTTGCCAGAGCGCCTCCGGCCAGGCCGCCGACGAGACCGCCGGCCACACCGCTGCCGACGAACTGGTCGAGTAGGCGTTTCGCATCGATCATGACTGAGTCTCCTGGGTTTTGGGTGATGTGTCGGGAGCGGCCGCGCCGCGCCCGCGCGCCTGCGCCGCGGCGAGCGACGCGCGCAGCTGCTGTTCGAGCGCCGCCAGTTCGCCCTGCGCCTGTTGGCGCGCGGCGCGGCCCTGCTCGGCGATCTCCAGGCTGTCTTCGATCGCCTCGATCAGCGCGCGGTTGGCGTCGGCGACCGCATCGACGTCGAACACGCCGCGCTCGATCTGCTCACGGGTCTCGCGGTTCGCGGCGCGCAGGTTCTCGGCATTGGCGCGCAGCAGGTCGTTGGTCAGGTCGTTTGCCGCGGCGACGCTGGCCGCAGCATCGCGTGCCCGCTGGATCGTCAGCGCCCGCGCCAGCTGCTGTCGCCACAGCGGTACCGTGTTGACCAGCGTCGAATCGATCTTGCCGACCAGGGCCTTGCCGTTGTCCTGCACGAGGCGGATGCCGGGCAGCCCCTGCATCGTCACCTGGCGTGTCAGGCGCAGGTCGTGCAAACGGCGGTCGAGATCGTCGCGTACGGCGCGCAGGTCACGCAGCTGCTGCGCCGCCAGCGTGTCTGCGGCGACGTGCCCGGCCTGTGCGGTGATCTGTCCGTCGATCTCCGCCAGCTTGGTCTCACCGGCCGCGATATAGCCCTCGAGCTCGTGGAAGTACTCGAGATTGGCCGTGTACAGCCGGTCCAGCGTCTCGATGTCGATCAACAGGTCGGTCTTGTGCCGTTCCAGCTTCCCGGTCGCGAGCTCGATCTGATCGCGCACCTGCTCGTAACGCTGCAGCAGTTGCGCCGCGCCACCGGCCTTGCCGAACAGCCGTGCCAGCCAGCCCGGCCGGCGCTCCGCGTCACCGGCGGCGACGTCGAAACCGCGCAGTGTCGTAACCATGTCGTTCAGCGCCGCGCTCGCGGCGCCCAAGTCCTTGTTGCGCACCCGCTCGAGCATGCTGTCCGAGATCCGGGTGAGCGCCTCCTGCGCGCTGCTGCCGAAGAACAACACCGAGTGGCTGGCGGCGAGATCGAGCTCGGCGAGGCGTGGCGCCGCCTGCGCGAGCTGGTCGGCGGGTCGCGCCGCCGCTTGCGGCGCCGCCGGCGGCAGCGGGGTTCGGCTACTGGCAACAGTCATGGTCTACCTCCATCACGCGATACCCTCGCGCTGCAGTTGTTTACGCAGTACCTCGATCTGTATATCGAGGTCGTCGATGTCGTTCGCGGCGAGCTGCTCACGCTGGCGTCGGAATGCCGTTGCGATCTGCATCAGCACGTTGCGGAACTTGGCCTCGAGAGTGCCGTCACGCAGTATCCGGTGCGCCTTCGCGTACGCGCCGGCAACGCGCTCGGCGCCCTCGAGGTGGACGTGGAAGAAACGCCGCGCGCGGTGCAGATCCGACGGCCGCTGAGCGAGTTGCAGCAGCGTCTGCTGACCTTCGTCGACGACCCGTGCGAGATGGCGCTCGAGTTCGGGGTTACCGATCGACAACGCCGCGCGTTCGATCGCCAGCAGGCGTTGTTCGGCCTCCTGTACCAGGCGTCGTTGCGCCGGGTCTTCGATCCTGTGTCGCGGGTGCGGGCGACGCAGGCGTGGTGCCGGCACGGCGTACCCGATCACCATGCCGGCGGCCGCAACGACGCCGAACAGCAGGCTCGCCGCGGTATCGTGGCCGGCCACCAGCGCAGCGGCGATCATCGTCCCAAACGCGACCATCGCGACGGCCGCGAGCTGGAACGGGAAACGCACGGTCGCGGTAAAGCGGCGTTCGGGCGCCAGCTGACGCTCCAACATGCCGCGGCGATTCAGCCGCGCGCCGCCGGCGATCAGCGCGAACGCGGCGACCGCGCCGATCGTCGCGAGTACAGCACCGTCGGCCAGCGCGAACACGGCTGCCGGCAACAGCGGGGCGGCCAGCAGGTACAACGCCCAGCCACGCAGTCCCAGGGTCGGTCGGGGTCGGCGCAATCGGCTCTGCGCGTCGCGCACGATCCGGCGGACGCGCGCCAGTTCGTCGGACGCACCACGCGCCTGCCAGATATCAGAACGCATGGATCGCCGCCTGGCAGGAGACCAGACCGACGCTGGTCACCAGCAACAGCAGTCCGATTATCCGTTTGCGCATCAACGGCTCCAGGTACGCGCCGACGACGGCCGGCGGGCCGGTGTCAGCCCTGATCTGCAGGGCCCGTCGGGGCTGACAAGGTCAAACGCTGTGTCGAAAATCATCGTCTCCATTCCCGTTGTCGTCACGTGGCGGTAGCGCCAAATGCCCGTCTTGGCGGCATCCAACGTTACTGGCCGTCGCTGTCTTTAACAGCCGGAAATCCACGGCACTGTCGGTCGCTTTTGACCTGGACAGCGACCGACGCGGCGCGAAAAAAAGCGGCCCGACAATGCGGGCCGCACAACCATCGCCGTTGAGGAGTCAGGGACAGCGAGGACTACATTGCGCTCGCGGCACGGATCTTGGCGTCGCGGCGTCGCGCGCCGCTATTCGACGCCTGTCGTCAGCGTCATCCGTGCCATTGCCTTATCTTCGGCGAGCTGCGAGCGGAACTGCCCTTTGGCCGACACCTCGCCGTTCATGCAGGGTTCGTAAAGCGCCTCGGCGCTCCAGTCGTAGCCTTTCTCATCCGCAGCACCACTGATGAAACTGCCACCCGCGACGGTGGCCTGAGCGGCGAGCAGCAGACCGGTCGCTGCCGCCGCCGTGAGGAATTTGCTATGCATCGAATTGCTCCTGTGCGTCAGGTGTTGAGGCGGACGCCGCGCTGACGACCAGCCTCGCTGATGAGTCGTCGACAGTCGGCATGTGCCGTCTCGTTTAGACAATATGGACGCGGCACCCGGTGGTTACCAGATCAGATTTATTCGTTTTTCGTCGAGCAACAGTTCGAAAAGAGAACGCCTCTGACACCCTGCATCGAACGCGGTTGTCGCCGGCCGCGCGCACCCGCAGGCGATTCCAAGACCACGCACAAAAAACCCAGTGGGTCGTCGTCGGGCGTTGAGTACGCAGCGTGGGGCTGGCCTGTCGCGCCGCGACGGCGTCGCGTGCGTGCCGTCGGTGTCGTGGCTCGATGCCGCGGCACGCCAACGGTGAGGGACCATGGTCAGGCACCTACTCGAGACCGGCAACGCTGCCTGTCGCCGGCGACGGCGACCGACGCGACAACGCGGCGAGCCCGGTGGCCAGGTGTTCGAGGCTGTGCCTGCTGCCCGCCGGGCAGTCCCGCTACCGAACGGGCGATGCGCAACCCAGCAGCGCCGTGGTCAGGTGTCGACGTTGGCGGGTCGCCCGGACGGCTCGGCCGCCGGTGCTCCGCTCACGCGGACGCCAGCCTGACTTCGTCGACCCCATCCTTGCGCAGCATGTCGCGGATCCCGCGTACCGCCTGGCGGGTGCGGTGCTCGTTTTCGATCAGGCCGAAGCGGACGTGTTCGTCGCCGTATTCGCCAAAGCCGATGCCGGGCGCCGCGGCGACCCTGGCCTCGCGGATCAGTTTCTTGCAGAACGCCAGCGACCCCATGCCGCGATAGGCCTCGGGTATCTTCGCCCACGCGAACATCGTCGCCTTGGGTCGCTCCACGGCCCAGCCGGCATTGATCAGGCCGTCGCACAGCACGTCGCGTCGCCGCTGGTACCGGTCGCGGATCTCCGCGACACAGTCCTGCGGACCTTCGAGCGCGGTTATCGCCGCGATCTGGATCGGTGTGAACATGCCGTAATCGAGATACGACTTGATCCTCGCCAAGGCGGCGATCAACGTGCGATTGCCGCACATGAACCCGACGCGCCAGCCGGGCATGTTGTAGCTCTTCGACAGCGAATAGCACTCGACCGCGATCTCTTCGGCACCGGGCACCTGGAGGATCGACGGCACGCTCAAGCCGTCGAACACGATGTCGGCGTAGGCAAGGTCGTGAATCACCCAGATGTTGTGCTCGCGGGCGATCGCGACGACCTTCTCAAAGAATGCCAGGTCCACGCAGTGCGCGGTCGGATTCGACGGAAAACTCAGCACCAGCATCTTCGGCCGCGGCCAGCAGGTGCGGATCGCGTCCTCGAGTTCGGCGAGAAACCCGGCATCGGTCTGCATCGGCACGTGGCGCACGTCGGCGCCGGCGATGATGAAACCGTAGGGATGGATCGGGTAGGTCGGATTCGGCACCAGCACCGTGTCGCCCGGCCCGACGCAGGCCAGCGCCAGGTGCGCCAGCCCTTCCTTGGAGCCGATCGTCACGATCGCCTGGCTGTCGGGGTCGAGGTCGACGTCGTAGCGGCGCCCGTACCAGTCGCAGATCGCCTTGCGCAGGCGCGGAATCCCGCGCGACACCGAGTAGCGGTGCGTGTCGCCGCGCTGTGCCGCCTCGGTCAGCTTGTCGACGATGTGTTGCGGCGTCGGCTGGTCGGGGTTGCCCATGCCGAAATCGACGATGTCTTCGCCGCGGGCGCGCGCCGCGGCCTTGAGTTCGTTGACGATGCCGAACACATACGGCGGCAGGCGCCTGATGCGCCGGAACTCGTTCATTTCGGGTGCGGACATCGGTGTCTCCGTCGTCTGGTTGTCGTCATTCGCGCGTGCCGGCGATCAGTCGTGCGGTGTGCCGGGCGATGACCAGCTCCTCGTTGGTGGGTATCACCCATACCCGGGTCGCGGCCGTCGGCGCCGTGATCAACGGGCCGTGTGCGGCATTGGCCGCCGCGTCCAGGGTCACGCCCAGCCAGCCGAGCCGTTCACAGACCCGTTCGCGGATCGCTGCGGCATGCTCGCCGATGCCGCCGGTGAAGACCATCACATCGACGCCCTGCAGCACGGCGGCCATCGCGCCGATGTTGCGCAGCAGCGCGTAGCAGAACAGCTCGACGGCGGCGGCCGCCGCCGAATCGTCGCTGCCGAGCAGTACCTGCATGTCGGCACTGATGCCGGACACGCCGAGCAGTCCACTTTCGTTATACAGCAAATTCGACAGCGCCCGCTCGTCCATGCGCCCCTCGCGCATCAGATGCAGCAACACGCCGGGATCGATGCTGCCGCTGCGGGTGCCCATCACCAGCCCATCCAGTGTCGAGAACCCCATCGATGTCGCGACCGACTCGCCGTCGCGCAGCGCACACAGGCTGGCACCGTTGCCGAGGTGGGCAACGATCAGTCGATGCGGCATGCAACCGTCGTTGAGCGCGGCAACGCAGCCGCTGATGTACTCGTACGACAGGCCATGGAAGCCGTAGCGCTGCAGGCCCTGGTCACGCAGCGCGCGCGGCAGCGGCAGCAGCTGCGCGACCGCTTCCTGGCCGGCGTGAAACGCGGTGTCGTAGCACGCCACCTGCGGCAGGTCGGGTGCGGTCGCCGCGACCGCGCGAATCGCCGCGAGGTTATGCGGCTGGTGGTGCGGCGCCAGCGGGCACAGCGCGTCGAGCGCCTGCAGCAGCGCCGGCGTCAACAGTTCCGGCGATCGGCGATCCGGGCCACCGTGGACGACGCGATGTCCGACCCCGGCGACGCGCAGGCCGGCGGCCTGCCGTTCGACCCAGTCGAGCGCAAACGCGATCGCCTGGCGATGATCGGCGATGTCGGTGACGGCCGCCGGTTGTGTGGCATCGACAGTCGCGCCGGCGACGGTGCCGCTGAACGACGGACGGCGACCAATCCCGGAGACCTGGCCGCGCATCACGACGTCGGACACGCCGCCGTCGGCAGCGACGGCGAACACCGCGAACTTCAGGCTCGACGAGCCGGCATTGAGAACCAACACCCCGCGGGTCACGTGACACCTCGCTTGCTGACCGGGCAGTGGCACAATCTAACCGCTGCCGGCCCGGGCGCGCGAGCGCCGGCGACGCGTCCGCGGCGCTCGTACGACCGTGGCCGGGTGTCGGCGCTCAGACGTAGTCTTTGTACTTTTCGAGGTGGCGCACCGGCTTGCTCAGCGCATCGCGGCGGAACGGGTCGCCGAGCTCGCGCGTGCACATGATCTCGACGACGCAGGTCTTGCCGGCGTTCATCTGCATGTCGACGGCCTTCTTCAGGGCCGGTCCGACGTCGTCGAGACGGTCGACGCGGATCCCCTCGGCGCCCATCGCCTTCGCGATCTCCGCCCAGCTCTCGTTCTCGAGCTCGGCGGCGACGAAGCGGCGGCTGTAGAAATCCACCTGGTTCTTCTTCTCGGCGCCCCACTGGCGGTTGTGAAACACCACCGCCGTGACCGGGATCCGGTGACGCACGCAGGTCAGCGTCTCCTGCATGCTCATGGCCCAGGCGCCGTCGCCTACATAGGCAACCGCCGGGCGATCCGGCGCCGCGACCTTGGCGCCGATGATGGTCGGGAACGCATAGCCGCAGTTGCCCCAGCTCATCGCCGCCAAGAAGCTGCGCGGACGCTCGAAGCGCAGGTAGCTGTTCGCGACCGAGTTGATGTTGCCGATATCGGTCGAGACCATGACGTCGGCCGGCATCGCCTTCTCGAGCTCGCGCAGCACCTGGCGCGGGTGCAGGTAGTTGCCGCCCTCGGACTGCTGCTCGGCGATCATGTCGAGGCTGAACGGGTCCTTCTCGTGGGTCCATTCGTCGAGTTCCTGCTCCCAGGCGGCCTTCTCGGCACTGATCTGGTCGGCGCGCGCATCGCGCGTCGCGTCGCAGGCCAGCGAACGGTCGGCGAGCCGCGCCGTCAGCGCCCGGGCAGACGCACCGGCGTCGCCGCAGATGCCGACCGAGACCTTCTTGACCAGGCCGAGCATCTTGTGGTCGGCATCGACCTGGATGATCTTCGCGTCTTTCGGCCAGTAGTCCATGCCGTGCTGCGGCAGGGTGCCGAACGGACCGAGCCGCGACCCCAGCGCCAGCACGACGTCGGCCTTGGCGATCAGCTTCATCGCCGCCTTCGAGCCCTGGTAACCGAGCGGGCCGCACCACAGCGCATGGCTGGCCGGGAACGAGTCGTTGTGCAGGTAGCTGTTGACGACCGGCGCGCCGAGGCGTTCGGCGAGCGCGCGGCAATCGTCGACGGCGTCGGCCATGACCACGCCGCCGCCGGCGATGATCACCGGAAACTCAGCCTGGGCCAGCAGGTCCGCGGCCTGGTCGAGGCTGCTGTCGCCGCCGGGACCGCGGTCGAGACGCTGCGGCTGCGGGATATCGACGTCGATGTCGCCATAGAAGTAGTCACGCGGGATATTGAGCTGCGTCGGCCCCATCTCGGCCATCGCCCGGTCGAAGCAGCGGCCGGTGAACTCGGCCATGCGCGCCGGGTTGCAGACATGTCCCTGGTATTTCGTGAACTCCTGGAACATCGGCAGCTGGTTGGCCTCCTGGAAGCCGCCGAGGCCGATGCCCATCGTGCCGGCCTCCGGCGTGACGATCACCACCGGGCTGTGCGCCCAGTACGCGGCGGCTATCGCGGTCACGCAGTTGCTGATGCCCGGGCCGTTCTGGCCGATGGTCACGCCGTGGCGTCCGCTGACCCGCGAGTAACCGTCGGCCATGTGCGCGGCACCCTGTTCGTGGACCACCGGGATCAGGCGGATGCCGGCCGGCGCGAAGATGTCCATCGCGTCCATGAACGCCGATCCCATGATGCCGAACATATCGGTGACGCCGTTCGCGGCGAGGGTCTCGACAAAGGCTTCACTCGGGGTCATTCGCGCCATCGGTGGGTTCTCCTGGTCGGCCGTAGGCGGGCCCCGGTCACGGGACCTCCAGTTATTCGTTTATCGAGATTAGCTGTCTCATTTTTATTGTCAAGCACCGCCGGTCGATACTACTCTGAAGAATATCAGGATATTTTGGCTCCAAACGATCGTCGAAACGCCACGCGTACCGGCGACCACCGCCGCGGCACGCGGACAACTATCGCGCGCCGCCGGCGCAGCCGCGCGCCGACCCAAGCGACGCAGGACCGCCGCCGGGCGCGGTCCGACGCTGGCGCGGCCCGGGATAGGCGATCAGGAAACGTCTCGTTTTTGCCACCTTCGCGCAGTTTTCGTTATTTTGGACATGAAAATCAGGATTTTCTGTATCTTTTCTACCTATACTGACGACACCGGTTGAACGGCACAACATCCACCAGCGACAGGAACCGACACGCCTATGAGAGACAGTGGCACGCAGTCCACGCTGCTTCGCGGCTTTGCGATCGTCGACCGGATCGTGCATGCCGACCGGCCGCTGTCGAGCGCGTTCCTCGCCGAGGAACTCGACCTGCCGAAGGCGACCGTGCACCGCATCTGCCAACAGCTCGAAGACGAGGGCCTGCTGCAGCGCGAGCCGGGCGGCAAGCGCTTCACCGGCGGCAGGCGGCTGCGCAAGCTGGCGATGGCGACGCTGTCGAACTCGGTGCTCGGCGCGCACCGCCGCTCGATCCTGCAGGCGCTGTCGCAGGAGGTCGGCGAGACCTGCAACCTGACCGTGCTCGACGGCAACGAGATCGTCTACCTCGACCGCATCGAGACCAACTGGCCGTACCGCATCCACCTGCCGGTCGGGTCGCACCTGCCGTTGCACTGCACGGCGACCGGCAAGCTGTTCCTCGCCAACATGAAACCGGCCGCGCGCCGCCGCCTGGTCAACAGCCTGACACTGACCCGGCACACGGAGCTGACGATCACCGACCCGGAGGTCCTCGAGGCGCAGCTCGACAAGGTCGCCGACGAGGGCATCGGCTACGACAGCGGCGAGTTCCTCGACGGGCTGGTGTCGATCGCGGTGCCCGTGATCGGTGCCGACAACCGCATGTGCTTCGCGATCGCGATCCATGCGCCGTCGGTGCGCAAGTCGCTCGACGAGCTGCGCCAGTACCTGCCGACACTGCGCCATGCCGCGGCGCGCATGGCCGCGTCCGAGTGCAATGGCGCCGACGAGGAAGACGCCGCCTGAGCGGCGCCGTCGGGCCGTGGGCGACGCCGCCGGGCAACTGATTCCGACGCTCGACCTGCTGGCCCTGGTCGGCTATGTCGGTGCGTGGTTCGGGTACGTCGTCCACACCAAGCGCCGCAATCTGCACCAGAAGCGCGGCCTGCTCGCGGCGATGAATCGGGTCCGCGAGCAGTGGGCCGATGCGATCCTCGAGCGCGACAACCGCATCGTCGACAGCCAGGTGATCAACGGCCTGGTGCGCAAGGAGACCTTCTTCGCGTCGACCACACTGTTGATCCTGGCCAGCACGGTCGCGCTGCTCGGCGTCGGCGACCAGGTGAACCAGCTGTTTCGCGAGATCCCGTTCGCCCATCCGACGCCGCTGGCGCTGTGGGAACTCAAGGTCGCGGTGCTCGCACTGACGTTCGTCTACGCGTTCTTCAAGTTCACGTGGGCGATCCGCCAGCACTCGTACTGCGGCACGCTGCTGGCGGCGATGCCGATGCCCGACAAGGTCGCCGAGCACGGCGGCCGACAGCAGGCCGTGCGCCTGGCCAGGCTGAGCAACCTCGCCGCGCGCCACTTCAACGACGGCATGCGCGCCTACTACTTCGCACTGGCCGAGCTGAGCTGGTTCATCAACGCCTGGGTGTTCCTGCTCGCGACGGCATGGGTCATCGTCGTGCTGTATCGCCGCGAATTCCGCTCCAAGGCGCTGTCGATCCTCGGCTGAGCATCGCGCAGCCAGGCGGACGGCCGACGCCGCAGGTCACGATCGGTGCGCGGCTCACAGCAGCGCGCGGCGCACCAGGTTGGCGCCGAGCAGCAACAGCGCGACGCCGATGACGCGACGAAACGGCTCCTGCGGTATGCGGTCGCGCATGCGCACGCCGAACCACAGGCCGACGCCGACCGGCACGCAGGCGGCGAGCGACGCCGCCAGGCGTTCCGCGGTCAGCACCGAGGCACTGTGCAAGGCGATGAGCAGGAACACCGAACCGAACGTCCAGACCACGCCGATCGCCGCGACGAACTGTTCCTTGGGCAGCCGCAACGCCGTGAAGTACATGACCAGCGGTGGACCGAACGCCGTCGATATGCCGCCGAGGACGCCGCCGAGCAGCCCCGCACCGACGCCGACGGCCTGTGCACGCCGGTCCGGCACCGGCCAGACCAGCCGCAGCTGGTCGAGCGTGGCAAAGGTCATGACGACAACGCCGACGATCAGCAGAAAGGCATCCGGCGGCAGCCAGGCGAAGCCGACGACGCCGGCGGCGATACCGACACCGAGCGCGATGATCGTCCACCGGAAGCGTTGCAGCGACGGCAGGAACAGGTCCTTGTGGAAACCGATGAACAGGTTGCTGAATACCACCGGCAGGACCATCACGGCCAGCACCCACTCGTTGGGCAGGAACTGGGTCAACCCGGACAGCGCGACCAGCGGCAGACCGAAGCCGATCGTACCCTTGACGAAGCCGGCGACCAGCAGCACGCCGGCGAGCATCGCGACGATTGCCGGTTCCAGCGGCATCACGACGGCCGGCCGCCGCTGGCCGGCC
>JAAUYD010010936.1_pt1 | contig 29547 bp, 23 predicted proteins | sample 7278101 | NCBI WGS metagenome assembly JAAUYD01 (sample SAMN14350128, study PRJNA611818) | marine sediment metagenome | isolation source: surface marine sediment (0.6m) | place: French Polynesia: Moorea | collected 2018-08
ATGTGCCCTCCGGTCGTAATTGCGGCCAAATAGTCGGTTTCGTAGTCGTTGACATAAATGGGCGGTAGCGGGTTGGAATCCTTGGGAACTGTCAGCATGGCTTTGCCCTTGGTGTTTTTCGTAATCATATTGGCAATATCCGTAATAAAACCGTACCCGGCGTCACTGGCAAGCAGTACTTTCTGATCCGGCAACCCCATGACAACCGACAGAAATCTGGCTCCATTTGAGGGTGTCAGTTTGCCGGTCAGCGGTTCCCCATGCCCCCTTGCCGAAGCCAGGGTGTGGGACGGCAGCGAATAAGACCTACCTCCGGTATCAAAAAAGATTGCTGGTTGAATGGTTTTACCTCGGGCGGCACTCAAAAATTCATCACCTGCCTTATAGTTGAGATTAACGGGATCCACTTCGTGTCCTTTGGCAGCGCGCACCCAGCCGCCGGCGGAGAGCACCACCGTGACCGGCTCGACCGCCGTTAATTCTACTTCCTTGATGGCCTGTGCTTCTTGGCGCTCGATAATCAATGTTCTACGTTTGTCACCGAATTTTTGAGCGTCTGCATCGAGCTCTTTTTTCATTAGGGTTTTCAGGCGTTGATTGGATGACAGCGTTTTATTGATCCCTTCTTTTTCTTTTTCCAGATCCTGTTTTTCATTCCCAATTTTAATCTCTTCAAGTTTTGCGAGCTGACGAAGCCGAATTTGCAATACCGCCTCGGCCTGTACTTCGGTCAGGCCAAACTTTTGCATTAACATCGGTTTGGGTTCATCATTTTCCCGGATTATCCGGATCACCTCGTCGAGGTTAAGATAGGCTACGAGAAGCCCATCGAGCAGGTGCAAACGGTCGTTGATCTTGTTGAGGCGAAATTCCAGGCGGCGGATCACCGTTTGCCGGCGATATTTGAGCCATTGTTTGAGTATTTCCAAAAGACCCAAGGTTTGAGGCTTGCGGTTCAACCCGATGACGGTCATGTTGATTTTAAAACTCTTTTCAAGATCGGTAGTTGCAAACAGATGACTGATCAAGGCATCTTTGTCCACACGATTGGACCGCGGCATGATCATGAGGCGCGTTGGTTCGTCCTGGTCCGATAAGTCGCGAATGTCGGAAACCATTGAAAGTTTTTTATCTCTTATCTGCAAAGCTACCTGCTCGATCACCTTGGCAGGTGAAATTTGATAGGGCAGAGAAGTGATAATGATATCCCCGTTTTCGTATTCATATGTCGCCCGCATGCGAATCATGCCCTGCCCGGTACGATAAATGTTAATGATTTCTTCTTTGGACGTAATTATTTCCGCTCCGGTTGGGAAATCGGGCCCCTGTATAATATGGCAAATTTCTTCAATAGTGGATTTGGGCTTGTCGATCAGGAGAATGCAGGATTCAATGATTTCGGCCAGATTGTGGGGTGGGATATCGGTTGCCATACCCACAGCAATACCGGTTGCACCGTTTAATATAACATTCGGCAGCCGGGCAGGAAGCATACGCGGTTCGCTGAGGGTGCCATCAAAATTGGGAGCCCAGTCCACCGTTCCCATCGAAAGTTCGGCAAGAAAAACATCTGCATAAGCAGACAAGCGGGCCTCGGTGTATCGCATGGCAGCGAATTCCTTTGGGGCGGCGTTCGACCCCCAATTGCCCTGACCATCGATAAGGGGATATCGGTAGGAGAAATCCTGGGCCATCAGCACCATGGCTTCATAACAGGCACTGTCACCGTGGGGGTGATATTTGCCTAAAACATCACCAACGGTACGAGCCGATTTTTTGTGCTTTGTTGTCGCGCGGAGGCCGAGTTCGCTCATGGCATACACAATCCGGCGTTGTACCGGTTTGAATCCATCGCCGATAAATGGCAAGGCCCGGTCCATGATCACGTACATGGCGTAATTCAGATAAGACGGCCTTACAAAAGCGTCAAGAGAAAGCTGTTCGATGCCTTCATAGGCAACCACTTCTTGTTGAGACATTGCTATCTTACTCCGTTATATGACATCAGGATCCGCTAGATCGCCTTCTTTTTCAAGCCAGTGCTTGCGGTCTCGTGATCTCTTCTTGGCCAAAAGCATATCCATGGTTTCAAATATACTTTTTTCATTTTTGAGGGTAAGCTGGATCAACCGTCGAGAGTCGGGAAGCATCGTCGTTTCCCTCAGTTGACTCGGGTTCATTTCACCAAGACCTTTAAATCGTTGAACGTTGGGTTTCGCTTTTTTTGCCGATCTATCGCCATTCAATCGTTTTAAGATATCCTCTTTTTCTGTTTCATCGAGAGCATAGTATACCATTTTCCCCTGGTCGATGCGATATAAAGGCGGCATCGCAACAAATATATTACCCGCTGCGACCAAAGGTCTGAAATGCCTCAGAAAGAGTGCACACAGAAGTGACGCAATGTGAAGCCCGTCTGAGTCGGCATCTGCCAAGACAATGATTTTCCGATAGCGAAGGTTAGAAAGATCTGAGATCCCCGGGTCGACACCCACGGCAGTGGCGATATCTTGAATTGCACTTGATTTTAAAATATTAGCAGTTTCCACTTCCCAGGTATTCAATATTTTACCTCTTAATGGAAGCACGGCTTGTGTTTGTTTATCGCGTGCCTGTTTGGCGGATCCACCGGCGGAATCGCCTTCCACCAAAAATAGCTCGCTTTCAACAGGATTCTGGGATATGCAGTCTGCCAGTTTACCCGGCAGAGTGGGACCGCTTCCCACTTTCTTTCGGACCACTTTTTTGGCCGCTTTAAGCCTTTTACGGGCGTTTTCAATTGCCATCTCGGCCAGCTTCTCACCTGCTTCAGTGTGATGATTGAGCCATAGGGCAAAAGCATCCCGGACGACATTGGCCACAAAGGATGCAAATTGTCGTGAACCAAGCCGCTCTTTTGTTTGTCCCGAAAATTGGGGATCGTTCATTTTTGCCGACAGAACATAACTGCATTTATCCCATATATCCTCCGGCGCCAGTTTAATGCCTCGTGGGATAAGGTTACGAAATTCACAAAATTCTCGGACAGCCGCCAAAAGGCCGCTTCGAAATCCGTTTACATGGGTTCCGCCCTGTGTGGTTGGAATGAGATTGACATAGCTTTCGGCGATCTCCTGTCCTTGCTCGGGTAGCCAGATAGCCGCCCAACTTACAACTTCCTCTTTCCCTTCCTGATGCCCCACGAAGGGGGCTTCCGGAATTCGGTCATGCTCCGATAGATTCTCTATCAGATAATCCCTGAGCCCGTCTTCAAAATACCAGGAGTCGGTTTCACCTGTATGTTCATTCGTAAAGTTGACTGTCAGACGCGGACATAAAACGGCTTTAGCACGCAGCACGTGTTTTAGACGTCGCACGGAAAATTTAACCGAATCGAAATATTGTCCATCTGGCCAAAATCTTATCGTTGAACCGGTATTACGTTTTCCTACTGATCCGATTTTTTTAAGTTTGGATACTTTCTTGCCTTTTTCAAAAGAAATAGAATATTTGCTGCCATTTCGTTTAATTTCGACTTCAAGCCGGGTGGAAAGGGCATTTACCACTGAAACGCCAACGCCGTGGAGGCCTCCTGAAAATCGATAATTTTTTATACCGAATTTGGCACCGGCATGGAGCTTCGTCATGATGACCTCAACTCCAGTCATCTTTTCCTCGGGATGTATATCTATAGGCATGCCGCGACCGTCGTCACTGACTTCCAATGATCCATCTGTGTGATAAAAGACATTGATCCGCTTGGCAAAGCCGGCAATTGCTTCATCCACCGCATTATCGATCACCTCCTGAGCCAGATGGTTCGGTCGGTTTGTATCCGTATACATGCCGGGTCTGCGTCTGACCGGATCAAGCCCCTTAAGCACTTCCAATGAGGATGCATCATATCTATGCGACACTGTATTTTTAAATAGATTGGTATCTTTAATGGGAACCTCCTAATGGTGCTTGTCAGGACTCCTCAAGAAATCCTGTATTGCCTGCCCGTTGTAGCTGTGAATGATTTTGGGGGTGCAGATTACCTAATTTTCGTTGAACCTGGCCGACATTAAAAAATCGGGGTCGGATTTGATCCGATCCCGATTCAAGGCCATAAAACTACCTATCTTTATCCATTGTTTATAGCTCGAAAGTTGTAATAGATCAATTGAATATTAGCTCTGCTAGGCTAACTTGCTAATATATGTAAGAATACCTAATTGTTCCTTGTATGTCAACGATTACCTCACTACCATATGTTGTGTAGATTGAGACGATCTGATATTGATTATTTAGAGTTGCTACCCCTGAATTTGGATCAGATTTTATCCATGGAAAAGATGATGATCAAAACCTTTCTTGACTTCGAAATTTGATTCAGTACTATTGATGTATTACGGATATGAGACAAAACAATCTACCTGAGTATAAGCCGGGAAAAGTGTTAACCTACCAGTGAGGATACACTCATGTCATCTAGTAGCACACCATCAAGTAACGAAAAGCAGAGTCGAATTGTCACCGACGCGTTGCGAGACAGAGCGCAGCGGGAGAAGACCTACCGGGAAAAAGCCCTCAAGATGTATCCCTGGGTCTGTGCCCGGTGCGGGCGCGAGTTTAGCGGGAAAAAGCTGCGCGAACTCACCGTCCATCACAAAGACCACAATCACGATTACAACCCACCCGATGGGAGTAACTGGGAGTTGTTGTGCCTTTATTGTCATGAAAACGAGCATTCTCGATATGAGGACTCCGCTTCATATAGTGAGGTGACAGCTGGTGAGGCCGAAACGTCCGATTCCGGTTACAGGCCGTTTGCCAATCTGGAGGCGTTGTTAAAAAACAAGAAGGATTAATTAGCCATGAGGCCTTCGAAGAAAGCCATATAATGTTTTAGACGTAATTTCCGTGAAGGCAATAATTTAGTATTTTAACTTGTTCTGGATACTCGCCTTGGTAGGCATGACAGACTTTTTGATGCTTTTTGCCAGTTTGTCAAAGACTGTAATCATAGACGATCCGCCTGAGTTCCCAGATTTCCTCCTCAATACTTTTCTGATCCGTCTGGTAAACAATGTCCGCTGCTTCGTAGTATTTGTTTTTGGATGCCTGCCACATCATTTGGATGTCCTCTTCGAGGGAGACACCTTCATTTACCCTTGGTCTATCCGCCGGTTTTACACGCCGGATGAGCTCTTCGTTGGATGCGGTCAACAGAATGATCAGGCCGGTTCCATTTAATATATCCATGTTCCATTCATAGCGAACGGTTCCACCGCCCAAAGCGATGACTGAGTTTTGCAATTGAGCAAATTTTTTACAGATCGAATATTCCAATTCGCGAAATGCTACCCAGCCTTTTTCAAGCACCAATTTATGGAATGAGTGGCCCAGGATCCGGTTCATTTCCCGATCGAGATCGTAAAAATCAAGCTGGAGTGCACTCGCCAGCCGTTTTCCGATAGTGGTTTTACCGGAACCGATCATGCCACAGAAATAGATTTTCAATGGCTTTCCTTCTAAAAAATGTTTTTCAGGAGCTGTCTGTCGCCTTAGCTGCCTCCACGATGGCCTGCATCGATGGAGGATATCCCCATGGATCGCTGCTACAGCCGTTGGCCAGGAAAAATCGCGTATTTCCTCCCATTTTGATTGCCTCGTGAACATGATTTCGTAAAAACTCCCGGGTGGTGCGGGCCACAATTTTCTGATTGATACCGCCCATGACACAGCCCGGTATGCGGTCTTTGACCCACTGCAGAGATGGGCCTTGGGGGCTCCGGTCCCACCAGTTGAAAATGGTCGCGGGAAAATCTAGAACATCATCGAAAAATAGGTTTTCCCCATGAATATGGGCCGTATTCATTTTGCCAAGATTGGAAATGGCCTTGAATACTTTCATCGCAGGGGGTTTGACAAATCTTAAAAAATTGTCCCGGCTGATCAATTCATCGGCCGCCCACATCGACATAAAAATGCCTGCTGATCCGATGGCCAGCGATTTCTCACAGTAGGCAATCAAGTTATCTGCAATAATATCTAAGGCCTCAAGCAAGCCTTCGGGCTCATTGTCCATTAGTGAATCGATGTTTTCTCCCGCCATATTTCGGCGCATGGTTTGCCAGGGATCGAATACCGTATCAATAAAATAAGCATTGCCTGTTAGTTCGGCACTGATATATTCCAAGGCGTTGAACTGTTCCTGCCAATCGGTTTGGTCCACCTCGAAGCGGATGATGTGTTTTAAATCTTCTTTGGATTTGACCGCCTCCAGACCTCGGGGCGGCTGATAAAAATAGTCGTTCATGACCTTTAAAAAATCAAAATCGTAATACTTGAAAAAATCCAAGGTAATTCGCGCAAATTGTCTGCCACCGGCGTGTTGTATGCCAAAATGATACCACAGCGAAACGGGCGGTCTGTCGACCTCATCCCCGTTTAATACCCGATCGACTCTTTCAATTTTGTTCATTGATTCTCCCCTTTCAATTTATATTGGTTGTATGCATGGGTGGAGATAACCCATTTTTGAAACTACATCGACAAATTTTAAATTAGAGCTTTTGACCCAATCTTTAAAGCGGCTTTGTGTAGATCTGATTTTCGCAGATATACCCAACCTTTTCATCCGCCTTTTGAATGAATGTCAAGAATATTTTTTACCGTAGATGATCAACCATTTTATTTTGAATAAAATTAACAATCACTTCAGGACGATGACACCGCTGCTAAGAGAAATTTCAAGTTGAATCCGGGTCATCACGTTTTTGCCAATTCCATTGCATTAAATAATATTTTGATGTAGAAATTATTGAGTTCGAACAGCCGTTTTACTAAAAAATAAAGCGGCGAATTCATGTCTCAGGTAGAAATAAACAGTGGTAGATGTCGATAGAAATAAAATTTCCCAAATTTTCTTGGGGATATTGGTATTGGTCGCAGTTGGCGTTGTGCTGAAATATGCAGGCACGGTCATATTGCCGTTGATCATTGCCTGGCTACTGTCCTATCTTATTGGCCCGGCTGTGAACTATATGACCCAAAGGAAGGTCCCTACCACCCTGGCGGTGGCGATCATCCTGATATTATTGCTGGGTGTCCTTTATCTGTCCGGCACCTTTTTATATGCCCGTATATCAGCCTTTGCAACGGCATACCCGCGATATTACGTTCGGATGAATGAATTAATCGCAACTGTTACGACCCAGTTGAACCTTGGGTTTGATCCGCTTGCCGGAATCAACTGGGGGCAAAGTGTTGGCCGGTTTCTGATGACCCTTTCCGGATCTGTTTTTGCATTTGCATCCAAGCTGGTGTTGGTGGTTGTGTTCCTATTTTTCATCCTGCTCGGCAAACCCTTCTTTAAATACAAAATACTCAAATCATTTGATCAAGAAAGAGCCAATCAGCTTAGCGAGATCACCTTTTCCATAACCGCCCAGATTCGGCATTATTTGTCTTTGCAATTTTTAATCAGTTCAGTTACAGGGGCTTTGGTTTGGGTAGCACTTGAATTGATCGGTGTGGACTTCGCAATTACTTGGGGTGCGCTGGCATTCTTTTTGAATTTTATTCCCACCGTTGGATCCATTGCCGCATCCATACCACCAATTCTTTTGGCCCTGGTTCAATTCTATCCTAGCATATGGCCCGCGGTCGCGACTCTTATTTCACTTTTAACCATCCAGTTGAGCATCGGTAACGGGATCGCGCCCAAAATTTTGGGGGATCAATTGAATCTCAGTCCAGTGGTTATTTTGCTATCTCTATTGTTTTGGGGTTGGCTTTGGGGAATTGTGGGCGCCCTGTTATCGGTTCCGGTTACTGCCGCCCTTAAGATCGTATGCGAAAATATTGAAACTTTACAGCCTATTAGCGTGATGATGGGATCGGGTAAAAGCTACTGGCGTGAATTTAAGAAAATTGAAAGCACTAATCCTTCGTCAAAAAAGAAAAAATCGGAATAAAGCAACCCGGATTAAGGAATTATGCGAAAATTATGATTTTGTTAATTTTGAGAATCGCAATTTTTAAGTTAGTATCGATAGCGATAGTTTTCCGCCGGCCCCTGCAATGGCTATCGAGCTGACATTAGCCTACTCCCATCCGGCCTTCTCCCGTAAAGATTTTAGGGTTTTTATAAGACATGTTTTCAAGGTGGCATTGACACCCTCACCATTGACGGCACTGGCCTCAAATGAGGGCGCTTTCAGTTGCCGGTTATACGTTTTTTCCATTTCTTCAAGGGACAGCAGGGGCAAACCTTCCTGGGCGAGATCTCTCTTATTGTACTGCAGAACCAGCGGTATTTTCATAATGTTTAATCCGTAACTTCTTAAATTTTCCGACAGGTTTTTCAAGGAAATAATATTTTTTTCGTGACGAATTTTAAGTGAGTCGGCAACGAAAACAACACCGTCAACGCCCTTTAAAACAAGTTTGCGGGTTGAATTATATTTCACCTGTCCAGGGACAGTATAAAGTTGAACGCGTACGTCCAATCCTTTGATCCGACCGGCCTCCATGGGCACAAAATCAAAAAATATGGTCATATCGCCCTTGGTTTTGATCGAAACCATTTCATTGCTCATTAATTTTCTACTATTTTTGAACACATATTCCAGGTTGGTCGTCTTGCCACACCTGCCTGGACCATAATAAACAATCTTGCACTCAACTTCCTTCTTTTTCAAATTAATCAGCGCCATAATGGATGATTTCCTGGATAAATTTATTGTAATTTAAAATGATTAGGTAAGTATTTTAAGTTGTAGATATTGTTTCAACCCCCCCAAACTGCGGTGTAAACTAACATCTTGATTGTTCAAACCCGGATCGTCCTTCGGGTAATTTTTCGTCTATTTTATTATCGGCAATATATTCAATTTCATTAATAGTTTCCTTTCGGTTTAAAAAGATTTCTTGTGCATAATGAGAAGGACTTAAAATCTGCGAGTGTCGAACCTGCTGATGAAGTTACCCTGTAACAATGGCGGGCTGTACCTATCGGGCAAGCTAGATGTCGGCAATAGATTTGGCTATTAATTTGAAAGGTTGAAGATTTATCAATCCGAAGCTGCTGGCTGGAGAATCGCTTCAGAAGCCACCTGGACTTGATTTAGATGCGATGAATTTAATAGATAGAAATTATAAAAAGGAAAGGGGGGAAGCTTCTTTGTCCCCCCCCGTAATCAATTGCAAACTAAAATATGCAATTTAATTTGTTTTTAAGCTTTGGGTTCCCGGCAGATCTGGATCAGGATTGGTATTCGCAGCTTCTGGAAGCCGGCGTATCGGTTTCGATGGCCTCTCTATCCGCGATTTCCAGCGATTTATCCAGGATTTCTATTGCCTCGTCAATTTCTTCTTCGGTAATGATCAATGGCGGTGTGATCACCATCGTATCGTACCAGGAAGAAATATAGAGCCCATTTTTCATCGCATCACCGGATATTTTAGCGGTCATCAGCGCCTTTCCGCTGAATTTTTCTTCCTTGGTGTCAAAAGGCTCTTTGGTCTTACGATTTTTCACGATTTCAAGCGCCCAGAAGTGGCCGACTCCTCTGACATCGCCGACGCAAATGTGTTTATCCGCCAGTTCATAAAGCCTTTTTTTCATGTGCTCGCTGGCCTTTTGAGGTAGTCCCGAATCAAATAATTTGACGTGTTCCGAGATTGCCGCCGGGATGGCGGAAGCTGCCAGGGCATGATAGGCAAACGTATGTCCGTGGCAGAAGAGTTCTTCTTCAAAGAAATTGCCGACGTCTTCGGTTGAGGCCGTGATGGCTACCGGTGTATAGGCCGCGCTGGCTCCCTTGGCCGTAGTCATAATATCGGGCAGAACATCCCAGTGCTGAATGGCAAAGGTTTTGCCGGTGCGAAACCAGCCGGACATGACTTCATCACAGACAAACAGAACATCGTGTTCATCACAAATTTGACGTATGATTGGATAATATTCCGGCGGCGGAATCATCCTGCCGTTGGTGCCCACAATCGGCTCGACAATAATGGCGGCCACGTTGCCCTCTTCCCTGATCATATAGTCCAGGTACCGGGCACATTGCACATTACACTCTGGATATGTGATCCCGAAGGGGCAGCGGTAACAGTAATTGTCAGGTGCAAAGACGACTCCATCCACGACGGTACGAGCCAACTCTGCATACCAGCGGCGAGGATCCCCGGTGAAAGACTGCCCAACAGCCGTTGCACCATGATATGAATGATAGCGGGAAATTACCTTGTAAGCAGGAAATTTAGATTGTCGCAGCATTTTCATTGCCGCTTCGTTCGCAGCGGTTCCGCTGGTGGAAAAAAAGAATTTGCTGAGTTTATCCGGGAATACGGACCGTAAGGCATCGACCGCTTCCAGTAAAATTTCCGTGACAAAACCGGGCGCCACATAGGGTAATTTTTCGGCCTGTTTAACGATGGCCTCAATAACTACTTTATTTTTATGGCCAAGGTTAGAACACATCAGCTGCGCGGAAAAATCAATGTACCGTTTGCCGGTATTGTCGTAGAAATAGATTCCTTCCGCATCGGTAATTAATAGGGGTGTTTTCCATGCCTTCTGGCGATTCCAGGTTCCATAGGTATGAGCCGCCATTTCTTTGATTCTTTCCGTTATATCACTCATTTTGCCCACTCCTTTATGAATTTGGTTATACGGTACGTCTGCCTGCCGCACTGATGCTGCTATTGGGCAGAATTTGCGTTGAACAGATCGATAATTTAGCCCGATAATGCCATCGTGAATGCACGGCCATTCGCCTTTTTGGGAACAATCGCCTGCAATAGATTGCCATATGGTGCATCCCGGATGGTTGTCTTTTTAAAGGGCGGCTAATTTTTCGTGATGGCCTTTGTGTTTTTTGGCCAGTAATTTTAGGGCGCGCGCCACTTCTGGTAACGCCTTGATTTTGGCAGACGCCTCCGTGTAATAGCGTATCGCCCGATCCTCCAGCCGTTTGGCAGAAGCCAATGCCTCTTCCATCGTCATACCCGTTGCCGCCTGGCATACTTCACAATATGGCGCCCGGACAAAATCTTTGATCGGCTCCAGGATCATTTCAGTGACATTTTCCCGACGGGTTCGCTGAACGGTTTTGACATTTTTTTTTGCATTGGCGGCGAACTGTTCAAAAAGTTGCTTATGATCGCTGCAAGCCGGATTGCCGGCCACAGCTTCATAAAATTCCTGGTCCTGGCTTTCCAGCTCTTCAGCGAAATTGAGTATACTCCCAAAATTTTCAAGAGGCATCGGATTCCTCCTTTATACGATATACAAGTTTTTTAGAACCAGCGTTGAATGACGACTTTGTTGTCCGTAAAGAAATTAAAAATTTCCTGTCCATGTCCTTTGATATCGCCGAACATCGAATCGCCAGCGCCGCCGAAAGGAAAGAAGCTCATGGGCGCCGCAATCCCGATGTTAATTCCAACCATGGAGGGTTTAACGCGATATTTGAATTCACGCGCGGTGGCGCCGCTGTTTGTGTAAATACACGCTGCATTGGCAAATCCGCGAGTATTGATCAGGTCTATAACCTCATCTAGGTCCTTGGCGCGAACCACGCTAACCACCGGGCCGAAGATTTCTTCTTTAGCAATGATCATATCACCTTTTACATTGTCGAAAATGGTGGGACCGACGAAAAAGCCGTTCGGAAGTTCCTCGACCGTAAAGTTTCGTCCGTCAAGAATAAGGTCGGCACCCTCTTCGATTCCTTTTTCAATATACCCCAAAACCCTTTCTTTATGAGCAGCGCTGACCACCGGGCCCATGGCTGTTTGTTCATTCAGACCGTCTCCGACTTTCATGGCTTTGGCTGCCGCGGAAAATTTTTCAAGCAATTCATCGGCAATGTCTCCCACTGGCACCAGCACGGAGCCGGAAAGACAGCGTTGCCCACTGCAGCCATAAAAGGAAGTGATCAACGAGGGCATTCCCGCGTCCAGATCGGCATCCGGCATTACAGCGACGATATTCTTGGCGCCGCCCAAAGCCTGCACTCTTTTACCGGTTGCGCCACAGCGTTCATAGATATATTTTGCAGTTGGTGATGCCCCCACGAAAGAAACCCCTTCGATATCCGGATGATCAAGTATACCGTTGACCACATCACGGGATCCGTGCACCATATTGACCACACCTTCGGGAAAACCAATTTCATCGACAATTTCAAAAATTTTCGTTTGGGTCATGGGAACCTGTTCGGAAGGTTTGACAATATATGTGTTGCCCGTGACAAGGGCATAGGGCAAAAACCACCATGCCACCATTCCGGGGAAGTTATAGGGAACGATGGCCGCAAAGACACCCACAGGCTGACGATGGCCATAACAGTCAATGTCGGTGGCAATATCTTCCAGGGTGTAGCCGCACATCAAGGTGGTGACGCCGGTGGCATGTTCGATATTTTCGATCATTCGTCGAACTTCACCACGCGCTTCGTCAATGCATTTGCCTTGCTCGGTGGTCAATACCCTGGCAATATCTTCAAAGTTTTCTTCAAAGGCCTCTTTGAGTCGGAATAGGTAGCGGGCACGGGTAAGTGGCGGGGTGGTGCGCCAATCCCAGTAAGCGTCCTTAGCCGCCTTGACCGCTTTGTCGACATCCTCACTGGTGCCGTAGGCAACATTTGCTATTTTTTCACCCTTGGCTGGATTCCACACATCACCAATGTTCGTAGAGTTCGATTCGATCCATTCACCGTTGATATAGTTTTTCATCAATGGCAGTGACATAGTATTTCCTCCTTTGCTTGATTTTCGATAAATTTATATTAACGGGATATTTTAAACGTTGCACCCTATCAATTTTTTCTCACTTTAGGCAAATAGATTTTCCATGTCAAGATGAATTTTACATTTTTCTGCGAAAAATATAAAAATTATATAAAAAAAATACGAATATATAAATAATAGTGAAAAAATTACACGTTATATAGAAATAATAAGTTGTTTTCTTTGTTTTTTGATGGTAAGAAACTGGAAATAATGATGCGGAATGATGAATTCGAGAAATGAATGTTGAAGTCCCATAGACATCCGTCACTCGTTATGTCAAGAGGGAAAATGAAAATGAAGCGGAATAACTCAGCGGGCAAGAAGAAAGCACTCGATCAGGTTGATTGTCGGATGGTCGAGCTGCTTCAAAAAGACGGCCGAATTTCCAATACCGACCTAGCCAAAGAAATCGGGATTTCAGAGGCCACCGTGCGCACGCGCCTCAACCGTCTGATCAACGAAGAATATATCCAGATCGTGGCGGTGAGCAACCCAATCAAGTTGGGCTTTAAAATCGTCGGCAATATCCGGATTCATGTCGAAATCAAAAAAATGGGGGAAATTATCGGAGAATTAAAAAAATTGAGGGCATTGTGGTTTATTGTGCAGACCACCGGCGGCACTGGCATAGACACTGAATTTGTCGTTAAATCGCTGGATGAACTTAATGAGCTAATTTTTGATAAAATTAATAAAATAGACGGGGTCGTTCGAACAGAAACCACTCTCTTCCTTAAATATCTCAAAAGGCACTATGATTGGGGGACAGCAATCGACTAAGAAGTTCGATCTTCAGATATAAATTGTAGCAATGGAAAAGATTGCCGTCATCTTAACATAGTCCGAAATCAAAATCTGAAATTATAATATCGAAATTCGAAACAAATCCGAACCTCAAATGACCGAACATACATTGGCTCTTAGCAAACCATTTATAGGGGTGTAGATTCGTGTCTTTTTTTATCCACAGCTCCATTCTCTATGCGCTCAGCCTTCAAGCACCACCAACACCGTATTCAGGCTCTCCCATAACACCCCAAACATTCTTCCACTTATCGTTCATGCGGGATATTTTTTCGTCAATTTCATTTTTCTGACCGCTCCATTCGACCGGACACTCCTGGGTGAGAAACTCGATGCGTTGATTTAAGTCATCGACAATTGTATTGAGTTCTTCCACCGATGGTGCGACCTTTGTCCTTTGATCGGCTGGTAGTGATTCAGTTTTACGGATGACATCGTAAAGTTTTGCCTTCCATTGCGTTAACTCTATTCTCACGCTGTCACAATATGATTTGGCGTCCATGACGATTTCCTTTCTGTAATTTTTAATTGTTAGTTGTCGATTGTCTTTTGACGGATATGGGTTTCATCGCTTTTTTTGCTAATGGACATATTTTAACTTAACTCATGCGGATGGGATGTCAACAAAGCGGGCCAGGTTTGACGGGGGTGCCATCAATTCCGAATTTAAAGTGAGAATTCCTGTCTTAAAGGAGAGGGCTGTTTCGGTAATTGGAATTGTACACTGGGATATGATCTGAAATTTGGGAATTGGTGCTTGGGATTTAATCTGTTTAAATCACCTAATTATTAATCCATCTAATACAGCTACCAGTAAAAATGTGTATCGTCCGTGCTCTACTCAGCCGGCTTTTTTTTTAGCAGATTATTTTCAATGGCCTGCATCCACTGGGGTGGGTAGGGTACTTTGAAGGCGGCCGTGTCCTTTTCATTCAGTGAATTGATAAAGTCTATTTTAACGAGAGATTGGTGAAGATCTACACCCTTGTGGGAGCGGCCGTGATATACACGAGCAATGCTGGTAGCCGGGATTTCCAGTTCTATTTTTTTTAGCCGGCTGCGGTAAAACAGTCGATCTGAGAGCAGCAATAAAAAACCGCTGCTTTTACGCGGTGAGCTTGGACCGGTGGCCCGACCAAAATAATTGACTCCGAAACTCATCGCCAAGATCGCATGGTCGCCAAAGCGTTTTTCGATCCATTTGCGATCCCGCCAGCGCACCCAGGCGATGTAGGCAATGATGCCGAAAAAGACGACGGCAATGACCAGCCACTGTTGGTGTTTAACTATCTCTAACATTATTTGAATTCAGACAGGGCAATAATCAGTTTTTTTCTGGCCAAATTATGCCGGTAACCGCTGCTGCTACCCATGGCCGCCATAATGGCATCCGCAATTTCTTCATCGCTTTTTCCTTTTTGGCGCAAATTTCGAACTTGGTCGGCATTCAACTTCACCAATTGACGAAATCCTTCCCGATCCCGTGAGAAAAATACAAAAAATCCCAGCACGAAGACGATCACCGAAGATATGATCGCAACATAAAGATCGTCTCCGGGATCAGAAATTAAAGGACGCAGCCAACTGTCAGGGCTACCGGTATTGAGCAGCGAATACATGGCAACCAGTCCCACAAGGATCATGAGGACATAGATTGTATAGAGGATAGACCGTGGCAAAGCTAATTTCCTATTTCAATGCAAAAGAAGCCTTTGAACCGGATTTCAAAGGCTTCTTATCGTTCCATATGCTTACGCAGAGAAAAAATGCTGTTTTTAACACTCGCCTGCGTGAGACTTGCCGGCAGTTAAACCGGTCTCATTTCACCTTCTTTCATCGCGGCCCATGCGGCTTCAGCTTCGTCCCAGGCCTCTTCGGAAGCTTCTTTTTCCCAAACTTCCAGTCCGCGTTCCGCACGGGTAGCCCCCGGCAGCAGGTTATCCAGCACAATACCCACAATAGCTGTTACAGCCATGCCCGTGCTGAGAACCGCTTGGAAGATGTTCCCGATGACGTTTATTACACTGCCGGGTGTCCCCCAGGAAAGGGCACCGCTGACAATCTTGGCCGTCGCGACATCATAGTGCGGTGTGAACCAGAAGGGTACACTCAGACCGGCGAAGAATGACAGCCCAATGATGAACAAGTTCCTTGAGTTGTTTAAATTAACGATCTGCAGGTTTGAGAGACCCACCGATGCAATCATGCCAAACAATCCCACGAACATCGCACCCACCACCGGCATCGGCAATGTTGCTAAAACAGCACCGAATTTGCCGATAATGGGAATAACCAACATGACAGCCGCTCCGCATCGAACCACCCGACGACTGGCAACTTTGGTCAGACCGATGGAACCGATGTTTTCCGAATATGTGGTGGTTCCGTTGCCGGTCTGCAAAATGCCGGCGATCAAACAGCCGAGACCCTCAGCCCCCAGTCCCCTGGAGATCATGCGACCTGTTGGCACGGGTGCCTCTGAGATACGGGCGCATGCGTAATAATCGCCGATGGATTCAATCATCGAGGCCAAATAGCCGGCCAGCATACCGAACACACCTGCCCACAGGGTCGCGCTGCCGAAATCCGGCACCCCCCATTTAAAAGGCATCATCGGTTTGAAACTGATCCAGGCTGCGTCGGATATCAACTGGAGTTTACCGGCCAAATTGGCGGCATTGCCTTCAGGAATCAGTCCGGTAATTGTGCCGAGCAATGAAAATACCCATCCAGTTGCGATAGCGAGCAATACCGGAAAGAGCATAAATATCTTGGATTTGTGAGAAAATACTTGAGAGTATAAAATCAGGGCGATCAGGGTGATCAGTGAAATAACCCAGTTGGTCGCCATCCAGGGGGCGCCGATTCCAAAAAGCGCCAGACCGATCATGGCAATTGTGGGGCCGATAACGATAGGGCTAATGATTTTGCGTACCTGACCCATGATACCGGTGTAGCCGAGCACAATTTCAACCACCGATGCAATCATAATGGCACCGGCAACCTCCTGAATCTGGATCTGCCACAGAGGCTCCGGGCCGGTCAGCTTTTTAGCTGCCACCAAGCCAATTATTGCGAATGTGGGTCCGAGAAACGAAAAGGTTCCGCCCTGAATCACCGGCAGTCTATTTCCGAGAGGCGACTGCTGGATCAATGTACAAAGTCCTGAGGTGAAGAAAATGGTTGAGATCATTAAAGCCAGTTGGTCGCCGGGCAGTCCCATGGCACCACCGACGATAAAGGGTATTAGAACCGTAGCGCCAAACATGGTCAGATATTGCTGAATTCCGAGCAATACTGCCAAACCCCATTTCGGCTTACTGCCTAGCGGGTAAACAATCCAATGCTGCTTTTCTTGGGTTTGTTCTTCACTCATTATTCTTTTTCCTCCTTAAGGTTAGCCCCAATGGGGGATGTTAATAGAAACCCAGGTTAGATTTCTTTACGGCCTACCCGCTTGAAACCGTTCGGGTCAGATCTGTATACATATCCGGGCGCAGATCTCTGAAAAACTGCCAGCCGTCACGGACTTCCCGGATCTGATCCAGGTCGAGGTCTGCAATTACCACTTCATCCTTGTCTTCGCTTCCTTTTACGAGAATCTCTCCCCGGGGATCCACAAAATAACTTGAGCCGTAAAATTGGCCGAACTCCCAGGGTTTTTCAAGTCCAACGCGGTTATTGGCACCAATAAAGACACCGTTGGCCACGGCCTGCGCCGGTTGCTCCAACTGCCACAGGTATTGGGATTTGCCGGCGGTGGTGGCCGATGGGTTGAACAATATTTCAGCGCCTTTGAGAGCGAGCACCCGTGCACATTCGGGAAAATGGCGATCATAGCAAATATAGATGCCGATTTTGGCATAGGCGGTCTCAAAAATCGGGAAACCCATATTACCGGGTTTGAAATAAAACTTTTCCCAAAATCCTGGCCATGTATGGGGAATGTGTATCTTTCTAAATTTTCCTAAGTAAGTGCCATCCGCATCAACAACTCCGGCTGTGTTGTAGTAGACACCCTCGATTTCCATTTCATATACGGGAATAACCATCACCATACGATATTTTTTAGCATACTCTGCCAGCCTTTCGATGGTCGGGCCCGGCACTTTTTCGGCCGTCTCGTACCACTTAATGTCCTGTTCGGCACAGAAATACGGTCCGTGAAAAATTTCCTGTAGACAGAGTATCTGAGCGCCTTTTTGCCCTGCTTCTTCGATAAGCGGGATGTGTTTCTGGATCATGGCCTCCTTGATTTCGGCTGGAGTGCCGTCATGTCTGGCATTGGCGGCCTGAATGTGGGCGCATTTTACAATTCTGGACATAAGTCCTCCTTCTCCTAAATTCCGTTACACCTAACCCAAAAAAAACGATGACGTAGTTATTTTGAAATCCAAACCCCAAATCAGATTACTTATATTGTCAACGTGAAAAGGCGTCAAGGTTTTTATGAAATCGTCTAATTTTTTGAATAACTATTAATAATAAATAGGTTCATCTAAATGGTAAATAGGTTCACGTCAACTTTGCTGGTTCCTGGAGTTGTGGATGATATTAATTGACAATTTATGTATAAACGCCTAAACTGGCAGCTTGTTTCAAATGACAAACATTGCTGAGAGGCTGACTGATCAGTAGGCTGGCAAGGATAATTAAGATAGTTATTTCAGTATCTTATGAATTATCAGATTGCCGGGACTGATTCTCTGACCAGCTGTGAAAAATGTGATCTTTAGCGTTTAACCAATCAGCAGTCGGATGCTATTTTATGAGGAGGTAATAATTGTGAGTAGTGCTGAAAAATTTAAGCAAATGAGCAGAGGTCTTGATCTGGCCCAGGCGATTGCAGAAGCCGATCGCTGTTTGCTTTGCCATGATGCACCCTGTTCGGAGGCTTGCCCGGCTGACACTAAACCGGCTGAATTCATCCGTAAGTTACGATTTAAGAATATGACCGGGGCGATTCGGACGATCAAGGAGAACAATATCTTAGGGGGCGCCTGCGGCGTTCTCTGTCCCACTTCCCGTTTGTGTGAGGAAAAATGCAGCGCCATGTTTAAATCTCAAAACCGGCCCGAAGGTGCTGATCAACCTATCCAAATCGGCCGGATCCAACGGTTTTTGATTGAGCACTCTTGGGATAGGAACATCAAGATTTTTGAAAAACCCACCCCACGGCCAGAAAAAGTGGCTGTGGTGGGATCCGGTCCCGGCGGATTGAGCTGTGCTGCTGAACTGGCCAAAGAAGGCTTTCAGGTGACGGTATTTGAGGCCAAACCCGAACCCGGCGGCGTCCTGCGATATGGTGTCGTGTCCTACCGGTTCGATATGAATTTCCTTGAAAATGAAATGAAAGACATTAAGTCACTGGGAATTCAATTTCAATGCAACTCTTCTATCGGTGGCAACGCCGGTGCCGAAGAATTGTTGAACAACGGTTTCGATGCGGTATTCCTGGCTCCCGGCCTTTGGGAGGCCGCCAGCCTAAAAACCACCGGCCGTGATATCGATGGATTGTTTTCATCGGTGGACTATCTGTCTGCTTTGCGGGACGGGCGCTTTGAAGAAATTGAAAAGAAAATTCAGGGTAAAACCGTGGCGGTTATCGGTGGCGGCTCTGTGGCCATGGATTGTATCGAATCAGCAGTTAGGCTTGAGGCCAAAGATGTCTATCTGATCTATCGACGCTCCTATGTGCAGATGCCGGCGGAGGCTGATGAGAGGATTGAGGCGCTTGAGTGTGGGGTTCATTTTTTGTTACTGAACCAACCGCTGGACTACTTGACAGATGACCAAAACCGTCTGACCGGCGTGCGACTTGTTCGAACACGTTTGGGTGATCCCGACGAGTCTGGACGACGAAGTCCTCAGAACATAGACGGCTCTGAATGGACCATGGATGCGGACGTCGTGATAGAGGCCATCGGCAACATAGCCCCTGAAAATTCACCCCAGTGGTATCCCAACATCCATGTTGATGACAAAAAACTTATCAAGACGGATGGGGAAACCTGTAAAACCTCGGTTGACGGGATTTTTGCCGGAGGCGATATTGTGCGCGGTCCGGCGCTTGTGGTGGAGGCTGTTCAGGACGGTAAGTTGGCTGCACGGGCCATTAAGGAATACCTTGAGAAATGACGAATGACGATTTGTGGTGGTCGCTATCCGAGGCGTAGGCCCTGCAACCCCACGAGCCGGAGGCTTCGCTCAGTCATTTTAATGATTTTTTTCGAAAATTTTAAACAAGGTCAAATTTGCATAGCAAGCTCTTTATATAGGAGGACACATCGTGACAGACCACGTTGATTTATCCATAGATTTTTGTGGGGTGAAATTTAAAAATCCATTCCTGCTCTCATCATCTCCGGTTTCCAACAGTGCCGAGATGGTGGCCCGATCCTTCGAGGCCGGCTGGAGCGGCGTGGTGTTTAAAACCTTGAATTCCGATCGGCTGCCGATCGTACATCCGTCACCCAGGATGGCATGCATAGACTACGGCGCAAAAAAAGGAGTCGCCGTTCAAAATGTTGAAATGATTTCAGATCGGCCCCTTAAGGATAATCTGACAGATTTTTTATATCTGAAAAAGAATTATCCAGACCATCCGATCATTGCCAGCATCATGGGATTTTTTACCGATGAATGGGCCTATTTGGCCAAAGCTGCTGAAGACAATGGGGCTGACATGCTGGAACTGAATTTTTCCTGCCCCCATATGTGCATCGAAGGCGCCGGCCATAAAGTGGGCCAGGCGTTTCAACTGCTGGAAGGATTCACCGAAGCCGTGAAAAAAGTGGTTTCCATTCCGGTTATCGCCAAAATGACGCCCAACATTACGGATATGAATGAACCGGCCATGTATGCGAAAAATGGCGGCGCCGATGCGATTTCTGCGATCAATACCGTCAGGGGTATTTCTAGCGTTGGTCTGGATGACTTCGTTCCAACGCCGAACGTTTTCGGCAAAGGTGCCATCAGCGGGACCTCCGGACCCGCCGTTAAACCGATCGGATTGAATTTTATAGCATCGATGGCCAAAAATGAGGAACTTGGACTGCCGTTGTCCGGAATCGGCGGTATCGAGACCTGGATTGATGCCATGGAATTTATTCTGGTAGGCGCTTCAACCCTGCAGGTGACAACTGGTATTATGCATTATGGATACCGGATTGTCGAGGATATGATTGAAGGCCTCAGAGATTTTATGGCCGAGCGAGGAGTCGACACCATATCCGATCTGGTGGGTAAAGCGCTGCCCAATCTGCATGAAACGGAAGCTTTTGAAGTCGATCGCCAGGGCATCACCGAGTATGACTTGGACCGCTGTATCGGCTGCGGTCAATGTTATATCGTTTGTCAGGATGCTGCCGGCCAGGCACTTGAATGGGATGCTGAGACGCGCCGACCGAGTCTGATTGAAGACAAATGCTTGAGCTGCATGCTGTGTAAATTTGTATGCCCTGTTCCCGAATTAATTTCTTTCAAGGAAATGCCAGGCGATTGGAATCGGCGGGAGACGGCCGTGATGGACAGCAGTTTAGAAAAAGAAGTTAAAGTTGAGCCATTTACAAAGGAGGGACCAAATGAGTGTGTTATTTAAAGGTGGAACCATCGTAAATGCTACCGGTCGCTATCTGGCCGATGTTTATGCGGATGGCGACAAGATTAGAGCCATTGGCATTGATCTGGACTATCCGGCCGATGACATTGTCGATGCCAAAGGAAAGTACATTCTTCCCGGCGCGATTGATCCCCATACCCACATTTCCATGCCATTTATGGGCACTTATGCCCAGGATGACTATGAAACCGGCACCATAGCAGCGGCCTGTGGTGGCGTTACCTGTGTCGTTGACTTTGATCTACAGCAAAAGGGAGAGACCCTGCTGGAGGCATTGGAACGAAAAAAGGCATTGGCGGAAGGCAAGGTCTGTGTGGATTATTCATTGCACCCGGCGGTCATGGATCCCAGACCGGATGTGATTGATGAGGTAAAAAAGGCCTGCCTTGAGTACGGCACACCGAGTTTCAAAATATTCATGGTCTATGATTTCCGGGTTGATGATGCCACCATGATCAAGTTGCTGGATGAGACGAAAAAATACGGCGGATTGGTTCAAGTCCATGCGGAGAATGTATATATCATTCAGCACATGAATGAGGTTCTTGAAAAAGAGGGAAAACTGGATCCTTATTATCATGCCGTCAGCCGACCGAATATTGCTGAAGAGGAAGCCATCGGCAGGGCCGCTAAAATGGTGGAGCTGACCGGATCGCGAATTTATATCGTGCATTTGTCTTCCAGAGAGGGATTGTGGAAGATCAAAGAAGCCCGGGATCGAGGTATCGACGTTTATGCAGAAACCTGTCCCCAGTATTTGTTGCTTGATGATGAACGTTACAAGGAACCGAATTTCAATGGCGCCAAATACGTCATGTCGCCACCGCTGCGAACCAAAGAAAGTAATGCAGCGCTTTGGGAAGGACTACGAGGCGGCGATATCCAGGTAGTAGCCACCGATCACTGCCCATTTGATTTTAATGGCAAAAAGGACATGTTCGGCAAAGACGATTACAAAAAAATTCCCAACGGCGCTCCTGGTATTGAAACGCTGGCAATATTGCTGCATTCCGAGGGCGTGGTCAAAGGCCGTATCAGCCTGGAACGGATGGTGGATATATTGTCCACCGGAACAGCACGCATGTTCGGTCTGAAAGACAAGGGCGAGATTGCCGTTGGCAAAGATGCGGATATTGTTGTCTTTGATCCGAATCAAACATTCACCATTACCCAGGGGAAATTACACATGAATGTGGACTATACGCCGTTTGAAGGCGTTGAGATTACCGGAATGCCGAGTGTGGTGTATTCCCGCGGAGAAAAAGTGGCCCGCTGGAACGGCGACCAAATGGAGTTTGTCGGCCAGGCCGGTCACGGAAGATTCGTGAAGCGAGAGCCATTTGAGGGATTTTAATATTTTATAGGGTCTAATTCCCAGCGGCTTGCCGTGGGGACTTATTTCCTGCTTGATCAAAATATAATAAGGTGCAGGCTGCCCATTCTTACCTGCACCTTATTTTTTTCAGATAATCCCTTAATTCTCATTGGCTGAATTCAGAATTGCATGCAGGAGCACGTTTGCACCGGACTCACAATCTTCCCAACGACTGTTTTCCACTTCGACATGACTCCGGCCCCCGATGCTGGGGATAAATATCATAGCCGTGGGACAAACCTGGTTCATGTAACTGGCATCATGTCCCGCGCCACTAACCATATGCAGACTGGAATATCCGAGGTCTTTGGCGGCATCCAATACGATCTGCACCCGACCTTTATCAAAGGGGGAGTGTTCTACACGCCAAGTTTCTTCTATTTTGATTGGACAGCCTCTTCGCTCAGCGATGGCCTCAAAGTCCTTGCGAACCAAATCCCAGGCCTTTATTGCGTGGTCATCATCCCAGGAGCGGATGTCCACGGTAAAATGAACCTTATCCGGGATGATATTTCTGGAGTTTGGATAATTTTGAATCTCTCCGACGGTGGCGACCATGTTGCCGCCCATTCGATCCGGCAATTCATTGACTTTTAAAATCATTTCGGCAGCTGCGCACAATGCGTCATGACGGCCTTCCATGGGAGTTGGGCCTACCTGGTTCGCCTCTCCCTCCAGGTAAATGTCATACCAGTGTAGACACAAAATGCCCTTGGGTGCGCCGATGGTTTTTCCTTCTCGCTCTAAAATCGGACCTTGTTCGATGTGGAACTCATAATAGCAGTGAACCGGCTGTTTTTTACAGGGTACGGCCCCCTTGTATCCGATACGAATCAACTCATCTTCAAATCTAATCCCATTGATATCGGTACGATCATAAACCCAGTCCCTTTCCAAAGCACCCGCCCATACGCCGGAAGCCACCATGGCAGGCGCAAAACGAGAACCCTCTTCGTTGGTCCAGTCGACAATGACAATCGGTCGTTCGGTTTCGACATTGTTTTCGGTTAGGGTGCGCAAAACTTCCAAGGGTCCCATAACGCCTAAAATGCCGTCAAATCGGCCTCCTTTGGGCTGCGAATCAATGTGGGATCCACTCATTACTGGCGGAAGATCGTTATTTTTCCCCGGGCGTTTGCCGAAAATATTACCCATTTCATCAATGCTGACTTCAAGATTCAACTCATTTAACCAGCGAACGAAAAGATCGCGGGCCTGTTTGTCCTCATCCGTCAGGGTCAACCGTTGAACCCCGCCAGCCGGGGTTCCGCCAATTTTTGCCATTTCTTCCAATGTGCTTTGCAGTCGTTTGCCGTTTACTCTCAGGTCTTTATAATCCATAAATATACCTCCCGGTGATTGAATATTTTAGATTGCTTGTCAAAAGTATAAGGGAAAGGAATATCACTTCCGTAGGCTTAAGCGATTAGTAAACATTCTTAATTAAGTTAGATAAAGTGGCCTGTCAATTATGAAATTTCACCCACAGGCTGTGGGAGGATGTCTGGGTGGGCTAAATTGGCAGTGGAATTTTGTTTTTTCCCGATTTTAACATTCAGATGATATCCCCATCTGAGCTAACTGATATTACCCACCATCAATTTCAATATCAGACCGCCATGAAAAATAGGATATGTTTTTAGTTTGAATGGAATTTTTTTTTCAATTCGTTTACTCGGTGCTATCAAAATCACTTTCCAGCCTTTATAGGTTTGCTTTAACCGGCGACAAATGGACAGAAAAAACCGTTCGCTTTCATCGTGCGTCCCCATGCGTCTTCCATAGGGTGGATTCAGCGCGATCAATCCTTTTTGGTCACTGAATTCACTTGGGAATAAATAAAAAAAATTTTTTTGGGCTACGCTGACGGTATCTTCCAAATCGTGTTGCTTTAGACAATTTTTGAGACGTTTTGCTGCTCTGGGGTCGTTGTCAGAGGCGAAAATCGGTTGGGTCCCAGGACGGGCAAACTTCTTTTCATACTGTCGTTTCAGATATTTCCATTGCGCTTGGCGAAAAGAAGGCCATCCTTCAAAAGCAAATTCCCTGAACCATCCCGGAGGTATTTTCTTAGCCATCAATGCCGCTTCCAAAGAAAAGGTGCCTGTGCCGCACATTGGGTCCATTAAGGGTTTATCTCCTTTATAACCCGCTAGCAATAACGCTGCCGCTGCAATGGTTTCACGAAGCGGTGCCTTACCGGGGTGTTTTTTTAAACCCCGCTTGTGAAGGTGGTCGCCACTGCTGTCAATCGAAATGGTGAAGCAGTCATCTATACCGCGCACATATATTGTTTGTGACAGGTATGGTAATGTATCAGTGGGTTCCATAAACTCAGAACTTTTTTTGCGGCCTTCTATGACTCTTAAGGCCCGCTTAGATATCGCCTCGGTATGATGGAGCTTGCAATGCCGGGTTGTGACATGAATCTGCGGGACCTGATCGATCCTCAAAAATAATTCCCAGGCTATATCTGAGAGGTTTTTTTGAAGCTGACTGAAGCTGGTTGCGGTAACAGTATCAATTCGCATTAAAATGCGGTTGGCCGTGCGTAGGTTCAAGTTGGCAAGGTAACAGTCGTGCAACCGCCCTTTAAACGAAACTCCTCCGGTAACCGCAGTCGCCGTTAATCTGTTCGGCACTAAAGTGCGCAGTTCCTTCAAACATAGCTTTTCAAAGCCCGGTGCGGTTGCCACAAAAAAATCGCGGCGACGCCCGATCACATGCCGTTTAATTCGTTTGGTTAGTGGAGATTCCGAAGACATACTTAAAGCATCAAGGTTTACCTTATTGGCCTGATATCCATAGCAGGATTGATTGATTTTAGGTCGGGTATCCAGTGTTCAATGTATAGCATATGAGACCACTGCATGTCCTAAACTATTTATGAGTGAACCCAAACGCAGATATACAGGCAAATTTGTTTTGTCTTAAACTACTCAACTTCACATCAAAGGCACTGGACACTAAAAGTCGACGGTCATATTTTGGTGATGGGAATCATAAAGAAGTTGGATTGACTTTGCAGTCGGTTTCCTGTATCAGAGATCCTATTAATTTTGCACTCAGAGAAGGAGGAAATAATGGCAGGAATCAATAAGGTGATCTTGATCGGTCGGCTGGGAAGTGATCCGGAAGTCCGATATACACCGAGTGGTGTTGCAGTTGCCAACTTCAGCATTGCAACTTCAGAGGAATGGAAAGATAAGGACTCCGGTGAAAGAAGGGAACGCACCGAATGGCATCGTATCGTCGCCTGGCGAAGGCTCGGTGAAATTTGCGGGGAATATCTTTCCAAGGGCAAACAGGTATATATTGAGGGCCGACTCCAGACGCGGGATTGGGAAGACCGGGACGGTAACAAAAGATATACGACTGAAATAGTTGCTTCTGACGTTCAGTTTCTCGGCACCAGGGATAGTTCTGAACCTGCAAGGCCTCGGGGGTCATCGTCAATGGATATTCAGGGAATGCCGCCGCAAGGTCCCGGTGACGATGATATTCCTTTTTAAACTGCTATCTTCTGAACACAGCATCTCTTGAACAAGGCCAACTACAAGATCAGGTAGTTGGCCAATATATCCATAGTCATCACTGCTCCAGAACTTCCCTCAGGTACCGGCCAGTATAGCTTGCAGCATTTTTTGCTATTTTTTCGGGAGCCCCTTGGGCGACGATTCGGCCGCCACCATGGCCGCCTTCAGGGCCTAAATCAATGATCCAGTCTGCGGTTTTGATCACATCCAGGTTGTGTTCAATGACGATGACGGTGTTACCCGCTTTTTTCAAGCGCTGCAGCACGGCCAGAAGCATTTGGATATCCTGAAAATGAAGACCGGTGGTGGGTTCGTCCAGGATGTAGAGGGTGCGCCCAGTGCCGGTTTTCGCCAATTCGCGTGCCAGTTTGATGCGTTGGGCTTCGCCGCCCGAAAGGGTGGTGGCCGATTGACCGAGTTTGATATAGCCCAGGCCCACATCCATGAGGGTGTCAAGAATACTACGGATTTTGCGGTGATTTACGAACAACTCGCGGGCCTGGCGTACAGAGAGATCGAGCACATCGGCGATGGTGTGGCCTTTGAAGGTCACTTCAAGGGTGGCGTCGTTGAATCGCCTTCCCCGGCAGGCTTCGCAGGGCACGAAAACGTCGGCTAAAAAATGCATCTCCACCCTGATATGACCGTCTCCGTGACAGGCTTCGCAACGTCCGCCTTTGACATTGAAAGAGAAACGGCCCTTTCGGTAGCCCCGCATTTTGGATTCGGGCAGCAGAGCAAACAAATCCCGGATGTGATCGAAGACCTTGGTGTAGGTGGCCGGATTGCTGCGGGGGGTGCGTCCGATGGCCTTCTGATCGATGTTGATCACCTTGTCGAGATGGGCGAGGCCTTCGATGCGATCATGGCGGCCCACTTCCAATTGGGTGTTGTGCAAACGGCGGGCCAGGGCCGGGTATAGAATTTGATTGATCAGGGTGGATTTGCCCGCCCCGGAAACCCCGGTTACGGCTACCAGCAGTCCTAAAGGAATCCGAACATCGATATGGACCAGATTGTTTTCGGCGGCCTTGCGGACGACGATCCAGCGGTTGCCGGCACCGCGCGGGGTGCAGCGTTTCCTGGGGATCTCGATGGCAGCCTTGCCGCTCAGATAACGACCGGTGAGGGACTGTTTGTCGCGGCGGATTTGCCGGAAGGTGCCTTGGCTGACGACTTGTCCGCCCAGCAGTCCGGCGCCGGGTCCCATGTCCACGATCCAGTCGGACGTGGCCATGGTTTCACGGTCGTGTTCGATGACGATCAGGGAGTTGCCGATATCGCGCAGATGACACAAGGTTTTCAATAGTTTGATGTTGTCACGCTGGTGCAGACCGATGGAGGGCTCGTCTAGGATGTACAATACGCCGGTTAGTTCGGAACCTACCTGGGAGGCGAGGCGGATCCGCTGGGATTCGCCGCCGGAAAGGGTGGGACCTTTTCTGGAGAGGGTCAGGTAGTCGAGGCCGACGTTAATCAGAAAACCCAGGCGGCTGACGATTTCCTTGATCAATTCCTCGGCAATCAATTTGCGATTGCCGTGCAGGCTTAACCGGGTCAAAAAGCTGTGGGCCTGATGAATGGTCATGTTGGTAACATCGATAATCGACTGGTCGGCGATACGCACGTGCAGGACTTCAGGTTTGAGCCGGCGGCCATTGCATTGTCGGCATGGCTGAGCGGACATGAATCCGGCATAGTATTTTTTTTGATGTTCCGACTGGGTCTGACGATAACGGCGCATCATGGTGTTTAGCAGTCCCTCCCATGCCAGGGTCACCTTACCCTGGATTTTCTCCGAGTCCCAGTCGACGATCATCTCCCGACCGTTGGATCCCTGCAACAGGATACGCTGCTGCTTTTTTGGAAGTCGATTCCAAGGGGTGTCGAAATCGAGTCCCCATTGCGCCTCCATGGCCAATAGTTGCCGGCCTCCCCAGGAGCCGTTACGGTTTTTGTTCTTGTTGAAGTAGTTACGCCACGGGACAATGGCACCCTGGCGGATGGAGAGATGTTTGTCCGGGATCAGTTTGTCGATATCCATACTCAATTGGCTGCCGATGCCATTACATTCCGGACACATGCCCATCGGAGAGTTAAATGAAAAAAGTGCCGGTTGCAATTCTGGATAAGCCTTGCCGCAGCATGTGCGGGCCTCGCTCATCAGCAGCTCTTGTCCCTCCAGCACGTGTACGATCAATTGACCTTGGCCCATTTTTAAGGTGGTCTCTACTGAATCGGTAAGGCGTTTGCGAAAGGCCTTTGACGGTCTGATAATCAGCCGGTCCACCACCACTTCAATGGTGTGCTTTTTGTGTTTGGCCAGGCGTTGTACGTCCTCGATGGCCTGGACAACGCCGTCAATGCGTACCCGCGCGTAACCCTCTTTGATCAGTGCATTGAGCCGGTCGCGATGCTCGCCCTTGCGGTTCTCAACGATGGGGGCCAGCAGCAGGATTTTGGTATTGGGCGCAAAGGCTGCGATCTGGTCAACCATTTGCTGTGCATTACCGTGGCCCACATGTCGGCCGCAGCCAATGCAGAATTGCTCGCCGATACGCGCGAACAATACACGCAAATAGTCATACACCTCGGTGATGGTGCCCACTGTGGAACGGGGATTTTTGCTGGCGGCTTTCTGCTCGATGGAGATGGTGGGCGACAACCCGCGAATGGTATCGTATTTGGGTTTTTCCATTTGTCCGATGAACTGGCGGGCATAGGCGGACAGCGATTCCACATACCGTCGCTGTCCTTCGGCGAAAATGGTATCGAAGGCCAGGCTCGATTTGCCCGATCCGGAGACACCGGTGATAACTACCAGCTTTTTCTTGGGCAGGGTGACATTGATGGATTTAAGGTTGTGCTCCCTGGCACCGCGCACCTCGATGACATCCAACTCCCTGGTGAGACGTCTTCCTCGGCGTGGTCTTTTTTGAGATGTCGGTGGTTTTTTCGGGGGCATGAATGGACAGGTCCTGCCTTTTTGCAACTTGATATCTAATGAGGTCTCCAACGGTAACTACAGCGGCAAGATATAGCATGGAACTGAGCATTTATCCACAAGGGGTTATCATGGAGAAGAAAATAATTTCCAGATCCTAAAATGTCCTTTTGCCTATTTCACACCGGGTAGAGTTTGAGAAGCCGAGCAGGGAGTTTATCATCAAAGGACTGATAGGTCTGGAGCCACAACAGATAGTTGCCGGACTGGTAGACATAATGTCCGGCACCCAAACCGAGGGCAAAGTAAACCGGCTTGGAGTATGTGGTTAACTGCCTTAAATGAGAAAACGGCCCCTTATTGACAGCGGCCATTTTTTTCATCATTAATTCAAACGCTTTTTTAGCCAGCTTATGATCGACATAATAAGAAATATATAAGAGATCTTTCTGCTCCGTGCCGTATTCGACTATCACATTGGCATCGGCGGCGACTG
>JAAUYD010061867.1_pt1 | contig 29524 bp, 18 predicted proteins | sample 7278101 | NCBI WGS metagenome assembly JAAUYD01 (sample SAMN14350128, study PRJNA611818) | marine sediment metagenome | isolation source: surface marine sediment (0.6m) | place: French Polynesia: Moorea | collected 2018-08
GAGTGATTGATCATATCGATCAACCTTGGCTATTTATTATTCCCCCGTCGGAAAATAATAAACCCCCCAATGAGAATCATCGAAGTTACAATGACCCATCCGTATCCCAGCCATCCAAATTGAGACATTAGTAAAAATGCCCCCATCAAGATTAACAGAAGGGCCACCAGCCGGTTTTGGCCGGTCGCCTCATACAGCTGCTCAAACATCCGCTCAACCGTTTCCACAATATCGTTCAGATTGTTTTTTACAATCTCACCAAGAGGGAGTGAGACATCTTCTTCAAACGGAATCAAAACAGCCAGTACCACATAGAGGGCGGTCCCTAAACCGCTAGCCAGGCTCAACAAAATAAATGCCAACCGCACCCAGGTCACGTCAATGGCAATATATCGCGCCAACCCGGAACAGACACCGGAAATCGTACGGGTTTCACGGTTTCGTGTTAGTGTTGTCATCTTTCTAGAATCCCCTTTAACATTGCCGATTTTTCAAAAACCTGTACGCACCGAGCATCTTTGAGTTGCAATAATTATCATCAAACGATTAAAACTTGTTTTAAATTAACAATCAAATTTATTAATTTTTTTATTTTGATTTTGATCGAATACGATCTGAGTTTTGCCTACCCCTCCAAAAGAAGTATAATCCTGTAAAATCTTAATGGATTATAAAAAAAACAAATGGAAGTAGAGCAAACAAAAGATTTGAGCCTTTTCTTAGATCAACTCTCAGAGTACGATTTTAGTCTACGCATCCCAGAAGCGGGTGAACTTTATACCGGAACAGTTGTTTCAAAAACCAATGATGCAATTTTGGTTGATATCGGCGCAAAATCTGAAGGTATGATTGACCGTCGAGAAATTGAGCAACTTTCTCCAGAACAAAAAAATGATCTCGCCGAAGGGAATGAGATCAAGGTAGTTGTCATCACTCCTGAAGATCGCAACGGCAACATTATTTTATCCTATACCAAAGCGATGGAAGATGTTGATTGGGTCCGCGCTGAAGAACTGCTGGAATCTGGTGAAGTTTTTTCCAGTGAAGTTATCGGGTTTAACCGTGGCGGGCTGCTGGCCCGTTTAGGAACTTTGCGAGCCTTTATCCCGGTTTCTCACGTCGGCTTTTCTGTTGAAGATAGCACTGAATTTGAGAAATTAATTGGCGATCAACTACCGGTAAAAGTTTTAGAAGTGAATCGCAACAAGCGTCGCTTGATTTTGAGTGCTCGAGAGACGATGCAAAAACAGCGTGCGGAGAAAAAGCGTGAAGCTTTATCGACGCTGACTGAAGGGGACAAGATTAAAGGCCCCATCGTCAATATCGAGTCATTTGGCTTGTTTGTTGATCTAGATGGCATTCAAGGTTTGGTCCATCTTTCTGAAGTAAGCTGGCAAAGGATCGATAATTTAAAGAAGCATTTCCAGCAAGGTCAGGAAGTTGAGGTGTTGATTCTCCAAATCGATGAGGAGAAGGCGCGTGTCTCTTTAAGCATGAAGCGCCTGGAAGTTGATCCCTGGGATGAAATCGAAAAATATTACCGCATTGGTCAATTGATTGAAGTCTCAATTACTAAAGTGGTTCCGTTTGGTGCCTTTGCCCGACTCAATGGGGAGTTTGAATTAGAAGGGCTTATCCATATTTCGGAATTAGCTGACCATCACGTCCAGCATCCACATGAAGTGATTAAAGCCAACGACACGATGGTTGTCCGCATCATCAAGATCAACAACGACAAACGGCAAATCGGTTTGAGTCTAAAGCAGGTTTCCTCCTCCGAATTCATCGATGTCGATCTCGAGCAATCTTAACCATAACATTAAGAATAATTGTGCATAATATCAGAACTTCCTAATTAAAACGGAATGCTAACGGCGTTTTCATTTAATTGGAAGTAGAATGCGTTCAGTCAAATGGGGAAAAGTCATTATTTGAAATATAAGTAATGGCTCTATGAGTGTAAACTTTCTGAAGATTGATGCGTCTTTTACAATAAGTGAGACACACGGTCTATTGAAATTGGCGTCGTTTTCATGTAAATATTCAAGAATGCATCATGTCAAGGCGTCAGTATGGTTAACAAATTCGAGGTAAACCTGTGAACTCAAAAAATTGGGAAAGATTTACCCAGCGCGCACGTCGAGTTCTAAGCTTAGCTCAAGAAGAAGCGGAGCGCTTAAATCATAATTACATTGGAAGTGAGCATTTGCTCATCGGCCTACTTCGAGAAGAAGGTGGCGTTGCCGGCCGGGTTCTGCGTGAAGTGGGCCTGGAGGTGAGCCGGGTACAGGCCATGGTAGAACGGATGGTTGGTACCGGTACCCGCACGCCATTTACTAAAATCGAATTGGCACCAACTACCAAACGCGTGTTAGAACTCGCTGTCGAAGAAGCGCGCCGTATGGGGCAGCATTACATCAGCACCGAACACCTTCTTTTGGGGTTGGCTCGACAAAATGACGGCACGGTTTCCGACATCCTCAAGAAATTTGGGGTGACCACCGAGCAAATTCGCCGCCAAACCCGGCGCATGCTCAAGGAAAGCCCGGTTCCCTCCAGCGAACAAGCACCCTCCCGCCGCCAGCGTAGCAAAGAAAAAAGCAAAACGCCGATGGTTGATCAATTGGCCACGGATTTAACGGCCCTGGCTGAGGAAAGCAAGCTTGATCCGGTAATCGGCCGCCAAATGGAAATTGAGCGGGTGATTCAGATTCTGGCTCGACGCACCAAAAATAATCCGGCTTTAATCGGAGAACCCGGCGTCGGTAAAACAGCCATTGTCGAAGGATTGGCCCAACGCGTGGTCAGCGGCCGCGTGCCCGAAGTTTTACAAGACAAGCGCGTCTTGCAGCTCGACGTCGGCAGTCTTGTAGCCGGCACGATGTATCGGGGCCAATTTGAGGAGCGCCTCAAAAGGGTGATCGAAGAACTCAAGTCAAGCGACGCGATTCTTTTTATCGATGAAGTGCATATGCTGGTTGGTGCCGGTTCGGCCGGCAGCTCCGTAGATGCCGCCAATATCCTCAAACCGGCGCTGGCTCGCGGTGAGTTACAAACGATCGGGGCCACCACGCTGGAAGAGTATCGCAAATATATCGAAAGTGATGCCGCTTTAGAACGTCGTTTCCAACCGATCAACGTTGATGAACCCACACCGGAGGAAGCGGTCAAAATTTTGGAAGGGGTTAAAGGAGCTTACGAACAGCACCACAACCTCGAAATCACCTCTGAAGCGGTAGAAGCGGCCGTTAAGCTGTCAACCCGGTACGTCACGGAACGGTTCCTGCCGGATAAGGCTATCGACCTGATCGATGAATCGGCCTCCCGAGTGCGCATGTACCGCGCCCCGCAAATGGCTGATATCAATGTCGTGTATGAAAACCTGCGCGATCTCCGCCTTAAACGAGAAATCGCCCTCGATGAGGGCCGCTTTGACGACGCGGCCTCCCTGCGGGAAGAAGAAGAAGCGCTGCAGCGCAGCCTCGATGAAATGCGAGCTGGCTCACAAGGGTACAATTTATCGGTTACCCCCACCGACATCGCTGAAGTGGTTTCGATGTGGACCGGGATCCCGATCCTGCAGCTAACTGAAGAAGAATCCGCCCGCTTGCTTCGTATGGAAGAAGATTTGGCGGACAACATCGTTGGTCAAAAAGAAGCGATTAAGTCAATCTCCAAAGCGGTTCGTCGAGCACGGGCCGGGTTGAAAAACCCGCGTCGGCCGATCGGGTCCTTTATTTTCCTGGGCCCCACCGGGGTCGGGAAAACCGAGCTGACCAAAGCGCTGGCCGAATTCCTTTTTGGAACGCCGGACGCCCTCATACAGCTCGATATGTCTGAGTTTATGGAGCGGCACAACGTGTCCCGTCTGGTAGGGTCCCCTCCAGGGTATGTGGGTTACGAGGATGCCGGTCAGCTCACCGAATCAATCCGCCGCCGGCCGTATTCGATCGTCGTCTTTGACGAAATCGAAAAAGCCCATCCGGAAACGTTTAACATTCTTCTGCAAATTATGGAAGAAGGTCAACTTTCCGATGCTAAGGGGCAAAAAGTCGATTTCCGCAATGCGATTATTATCATGACCTCCAATGTGGGGGCATCAGCGATCAAGCGCCAGCCCAATATTGGCTTCTCCTTCCAGCAAGACACGTCCATTCAGGAAGAGCAAGAGTATGCTGACATGCAGAAGAAGCTGATGGAAGAGTTAAAGCGGGCGTTCCGGCCGGAATTTCTCAACCGCGTCGACAGCGTTATCGTTTTCCACCAGCTCTCAAAAGAGCACATCCGGTCTATCGTCGACATCATCCTGGTCGAATTAAACGAGCGACTGGAAGAGTACGAGATTTTCCTGACGGCCACTGATGCCGCCAAAGATTGGCTAGCAGAAGAAGGATACGACGCCGAATACGGTGCCCGACCCCTGCGACGACTGATCCAAACGGAAATTGAGGATCTTCTGTCTGACGAAATGTTGGCTGGAAAGATCCGCAACGGCGCAAAAGTTGAAGCCGATCTCAAAGATGATAAAATGACGATTCGCGTGCTTGAGCAGCCGGAAGAAGAAGTTTCCGAAGAGGCAATGCCCACGCTGTAAGGCCCAAATACTGAAAGCAAAAAGCCCTTGGAATCAAGGGCTTTTTTTTATTTAAGAAAAATTGGGTGGGAAATTAGGTAAGTTACAAAAAGTTTTCTGAAGAAGGAGTTCGCAGATTAGGGAGAGAAATCTGTGAAAATCCGTGGTAATCCGTGGCTTTTTTAACAATTCTATTTGTTAACTGCTTAACTAAAAATGGAATCTACGAATCTGGAATTATTAGCACCTGGCCTGGATAAATTCGATCAATATCGTCAATCGTTAACCGATTGACCTGAATCAAATCATCAAGCTCGACCCCATACTCCGTAGCAATTTCACCCAACGTATCCCCTCGAACAACCGTATACGTTCGCGTATCATCCGTGATAACCGGCCCGGAGGTACTGGTACCCGGCCTCGCGGCCGATGTTGGAGCTCCCGAAATGACCTCTTGCGCATCAGGCGTAAATGTCGGGGGCAAACCCACGCTGCCTCCTCGTGGAGAATCACCAGGGGCGGGCGTGCCGTCTGGTGCGAGCTGCACCGCGGCGGTGGGCAGCTCAACCGGAATTTCAAAGGCATTTTCCTCACCAGATGAACCACAACCGGTTAAAAACAGTGAGGCAACTGCTCCCAATATCAACCATTTACGCATTGTATCCTTCCTTATTGGGTTTGCTTGCTGGCGGATCTATTTCCGCGGGTTGAGACCCCAAACGCGTTGCCGCCACAGCCAACCCCAACAACATCCAGTAGGCGGTCACCGCATGTAAAAATTCTAAGTTGAATAAATAATGGTCAAAAACCCCAGCAATTAAGCCACCAAAGACCGCACCGTGCAGCCCTAACCAGACAGCATCTTTCTCCGGCTGAGTTTTAAAATCATGGCGGTTGATAAACGCATAACCAAATACCGTGACCATCACGGCCACGAAGGCCAACAAACCGAGAAATCCCATCTGTTGACCGATAGTCAAGTATACCATAGCCACACCCAGATACAGATCCACATCGGGTGACCCGGCAAATCCCACGCCAAAGAGCGGATAGCGCTGAACCAGGCTCAGGGCATCGCGATATTCGCCAAAGCGCATCTGGGTGGCCAAATCTTCCCCTCTGAATCCGGCCAGCAGGCGGTCGATATAGGCCTCGCCCAATCCGATGGTTAGAGCGACAGCGAGCAATATGATGCCAGTCAGGGCCAGGGCAGGAATATATTGGCGATAGCGCACCAGGGCGATAAATCCCACGGCAGCGATAAGAGCCACAAAAGCCCCACGTGAAAATGTCAGAAGCAAAGCCAACGAAATGATGCCAAATAAAACGTAGACAAACCACCGTGGCCAATTCGGCTTCTTCGAAAGAAGTTGGGGGGCGGTGACTGCACCAATCAAGACCAGCAATCCCCCGTAAACGTTGGGATCAACCGATGTGCCGATGGCGCGTTCCGAAAGCTCTGGGTTTTCCTCAATGTAGCGGATCACAAAGCCACCGGGATACCCCAGGCGAGATAAGACATTTAAAATGTCGTTGGCGATTTCATCAGGGAGAAGCCAGAAACCGATACCAATCGCGGCCGCGGCCGTTCCAAATAAGATAAAGGCGCGAACCAACCTTTCGAGCTTGTACCAGGTTCGGCAATAATCGATGATCAAGATCACAAAGGACAGGCTCAAAATTAGTTCGGCAAATTTTCGCAAAAGTTGAGAAGTTAACGGACCGTTGCTCATGCCAAACACGAAGGCAAATATGGCTACTAAAACAAAAACTAGCAGCGGAATGGTCACAGGCGAGGTGATAATTTCGTTTTGCCGGCCGGTGACCAATCGCAACAGCCAAACCCCAAAAACCGCCCCCAACGCCAAATCTAAAAAGGTGGGGGTAATAACGATTTTGAAAGGCAGTGTCGCAAAAGGGAGCAGGCAGATAACCCCAATAACCCCCCAGAAACCGATTTCAATATCCCGCAAGATAATTAAAGCAGCGATAATGGCTACTATCACGCCGGCGGAAATAATCGGCCCGCCAAACGCCATCATGATTCCGGCGGCGGTGGCAATTAAGCCAAATAGGAGTCCGATGCCGATAGGCGATTGGGTCCAGCTATAAGGATCGCTTAATTGATCGATAGTTTCACGCATAAATCCCATAAGTAAATTTTGACCTGATTAAGTTGTTTTAGTCAACCCTGACCATAGTCAGGTTTAAAAAATCGTCGGTTAACCGCCCTTCGGCCGTCACCCGCTGTAAATTGTCAAACCCGTTTTCTTCGGTAAATTGATATATCCCTATACGAATAGGGTAAATTTCGGCCGGCGTCCCAGGGTCCATAGCCAGAACCATCTCAACCGGATAGATTTGATCTGCCGACCATTGGGACGTGGGCTGCCCCAAATCGGCCGCCGCCCAGCGGGTCGTGTCTTCACCAACCACCTGGGCAAAAAAAGTAAAATCGATATCCGTTTGACCTAAAAGCCGCCAGTAAGTGGTCAAACCCACTTCATTACCGGCCGTGAGCCGCCGGGGAGAGAGCTCAAAACCCACCAGTTCAAATTGATTTTCAAAATTGACCGCGACCGGGTTTGGATTTTCATCGGCCGCGGCCTGGAGAGGCACCGTTTGCAGCTCAATCGTTTCCCGGCCGTCCAGTAACGGCAAACGCTCTCCCGCCTCAAATTGATACACTCCGACCATTAAACTCAATTCTGCCGGCGTCACAACCGTCTCCGGGATTTGAACAGCATATTGATTGACCACGCGATCGCCTGGAACCATAAAAGTGGTGCCGATCAACCCTTGCCCCAAATACATATCGCGTTGGGCAATGGGCACCCCCAATACCGGGTCATTTAAGTGCACAAATATCGACCAATTTTCCTCCATGGGTGCCAGGGCAACCCACTCTAGCCAGATCGTAGCTCGCTCACCCGGCCGAGCGGCAGGCAAATCGACCTCAAACCCCGCCAGCCGCAGCTTATCGTCAAATTGGCCGAGGTCCGGATCGAGGCAGTGCTCCAAGGTACAGCCGGCCGTTCCCGGATCGCTCACTCGCTCAATTTGAGGTTGGTAGGCAGGTCGAATAAATAAAACTGGTGAAACGGCCGCCAAAAACAGCAGCACACCCACCGGCACGGCCACCACAACATTTGCGATCTTTTGCGGCAGCCAGGCGGCCAATCCACCAATCCACAACACGCTGAGAGTTGATATCCCGGTAAAAACCAGCCTGCCCTGTGAAGACCATGTGGTTGTGGCCCACTGCACCAGCCCATAGATAATCGCCACCGAGAACAAGGTGCAAACGACGGCCGCAAATCGATTGGCAACGAGATCAAAAAGCCAGCTGATGAAGCGCAAAATAGCCGGGTTATGCGCACTTTTTTGCACCGCTTGATTGCCCTGGCGAAATTGCTGAATCGCCAACAGCAGGCCACCCGGCAGCGCCAGCACGACCAATCCGTTTAAAAACAGATAGGACCAGGTCCACATCGGCACATTAACACCACCAAACAATCCCCAATAGGCCAGCATAAATCCCCAACGCTCGTCCCAAAGTTGAGCTATTGAAGCAGCGGTCTCTCGCTCTCCCAAAACGGCGATAAAGGCGCTCCATCCCAATAAATCACCGTACAGCTCGATATTGCGCCAATACCACCAGCCGGCGATCAAGACGATGGGGACAAAAAGAAGGGCAAAATCGGCCGCGGCTCTGGCGAGCACCTGCAATAATCGGCCGTATGTGAGCGGCACCTGACGGCTGCGAACCCACTCCCAAATGACAAACGTGCCAAACGCCAGGGGAATGAGGCCGATCGTGCCCTGCTTGGTCAAAACCGCCAAACCAATGACGATCCCGATCCGTACCACCGCCCAAACCGGCCGGGGTTGATCCGGCCAGCGGGTCACGAGTCGAATCAGCAGCAGCACGCCCAATGACGCCAGGGGAATAGCCAGATTGTCATTATTGACCGCCCCGCTGATAAACAAAAACATGGGGGTAAAAGCGTTGGCCGCCGCCGCCCCCAAAGCGATTTCCGGTCTGTTTGGAAAAAATTCCTTGCCGATTAAATAGGTCAAAACCACCGTGCCCGCCCCCATCACAACAGATGCCAGACGGACAATGCGGATGGCCAGCAAGGTGCCCTGCCAGGGGTTAAATGACGGGTCGTGGACGGCCAGATTGATGTTACCATCAGCCGTGATGACGCCGTTGTCCACGTGCGGATTCAGCCAGCGCACCGTTTCCATATCGGCCGTGTCGATCCAAAAGGTCAGAGCGGCTCCCACATAATAGTAAAGCGGCGGTTGACTGGCCTCCTGCTTCCACGGACCGGCTAGAGCCGGATCGTAAACCTGAACCGGTAAGGGGTTGCCATCGGCCAAATGGCGAATCATCGGGTAATGCCACAGCTCATCGGAGGCCTCAAAAGCCGGGGTGACCAGCGCATACATCACTCCCAAAATCAGGAAAATCAGCAATATCAGCTGAATAATTCTTTGCTCAAACCTGTCAATCATCGGGAGAAAATTGTACCCCCCCAGGCTCATCTCGTCACCTATGGCTGTTCGGCGGTTAATATACGTTTGTCTGGTGGAACGGTGCTCTCAAAATCGTTGTCAAACCACCTTACTCAATCGATTCTTTGTCAGCGGCTCCAAAGACCGCACCTTCATACGGCCGCAGCTCAAATACCCCGGAAACAGCTTGCCGGGTTCGGTCAACGGCCGTGGACAGCAAAAGGGTCAACGGCCGTTCAAGATCAACGGAAATCCTTTTTCCACTAAAATTAAGGGCCACAATTTTTTCATCCTCTCCGTGCCAGCGGCGGAAAAGAAACACGTGCGGATCATCGCTAAGCGATTCGTATTCACCAATCGATAATGCAGCTGACCCCCGTCGAAGGTAGAGCAATTGTTTGACCAGGTTCAATTGAGAGGAGGGATCAGCCGTTTGGGCGGTCACATTGCGCACCTGATACTCATCCTCAACCGGCAGCCACGGCTCAACCCGACTAAATCCGGCATGCGGGGTGTCATCCCACTGCATCGGCGTTCGGGCTACATCTCGCGACCGGCCGGCACCCAACCCTTTTGCCTGTGGATCTTGCACCTTTTCGGGAGGAATATCGACATTTTTGATCCCCAACTCGTCTCCGTAATAAAAAGTGGGCGTGCCGCGCAGCGTCAGCAGCATCATGATGGCCGCTCTCGCTCGGGGGCCAAACCGCGTGGCCAATCGAATCCGATCGTGGTTGCCCAACACATAATTGGGCCAACCCCCGGCCGGAATGGCTGCTTCCAAATCGTTGACCTTCTGACGGGCCTCTGCGGCCGTTTCCCACGGTTCATCCATCAGCCGGAAATTGAACGGCATGTGAATCTCATCGAGGTTTTCCCCATAATACCTGGCCCAACGGTCGAGTGGCCCCCATAACTCTCCAATGATCACGCGGTCGCCATCATACCGGTCAAAAATTTGCCGCATCTCTTTTAAGATAGGATGAACGTCATCCTGATCCAGATTATAAAGTGATTGCGTTCGCCCCATGACATCATTTGGGTGAAGCTCGGTCAGGTTAACGTTTGGGTTGACGGGATTATCGCGCAGCATCTCGTCCTTGATAATTAATCCAATCACATCCATGCGGAACCCATCGACCCCGCGATCGAGCCAAAATCGAATCGCGTCAAAAAGCGCTTCTTTTACGGCCGGATTGCGCCAGTTTAATTCAGGCTGCTCCGGTACAAACTGGTGCAAATAATATTGACCGGTATGTTCATCTAGCGTCCACGCCGGCCCGCCCATAAAAGATCCCCAATTGTTCGGAGGGGACCCATCCGCTTTGGGGTCGCGCCAAATGTACCAATCACGCTGAGGGTTATCTTTGGAAGAGCGAGAAGCGATAAACCAGGGGTGTTGGTCCGATGAATGGTTGGGAACGTAATCGATAATCACCTTGATTCCGCGCTGATGGGCAGCGGCGAGCAGGCGATCAAAGGTGTCAAGATCGCCAAATAAAGGGTCAACATCGCAATAATCTGAAACGTCATACCCGTGGTCTTTCATCGGTGATTTGAAAAACGGGCTAATCCAAATGGCATCAAACCCGAGCGAATCACGGGTGCCATCATTTAAATAATCAAGACGCTCGATAATTCCCTGCAAATCTCCTATGCCATTGCCGCTGCTGTCTTGAAAGCTGCGGGGGTAAATTTGGTAGATTACGGCCGACTGCCACCATTTGTACGACATCGCTCATCCTTCTTTTTATTTTTGAATCAATTAGGGAGAGTTAAGTGGTCCGTTTCCTAAAAACTAAAAAGCCACAGATTATCACAGATTAACACCGATTTCTCCCTTCAATCCTTCGGCTACAGTCAGGACAGGTTCTGTGAAAATCCGTGTAAATCTGTGGCTAAAATTATTTATGAGATGAAGCACTTAACGCACAAATTTTACCGAGGCCAAATCTATTGATGAAGCCGCGAATTTACGGAATGGTATCAGAAGTCACCGCGGATTTCACAGAGAAAAATCTGAATTCATCCGTGCCCTCCGCGGCTAACTTCCGGCAATCGATCTAAATCAAACTGCAGCTTCACGCAGCACCTTTTCAAACAGATGCGTTTCGCGGACAACGTGCATCCCGGCTTTGACATATAAATCAGTGGCTCCGGTTCTGTTCGAGGCATCCACACCAAGCTCGACCGCCTTGAACTGGGGCCGGCGGGAAAAGATGGCAAAGCTGTGATCCAACAATACACGCCCAATCCCCTGGCGGCGATACGGCCGCAGCACCCCTAAACTCCCCACATGCCCGACTTCAGGATCTTCATCGGACAGCGGGTAGCCCAACAGCGCGCCCAAAACCTCTCCATCTCTGTGAGCCACAAGCCAAAGCGAGGGATCAAAATTCGGATCGTTTAATCGGTGATCGAGAATCTTTCGCAGTTCATCTTCGGTTTTTTCTTCGTGGTTAAAATGGTCTTTAAACGATTCTTCGATCGTATTTAACATCGTCCACGCATCTCCAAATGTATTCAGATCCTCAATCGTCAACCCTTCAGGGACTTTGACATTCGGGCGTGGGCCGTTTAAATCAAGACGCATCGTAAAGTAGGTGCGAATAAATTCCAGCCCACAGGATTCCATCAATTTTTCGGCGGGTTTATAGCCCCCAGACACGGCCGCCTGAAATCCAAATCGGGTCCCGGAAGGCAGGCGATTAAGGGTCTTTTTCGCCCGATCTTCAGCCCAGGTCATCATTGACGTCCCAATTCCTCGATTGGCAAAATCCGGATGGGTCGCCCCCAGAACAAAGGCCGCAACGGGCGCGTCACCGGTATCCCAAACTTCCGCATAACCGGCCAAGCGGTTTTCTGGCGAAATGACCATCAACGAAGATCCCGGTAGATCAAAATCTGGGGTTGTCCATTCCCTTTTGCACTCATCAACGCTAAAGGGCTCAATGCCGGTTGTTTCTTTTGCCTCCGCATTGAGGAGATCGGTCACAATTTGCATATCATCCATCGCGGCCGGGCGCGTTTTAAACCCGACTGGTAAATCTGTATCGATGGCTGCGGTTTTTTCTACATTCATTTAAACATGTCCAATTAGGTAAGTTACAAAAAGCTTTCTGAGGAATGTGTCCGCAGATTACGCAGATTAGAGAGAGAAATCTGTGAAAATCCGTGTTAATCCGTGGCTTTTTTTAACAACTTTTTTTGTAAACTACTTAAAATTTGGATCCCTTTATAATTTCTGTTTGACGGATCGGCCGGTGGGGGCGCACGATGCTGCACCCCTACCAACCTGTCTGGAACCCAATTAAATCACTGCAAATTTTGCGGCCAGATGCGCATCAGATACTGATCCGCCGTCTGTCCGGCCGCAAATACCCCTTCCCACGTCGCCAAAGCCAGTAAAAATTGTTCGGTGGTCAGATATCTCTGGCGTTTAGGCATCGGTGGCGGCTGGACCTGTAAACTGCGCTTGACCACCCGCTGGCAAACATTTTGCCACGCCTGAAGGGCGGCTAAAAATTGTTCGTTATCAACGTGTTCTTCTCGTGTTGGTATTTCCGGTAACACGATGGTTGTTTGGATCATGAATAGTTCCTTAGCTGATTAGCCCGGCCCTGTGGGCCTTTTAGCACGGTGCTGCGCACCTGTCAGCTCGGCGCTGTCGCGCCTCTTAGCTGATAGCTGAAAGCCGCAAAGCGGCGGGCTGAAGGCCAATAAGGCCGACCTAAAAGGCCGTCAGGCCGCGCTACTAAAGCGGCGTACCAATCGGCATGATGTCCTTGGCACCAAAACCGATATGAACTGTAAACCAGCTCCACGGTGCATAATCTGTCGTGATATCTTTCTCTTTCATTGATCTCAATCCTCCCAATGCCCACTGGATTTCCAGCGTACCGGCCCAAAAACGGGCTCGATCGATCTGATCGGCCGCGGCCGGATACACGTCAGCCAGCTGGCGCACAAACGATTCACCATACTGGTAAAGCAAGCAGCCAAGGTCACAGGCCGGGTCCCCCCATCCGGCCGTGCCAAAATCAATCACGCCAACAATTGATTTGGCTTGATCGTCAAACAGCATATGATACGTTCCGATATCGCCATTCATAAGAACCGGGTTGTATTCCATAAATTCCGGTTGATCGACCACATATGAGAAGTGGTCATCTACCCATGCTTGAGCATGGTGAGGCAGCAGCGGATAGAGCATTTTTCGCGCTCTCCAGTACAACGTTTCCCAATCCTGCTGCGTCCGTACCGTGAGCGAAGGGCCGATCCCCTCGTCTGAAACTTCTCGTGCTGACGGCGAAATGCGGTGCATGACCGCTAACATTTCGCCAACCTGACCCGCCAGGGAACGCTGTTCATCCGGTGAACAGGCCAGCCATTTATGGCGAGTAAACGCCTGTCCAGGCAAAAAGGGGTAAGAAACCACGTCCTCGGCAATATAGTCATAAGCCGGGAGTGAAACAGGAAAGTCGTGTCCGAGAACCTCCAGGACCTTCACCTCCTGTTTCAGGCTGGCTCTGGCCCAATCGTCCATCGGAAAGCGAAAAACCCGCTGCTGATCGACGATCAACACCTGATGGGCCAACCCTTCTTCATTGACCTGGGTGCGATCAAAGTTGAGGTTTGGAAAATGCGGCCGCACCCGGTCAATTTTTGTTTGGATTTCATCTGGTGACATAGCGGTTTAGCACGGCCCTGCGGGCCTGTCAGCACGCCGCTTCGCGGCTTTCAGCTATCAGCTAAGAGGCGCGGTAGCGCCGGGCTAAAAGGCCCATCGGGCCGAGCTGACAGGCACGTCAGTGCCGAGCTATAAATCCAACTCATACTCCACCGCTTTCTCATCGCGGAACTGCTTGGTGTACAGGTTGTAGTAATGACCCCGCTGCTGAATCAGTTCAGCATGGGAGCCCATCTCATCGATGCGGCCGTCCTTTAAGACGATGATGCGGTCCGCGCGGCGGATCGTCGACAGCCGGTGAGCAATCACAAAACTCGTCCGATCGGTCATAATTGAGTCCATCCCTCGCTGGATCAGCGCTTCAGTTAGGGTATCAACCGAACTGGTGGCTTCGTCCATGATAAAGATATCCGGTTGGGCCAGGATGGCGCGACCTAGACTAATGAGCTGCTTCTGCCCTACGGAGAGCATGACCCCACCTTCACCCACTTCGGTTTCGTACCCTTCGTCCAAGGTGATAATGAACTCATGTGCCCCGGCCATCTTGGCGGCTTCTACCACATCTTCATCGGAGGCGCCCAGCCGGCCGTAGCGCAAATTTTCGCGGATCGTGCCGGAGAACAGATGAGGGGTCTGCAGCACCATGCCGATACGAGAGTGAATGCTGTGCAGCGTCAAATCGGTGTAATCCACCCCGCTAATCCGAATCTGGCCGGCTTTTGGTTCGTAAAAGCGACACATCAGATTGACGATGGTTGATTTTCCGGCCCCAGTGGGACCCACCAGGGCGATGGTTTCACCTTCTTTGACGGTTAAGTTGAAATCACTCAGAACCGGTTTGTCTGCTTCATAGTAGAAGTCGACGTGGTCAAAGACAATTTCACCACGCAGGTCAGAAATCCCAACCGCGTCCTCTTTATTTTTGACCTCCGGCTCGGTGTCGAGCGTGCTGAACACCCGCTCAGCGGAAGCAACCGCCTGCTGCATGCTAGCAAATACCCGGGCCATTTCCTGAATCGGCCACATCATAAAGGTGACGTAGGAGACAAAGGCGTGGATACCGCCAAAGGTCATACCGCCGACCTGGTATTGCAAACCACCAACCCACACGGTAGCGGCCACGCCCAGGGCGGTCAGCATCTGCACGGCCGGCAGGAAGAGAGCCGACAGCCAAGCCGCTCGGAAAGCGGATTGATACATGGTCGTCGTCAATCCCTGAAACTCAGACAGATTTTGCTCTTCGCGACGCAGCGACTTTACAACCCGCACGCCGGTGATACTTTCACTGTAAGAACCGGTAATCTGTGAGTTTGTCTTTCGAACCACCCGATATTCGGTCAGAATCCGCTTCTGGAACCAGATGGCCACAACGATCAAGACCGGAATCAGGGCAGCGATAATCAGCGTCAGCTGCCAGTTAATTACCGCCATAAAGGCCAGGGCGGCAATGATGTTGGTCACACCCCAGGTGATATCGAGAAAACCCCAGGAGACCAGTTCACCGACACGCTGGATGTCAGAGGTCATGCGCGACATGAGCCATCCCAGGGGGGTCTTGTCGTAATACGAAAATGATAGGGTCTGCAAATGATTAAACAGCCGCTGCCGCAAATCGTATTTCACCCGATCACCTAATACCCCAGCGGTAATGATGAATCCAAAGACGAGAATCGCCTGGGCGATGATTAACAGGCCGTAGCGCATCAATATCCGCAGCACCGCATCGGTATCACCAGCCCCAATCCCCTCATCGATAAGCTGTTTGCTCAAAAAGGTGAAGTATGAGTCGGAAACCGACACCAAACTAATGGTCGTCAAGAATCCGACCATCAGCGGCCAGTGTCTAAATCCTTGTTTGGCCACCCGCCACATCGTCTGACGATCGATGCGGCCGGTGAACTCTTCTTCTTCGAAATACTCGTGAGTCATGATATGTCTCGCTTGTTTTCAATTAGGCTGGAACAGCCTCTGCGAGGTCCGCCTGCAGTTCATCTTCGATGCGCGCCTGCAGGTTAAAGACGTTGCGATAGATGCCGTCTTCTTTGATCAGGGTTTCATGGGTGCCGCGCTGCACGATCCGGCCGTGATCCATCACCAGCACCAGATCGGCCGTCATCACACTTTGAATGCGATGAGCGATCACAAAGGTCGTCCGGTTTTCCATCAGGTGATTGAGCGCCCGACGAATTTGTGATTCCGTTTCGGTGTCCACCGATGAGGTGGCGTCGTCGAGGATCAAGATGCTTGGATTTCTGAGCAGCGTGCGGGCCAAGGCCACGCGCTGTTTTTGCCCACCGGATAACGTCACTCCGCGTTCACCAACAATGGTGTTGTATCCTTCGGGGAAGGTGGTAATGACCTCGTGTACGGCCGCGGCTTTGGCCGCCTCATACACCTCTTCGTCGGTTACCGGCCGGCCGGCGCCATAAGCGATATTGTCGCGAATCGTGCGCGAAAACAGGAACGGTTCCTGCATGACAATACCGATGTGCTGCCGCAAATACTCTCGCGGATAGCGGCGTAAATCTACCCCGTCGAGGGTGATCTCACCCGCTTCGTACTCGTAGAAACGAGCCACGAGGTTGGCCAGCGAAGTTTTTCCGGAACCGGTGGACCCCAACAGAGCCACGATTTGTCCCGGCTCAACCTCAAAGCTGATGTCGTGCAGCACCTGCAGCCGTTCTTCGACGGTCTCGGTCTGTTCACGGGCCAGTGCGCCAACGGTGTTGGCCTTATCAACCGCCTCGCTCTTGAGCGATGCTTCATAGGCAAAATCCACGTGACTGAAGCGCATCTTGCCGCGGATGCCATCTTTGGGAATGTAATCCCCTTCCGCCAGCGGTTCCTGCGTTTGAGCCATAATGTCCGCCACGCGGGAGTACGATACGGCCGCGGTTGACATCTGCGTCACCAGCCGACCCAGGTTGCGGATCGGCCAAATAATCAGCGTGACCATCTGGGCGTAAGCCAGATAAGTACCAACCGTTATTTCACCGCGAATGGCCATCATCGCCCCTAGCCAGAAGCCAAAGACCATCTGAGCGCCCAGCAAAACGTCGGTGATGGGCCAGAATGTGCCGTGCATCAAGGCAAACTGAATGCCGCGCTGGTACAGGGTTTTATTGGCCCCGTCAAAGCGATCCATTTCAAACTTTTGCCGAGCAAAGGCCTTGACCACCCGCACCCCGGAAACATTCTCCTGGAAGCGATTGGAAACCACCGCCTCAGCCTCCTGAAAGCGTTCAAAGGCGGTCCCGACACGCCTAAAGAAGTAAAAGGACACCACCAGGACGGGAGGAATGGCCAGCACCGACATCCAGGCCAGGTAAGGGCTGAGCAGCATAATGCCGATGAAGTTAACCAGAAACAGCAGGATGATCCGGCCAATTCCAATTAGCTGTTCGGAGAAAAACAAGCGTATGGCATCCACATCTGAGGTGACCCGCTGGATGAGTTCTCCGGTTTGTGTTTGATCGTGGTAGGTAAAAGTGAGCCGTTGAATATGGTCATACAGATAGTCGCGCAGACGGCGGGCGATTGACTCGGCCGTATATGCGGCCCATCGGCCGCTCAAATAAGTAAATACCCCCTGAGCTACCGCCAGGCCGATAAACCCCAGCGCGATCCAGGGCAAAATCTGCACCAGGTTCTCCCTGGTGAGGGCGTCGTCAATAAAGAACCGCATCAAGTAGTAAATGCTGGTTCGAGCCAGTGTGGCCACCGCGACCGCCAAGACCGCGATCCCATAAATCGGGCGGAAACCGCGCATCAAACCCCACAAACCCAATACGCGGTTTTTATTTATCGATTCGTTTAACTCATCTACTTTCTTGTTCAAAATGCCTCCTCAGCGGCCGGGCCGCTGTTGTTGGCTAGCGTGTATTTCTTCCCAGCACAGACGATCATCCATCTGATGGCCAATTGTCTCAAAGGCCAAACCACCGCTTACGGCGTTACCAATTTGCCATTTAACATTTAAACTCTCCACATTGATTGATGCCCCACTACCACAAATGTTCAAGTCCTACGATTTGTCTCACATCCCGTTCCACACAAAACGACAGCCCTCATCATCATTATGGCCATTAATGGTGACAGGGTTTGTCAATATTGGGTTTTAAAGGGGGAATTTTGCCAAAAGAAAAAGCCACAGGGCGACCCGTGGCTTAAAAATAGGGAAATAAAAAACGGCCACGGGGCTTTCCTGACTGCGCCGTGGCCGTTGACCGTTTTCGTAGGTTTTTCGTCGTTTACCGATCATCCTCGAACATTTGTTTCAGGCCATAGGCGCAATGGAAGTAGGTTCCAACAGAGAAATCTGCGTCTGAACGCTTACGAACAGCGATGGTGATGCAATTCATTATCATCCTACCTCCTTTAAGAGTCGTGCGTTTATGTCCTGAGATATTCACAAGCCAGAGCAGTATAGCAAATTGGATTCTGTTCGTCAAACCCCAAATTAAGTGCTGAGTTCTGAGGTCAAAGTTAAAAGTTTTGGTCCCTACCGGAACCGTGAGTGATTAAGATTGCCTCTCAGACCGCTTCTCAAAGAGGGGCCCGGTGGTCAAAAATAGCAGGAAGAAAAACCCGCTAATCAATAATAGTGGCCATCCGGCCGGGGCGGGTGAAGCGTCTATCTCTTTCATCTTCACCACTGTGGCAGACCCGCCGCTGTCGGTGAAGCTGACGTCATCAATACAGCCGGTCGAGGGTAAGCCGGAAAAGAAATCAGGCAAAAGCCGAATGGTAATTTCAACGGAAAGAGCCGCTGGTGGATGGGAGATAGGTGTGATCGTTCCGGGCATCGGATTGATGGTCCGCAAATTTCCATTGGTTTCCCCCACTGTGGCACCGATACAGTTGAGCTGGCTGGAAAATCGATATTCAGCCACAAAACCCGTTGCATCGGGTGAATTGCTGGCCGAACCCACGGCAAACGTCCAATCCCCTGATGGTGGGGTGGTAATGTTGATACACTGTTTGACCTCGGTGACCGTAAAGGGTCCGGTCACTGTCTCAATATATAGAACATCAGCGCCACAGCTGCCACCCGGCACGGAATAACTTCCCGCTCCGATTGTCCAGGCGTTTGTGCCGTTAGAAAAATCCCCGTTGGTGACAATGTCGGGTGGACCGGCCGTATAGGCGACGGATACGGAGGCAAAAAACAAACTCAGCAGCAAAAAAAATCGATTCAAGCTTTTCATGATGTTCCCCTCTGCTGGAACCAGCGATGGGCGGAAATGAGATGGAATTTCACCGTAACACAGAACCGCTGTCTAGGGTTATGGGAAAAGGTTCCTATTCCGCACGCTGCGATGGGGGGTGTTTGCTTCGGGTGGAAAATGTCAGAAAGAAGCGTTGGATGACCTTTTGTTGTAAGGGCTTGGCTAGCCAAGCCCCTACCAGCCAAGCCCCTACCAGCCAAGCCCTTACCAGCCAAGCCCCTACAACAACCACGCCCTTACACCAGCTAATCTTCTAAAAGCAGCCACACCCAATTTCTATCCAGCCGTTGACACGCGTTTTTTTGTTGGTTAGAATGGTTTCATATATTGAAACGATATTTCATATTATGGAACACACCAACGGCACAGCCATCCCCGGTACACAGGCGATTTTGCGCGGCATCCAGGTGCTTAAAGCGTTTGACGATCATCAACCTGAATGGACCCTCAGCGAGCTGGTAGAAAAAACAAAATTAAACAAAACCACCGTCTTTCGGCTGCTTTCCGCCCTGGAAAGTGAGGGTTTGGTGCGCAAGTCGGCCGATGGCGGGTATCGGCTGGGTTCAGAAATCATCGCTCTCGGCGGCCGGGCGATGCGGGCCAATCAGCTGCGCACCGTGGCTCACGACCCCCTGCGCGAGCTGGCCCGTCAAACAGGAGAAACCACCACGCTGGAAATCATTCGGCCGGCCAATGACGGCCGGCCCACCACGCTGGTTATCGATGAAACCCTCGGCCGCTACCGGGTGGGGATCAACCAGTACATCGGCAGCCGTCTACCGGTTCACGCCACCTCGACCGGCAAAGCGATGCTGGCCTTTCACCCAGAACCCTTTATCAAAGAGGTTATTCGTTGGAAATTAAAGGCCCTGACCGGCCGAACCCTTGATACTGCCGCTGAATTACGGGCAGAGCTGGCTGAGATTCGCCAGCGCGGATACGCCATCGCCGCCGGAGAGCTGGAAACCGGCGTCATGGCCGCCGCCGCCCCGATCTTTGATCACATGAATGAGGTCCAGGCCGCCATCAGCATCGTTGGACCAACGATTCGGGTGGATGAAACCCAGCTGCATGATTGGGGTGCACAGGTAAAACAAACGACTAGAGAGATATCTTTTTTGTTAGGTTGGAGACAAGAATAATTGCTATTTGTCAATTGCTAATAGCTAATTGGTAAACCGGAGGCTCCCATGACCCTAGAAATTCCCCGTAAAAAAAATGAACGACCGGCCGGACGGCCGGAACAGCTTGAACTCGATACCCACCTCGCCGAACAGGCGGTCGCTCTGGCAGCGGAACTGCTGCAGGAGGCGTCACAGCAGCAAACCCCTCTCGAAAAGGCACAGGGGGCCAAAATTGCCGGTATGATGGAAGATCCTGAGGGAAAGGTGCTGACCCTGGCCCTGACCGACCAGGCATTCCGAGCCCGTAACGCCGGCCGCATCGCCAATCAGGTCAAATTTTTAGTCAACAAATATGGTGTACCGGGCTATTTCACCTGGTGGGAGCGAGCCGCACTGCGGCTGGGGGCTATTTTTGGCCCGTTTATTCCTCAAATTGTCGTGCCGGCGATGGTTAGCCGGCTGCGACAGGAGACCAGGGCGGTCATTTTGCCCAGCGAAGAAAAACCGTTCAAAAGCTATCTGCAGGAGCGGCGTCAGGGAGGAACCCGGCTCAATATCAATCAGCTGGGTGAAGCGATCCTCGGTGAAGAAGAAGCCGGCCGCCGCTTTAAAGCGTACCTCAATCTCCTGGCCCGGCCGGATGTCGAATATATTTCGGTCAAAATATCATCAATCTTTAGCCAAATAAACCTGGTCGCATATGACGAAACCCTGGAAGCGATTGAAGAGGAACTGCGCCAGCTGTATCGGCAGGCGATGGCTCATCAATATGTCTGGCCAGACGGGAAAAAGCTGCCAAAATTTGTCAATCTCGATATGGAAGAGTACCGGGATCTGCATTTGACCATTGATGCCTTTAAGACGGTTTTGATGGAGCCGGAGTTTTTCAATCATCGAGCCGGTATCGTACTGCAAGCTTATTTACCCGATTCGTTTGAAGCGCTAAAAGATTTAACCGCCTGGGCGCTCAATCGAGTTGATTTGGGTGGTGCCCCGATAAAAATTCGCCTCGTCAAAGGGGCCAATCTGGCCATGGAAAAGGTTGAAGCCTCGCTGCACGGATGGGAACAGGCCCCTTACACGACCAAAGCCGAGGTCGACGCCAATTTTAAACGCATGGTCACGTATACGATCAATCCAAAGAGAACCCATGCTGTGCAGGTCGGGATCGCCAGCCACAATTTATTCGACGTGGCCTACGCCCTGATTCTCCAGGAAAAATTCGGCCTCCACGATGAGGTCGAGTTTGAGATGCTAGAGGGGATGGCCAATCATCAGGCTCGCTCCGTCCAGAAAAAAGCGGGCGGGCTGCTGCTGTATGCTCCGATTGTGAAACGAGACGATTTCCATTCGGCGATTTCGTACCTGGTGAGGCGGCTCGATGAAAATACGGCCGAAGAGAATTTCCTCCACGATTTGTTCGGACTAGAAGTTGGTAGTCCGGCCTGGGAAAAACAAAAGAAGCTCTTTTTGGATGCCTATCACAAAATGAATGACGCTCAGGCGGCCCCCAACCGCAAACAAAACCGGCTCAAAGAAAAGATTCTCTTTGAGCCGGAAGCGCCCTTTACCAACATACCGGACACCGATTTTTCGCTGCCGGCCAATCAGGAATGGGTCCGGCAAATTCGCGATGAGTGGGTTGACAAAAAAATCGAGCCCATTCCCCTGCAAATTGGCGGCCGATTGATTACCGACTCAGCCACGCGGGATCGTCTGGGTGAGGGTCACGATCCCGCCAAACCGGGAGAAGTCGCCTACACCTATGGATTGGCTGATTTGGATGAGATCAACCGCGCGCTGGAAACCGCTCAAACCCATCAGCCACAGTGGGCCGCCCGGCCGGTGAGCGAGCGCAAGGCGGTTCTTTTGGCCTGTGCCACCCAGCTGGCCAAACAGCGCGGGCACCTGCTGGGAGCGATGATGCTCGATGGGGGTAAAAGTATTCCCGAAGCGGATCCGGAGCTGAGTGAAGCGATCGATTTTGCTCACTATTACGCCCGCTCTCTTGACCTGGCGGAAACGGAATTGAGCGACTATGAATTTTCCCCCTTTGGCACGGTACTAATCACCCCACCGTGGAATTTCCCGTTGGCCATTCCCTGCGGCGGCATTTTATCCGCTTTGATGGCCGGCAGCGCCGTGATTTTCAAACCGGCTCCAGAAGCCACGCTGGTGGGGTGGGAGTTGGCCAAAGTTTTGTGGGATGCCGGTGTGCCCAAGGAGCTCCTGCAGTTTGTCCCTACGTCGGATGATGACATCGGCCGGGCGCTGGTCACCGATCCCCGCGTCGATGCGGTCATCTTAACCGGGGCGTACGCCACCGGCCAGATGTTCCTGAACTGGAAACCGTCTCTCAAGCTGTATGCTGAGACCAGCGGCAAGAACAGCATGATCATTACCGCTCTGGCCGACCACGATCAGGCGATCAAAGATTTGGTCAAGTCGGCGTTTGGTCACAGCGGGCAAAAATGTTCGGCCGCCAGCCTGGCGGTTTTAGAGGCGGAGGTATATGACAATCCGGCCTTTATGCGCCAGCTGCGCGATGCGGCGGTCAGCCTCAAGGTGGGCTCGCAGTGGGCTCTCGACAGCAAAGTTACGCCGGTGATTCGCGAACCTGGACCGGAGCTATGCCGGGCCCAAACAACGCTTGAGCCGGGTGAAAGCTGGTTGCTTGAACCAAAGATGATCGATGGCAACCCCAATTTGTGGTCACCGGGCATCAAGCTGGGGGTCAAACCGGGTTCCTGGTATCATCAGACCGAATGTTTTGGCCCGGTTTTGGGCTTGATTCGGGCAAAGGATATTGAGGAAGCGGTCAATATCGTTAATGACAGTGATTTTGGACTCACCAGCGGTTTGCAGTCGCTCGACAAGCGGGAAATCGCCTACTGGCGCGATCACATTGAAGTCGGCAACGGGTATATCAATCGCGGCACCACTGGAGCCATTGTCCAGCGGCAGCCGTTTGGAGGCTGGAAAAAATCTGTTTTTGGCTACGCGAAAGCAGGCGGGCCCAATTATGTGCTGAGTCTGGGAAATTGGAAAGAAAAAAGACCTCAGACCTCAGACAACAGACTACAGAAGGTGCGGGAATCGTATCGGCGTGCGTGGGAAACTCATTTTGCCCTGGAGCATGATCCCAGCCAGATTTTGGGTGAAAGCAACGTCTTTCGCTACCGGCCGGTTGACCATCTGACCATTCGCCTGGAAAAGGGTTACCGGGCGCACGATCTGGCCCAGGTTGAGCTGGCGGCGGCCACGTGCGGGATTGCGGTTAAAATCAGCGTGTCCCCTGAAGCGGAACAGCTGCAAAGCGATATGGCCGTTGTCGAACCAACCGAAACCTTTAACAAGATGCTGTCGGTCACCGAACGAGTGCGCTGGCTGGGTCAGAAACCGGCCGAAAGCACGCTAAGGGCAGCAAATGAAGCGCACGTACGTCTGGTTCAAGATTCGGTTCTGGACCACGGCCGGCTGGAACTGCGCCACTACCTGCGCGAGCAGTCGATCTCCACGACCACCCACCGGTATGGGAATATTTATTAGTCCTGAGTGGAAAGTGCTGAGTCCGGAGTAGAAAGTGCTGAGTCTTGAGTAGACGTGCTGAGTTTGTGGGTTGACAAAAATTTCAAAATTTTTATTCTCATTCACAATACAGCAGCTGTTACTCAGGACTTTTAACTCAGGACTCAGCACTTAAATGTCACCATTACTCGACCTTCTCCGCGCCCGGGCCCGTTCGCTTGGCTTCAGCCTGGTCGGTGTCGTGTCCGCCCGGCCGGCCCGCCGCCTCGACGCCTATTTGAGGTGGATCGAGGCTGAAATGCACGGCCGGATGGGGTATCTGGCCCGGCCGGATAGGCAGGAGCGACGTCGTGACCTGAACGTCATTTTGCCGGGGGTGCAAACCCTCATTTGTGTGGGGTTGGATTATCAAACAATTGCCCTGCCGGCCGAAGTCGCTCAGGATCCCAGCCGCGGCCGGATTTCAAATTACGCCTGGGGAGCAGATTACCACGACCTGATGACCCCGCGCCTCAAAGAATTGGCGGAATGGCTGACGATCGAGGCTAAAAAAGCGGGGCATCGAGAGGGGGTCGCCCACAAAGTTTATGTGGATACCGGAGCGATCCTCGAACGCGATCACGCTGAGCAGGCCGGTTTGGGGTTCACCGGAAAAAACACGATGCTGATCCACCCCCGGCGGGGCTCATTTTTCTTTTTAGGAGAGATATTGACCACGCTTCGTCTCGAACCGGACCCCCAACCGCTGCTGCCCCAGCCGCTGCCGTCCTGTGGAACATGTACCCGCTGCCTCGATGTTTGCCCGACAGATGCATTTCCCAAGCCATACGTATTGGATGCCCGAAAGTGCATCTCTTATTTGACCATTGAATTAAAAGAAGAGATACCGCTGGATTTACGGCCACTGATGGGAAATTGGATTTACGGATGTGATGAGTGTCAGACGGTGTGTCCGTTTAACCGCTTCGCCCCGGAAACGGTTGAGAAGGCGTTCCGGCCGGGTCATATCGATTATGCAGCGCCCCCTTTAATCGGGCTTCTAAAAATCGACGAGGAAGCGTTTAAATTTCGCTATCAGCACAGCCCGATCAAGCGGATCAAACGGGAGCGCCTGCTGAGAAATGCGTGTGTGGCCGCCGGAAATTGGGGGGACGCGCAGGTAAAGCCGCTTTTACGGCCGCTGCTTAACGATCCTTCTGAATTGGTGCGCAGGCACGCAAAGTGGGCTTTGGATCAAGTTGTGACTAGAGTACAAAAATCTTGAAGATTTTTGTACTCTAGTCATTCGCTAAAAAGGCTAAGGCGTTGTATAGGTGATGATCAGCTGGGGCCGTCGGCTGGTATTTCCGTCCCCACCATCGTTGTAATTGAGGTAATCATCCCCAGAGTCACCGTTGTCCGGCAGGGTGAAGTAAACTCGGAATTGGGACAAACCGGTTTTGCTAATCGCACTCATACCGTTGGCGTTAAAAGTCCCTTCCGACCAATCGCCATTAGAAGAGGGATAGCTCAGCGTCGCCACCGCATTGTAGGCAGCAACCGCCTCAAAATCGGTGCCTTCCAGAGTGAAATTGTTGCTAAACCCGGTTGGCGGAGCAACATCAACCCGAATCGCACCGAGATTCGACGGATCATTTCTCTTGCCTTTTCGCCGAATACGCAGCTCCACATTGGTAATGGTAGCATTGTCCGGAAGTGACGACGTATCAAAGGTGAAAAATGCCACCCGCGACTCATTGTCGGTGTTGTTATCACCGATTCTAATTTCACCGGTGGTGTCGACCTTGCTAGGATCACCTGTGCCGGTTAGGCCATCTTCCATGATCCAGCCATCCTGAGCATCGATGCTGATATAGGTCACCGTCACCGGCGCAGAATTTACCGTCCAGGTAAACGAGGTGTTGGCGGTCCCGCCATTGCCATCATTGACCGTCACCGTGACGTTGTAGGTGCCAGAAGCTGACGGCGATCCGGAAATAGTGCCGCTGCTGGTGTTAATACTCAACCCGGTGGGCAAACCAGAGGCGGAATAGGTCAACGAATCTCCATCCGGATCGCTGGCAGAGATCGATAAATTCACCGAATCACCCATGTTGCTGGTTTGATCACCCGGACTGTTTACCGTGGGATCGCGGTTAACCCCTTGCTGTTCCAGCTGCAGCCGGTCAAGGCGGGCGCCGTCTTCGCGGATATAAACCGTGACCGTGTGCTGCCCGGCCGTCAGATTAACTTCTAAGTCGGGCCCGCTGCCATTGTTGGTATTAACGTAGTCAGCGGCATAGCTGGTGTTCTGAGCAACACCCCACGCCTCTGCGGTGCTGACCGTGCCGTCAACCTCGACATAGAAAGAGTTATCGCTGCCGTTGGCTGCATGCGCCCATCCGATCACTTTATAAGTGGCCGTGGTGGGCACGTTGAAGCAGTACTCAGCGCGATGGCTATCAGAAGCGCCACTGGTGCGGCTGCCGGCCCCGTTGGGGGCATAGATATACCGGCCGCCGCTGGCCGCGCCGTCATTGCCGATAATAAAATCGCCGTACATCGTACCGGTTTCCGCCTCCACAAAAGTAGAAGAGCAGGCGGTTGACAGCTGGGTGCCGTACACCTGGAAGAAGTTAAAGTTGGCTGCTCCTTCAAAGCGGAATTCGAGCATTCTGTTGCTGCCGGCCACCAAGGTGACCTGCGGCACAATGATATCGGTGTAGTTGTTAAAGCCACCCGTATTTGGCATCGGTACAGATCCGGTTAAATCATTCCCGTCAAGGAAGATGCGGAACGATTCACCAGAGCTGTTGGTTGCCGCCCGGACGAGGATATCGTAGACGCCGGTGGTGGGGATATTGACGTCATATCGAACCCATTCCCCATTTTCCACATTGCCAATCACATATTGGCCGCCAGCGTCAGTTGTGGTATAGAGGTCAACATCTTCAGCCGGGCGATATTGGCCACCCTGGTTACCAGGTGTTGTATCGTTGTACGAATTTCCTGCGCCGTTACAGGCGAAATCCTGGAACTGTACCGTCCCTGGTAAATCAAAGGTGCCGGGGCAGAAGGGAGCCGGCGTATTCGTCGGCGTGGGTGACGGCGGTACGGGCGTTGGTCCTGGAGCAACCTCAATGACCAATTCATTGGAGAACCCGGAAAAATCTTCGTTATCGGTCACCTGCAGCAGCGGTCTAAAGGTACCATATTCAGTAAAGGTGTAAGAAAATGTGGACGGGGGTGCACCTGTCCCGGCCTCTACATAGCCGTTGCCCATCGCCCAACGGTAACTTTGGGCTGAGCTGTCAGCATCAAAATCAAGCCGCACCAGCGTAAAGTTGACCGTTAGCGGGGTCTCACCTGAGGTTACGTCTGCCGATATTTCAACGATCGGCGCGGTATCGTCAAGCTGGCTGACATCGTTGTATACCTGTACAAATCGGGAAGCGGTTAGCTGCAAACCACCTAAGGCGGTCGCTCGCAAATCAAACGTCTGCTTACCCAGAGACATGGTATATGTGGGCGAGGTTTGGCCAGGAATCCACGACAGGTCAAAGGTGCCGTCCTGGTCTACGTCCACTTCGTACAGCGAAAATGAGCCGGCGGTCTGGACATCAAAGGTGATATCCGTCTCCGTTTCGGCCGGGAGAATTTCGATCAGCGAGCCCGGAGAGACGCTAAAAAGGAGTATTTCCGGCAGCGGGGTCGGTGAAGGAATACGGGTTGGGTATTCCCCTCCAATCGGCTGCAAGTCCGGTGGGGCAAATTCACCATCGCCAACAAACTCCCGAAAAACATCGCGCAGTTCATCTTCAAAAACGGCGATCAGGGCGATAGAGGCCACGCTTACGAGAACAAGAATTAACCCATATTCAAGGAGTCCCTGCCCTTTTTGATTAACTTTTATACTGTGCTTTAAGCGACTGGTGATTGAAGTATTCATGATGTTTAACTCTTTTAACGAACCAGATACGGGAAACTAGGCAAGCTTGCTTCCCAAATATAGGTATCTGCTTTACCGGCCTGATACTCTACATAGAGGACCCCACCATAAAATGGGGTGCAATCAGCAACCTGGCTGGGATTAGATGGGTCGGTACAAAGTTCATTGAGGGAAGGTACCTGGATTTGAATCGGATCATACGAACCGCCACCCAAGGGATCGCCTACCCAGCGGTTGTTGCAGCTTGAGCCACTGCGGAAGCAGGTGGTTACCCCACTTTGGGGATAATTTATTTCATAGTCGTTGCGGCTAATTGAATCGAAGTAAAAATATGCCGGGGGCCTTGTTCCGGAGTCGGTATCAAACAGGGAGATTGAAACGGTCCGGCCGGCGTATTCGGCCGGCACATAAATTAAAGGAATAGCCACCCGCATCGTGGCCGCAGAGTTCATGGGCAGGGTGCCCATGGCAAATACCGACACGCCAAATGACGTGCGGCGCACCCCGTTGCTGGTGTTGTTGGCGATGACGACGTTTCGCAGGTTGCCATCAGCCGGCAAATTTGCGCTCTGGCTGGGGGGACCGGCCCATAATTCAAATCCGTTTTCTGACGACCCCCCAATTGTGGTGACATCCAGATAAATGTAGCGGGCCCCGGAGGTGTCGTCTACGACAATGTTGGAGACGTCCTGGGATAAATCGATCTCAAACCCTTCTCCCGGCCCCGGTGGGGTGTCCCGCGGTCCTGGTGGACAGCGGCCGGGATCATTGGGGTCCACATAGCCGCCGGTCGGGCTGCCGCAGTCGGTCATGACGTTGCCAAAAACGTTTGGTGCTCCCGGCGAGGCCCAGTTCATATCAGTACCGTGATCAAATGAATCGTAGTCGGAATTGAGCATACCTCCGGTTTTGTTGCCGCTCTGACCGGTGTAGCTGGCCAGGGGAGTGCGTATCAGCGTGCCGTCATTTCGTTCCTGGAAGTAGTACAGGTCAAACTCGGTGGCCGTGTTGTATTCGACGGTATAATTTCCGGGTTGGCCACAGGAGTTATTGCCGCTGCCCCCACCGGAGCCACGATTTTCATCCATGCGGACAAACCAGAACGGGTTGATCAAATTTTCATCGTCAAAGGTGGTTAAGCCACCCGAGCAGCTGCCGCTGGCGTCATCGCCACCTCCATCAGCCTGATCCCATTCACAGGTATGAATGACGCAGGGGTTTTTTTGATTTGAAGTACAGGAGACGGTTCGCGAGTCCGGTTCTCCCGGGTTTGCCGCCAACCACCGTTCCGTTTGCAGCAGGGTTGAGTCATTGACGTTGGAGTTCATGGAGTCCGCGTCAAATATTTCAACCCGCACCAGGCTGGTGCCAGAGGCGGTTTCATAATCAGCAGGAATGTATATCCGATAGCGATAGCTAAATTCCCCAGGCGCCCAGGGGCTGTTAAAGGGGGAATAGGGATCGCCATAGCTGGTACAAATTTGAGGGCCGAACACCGCCTGATTTGAAGTCGTCAACGCCCCATCTTCAACGCGTGCGCTGGCGTAAATATCGGTGAGGGGGAAGTAAGCAGCCGTGGCCGAGCGGGTGACCGAAATCACATCAAACCCAAATAAGGACATGAAGTAAAGATCTACTCCCCAGGTGGCCGTAATCGAATATTGCCGCTCGCCCAGCTCTGTCGTGCCGGTTGAGCTGGTAAAATCGTCGATGGTGGCTCCGGGAATATAATTTGAATAGAGGAATTTAGCGGCCTTTTCGTCCGCAGCCGGCAGCCCACCGTTGCTGATTTCCGGGGCCCCAGCCAGGGCGGCCGAGTCCACGGCCGCCGTCAGCTGTGCATCACGTACCCAGACCATACCGCCATCAACGGCCAATCCGGCAAAACCAAGCAAAACCACAATTGCGGCCGCAATCAAGACAATCGCCTGA